>Ga0307372_10001412_pt1 | contig 41966 bp, 38 predicted proteins | sample OX1MG_FD_202533 | JGI IMG/M metagenome (GOLD analysis project Ga0307372, IMG submission 202533) | Soil microbial communities from Risofladan, Vaasa, Finland - OX-1 | ecosystem: Environmental > Terrestrial > Soil > Coastal area > Acid sulfate soil | place: Finland: Risofladan, Vaasa | collected...
CAGCTGCTCGCGACCAAGACAAACGAACTGGCCGATCGCGCCAAGACGGACGGCGACCTGGCCAAAGCCGCGAAGCAGATGGGCGCGAAGATGGAGTCCAGCGATCTGGTGGGACACAACGCACAGGTTCCTGACATTGGCGCACTGGCTTCTGCTGCTCCCCAACTGTTTGACCTGAATCCAGGCCAGATGAGCGGGCCGATCAACACCGGACACACGGGCGTAGTGGCGAAGCTGGTTGACAAGCAACTGCCGACCAGCGATGACATTGCAAAGAACTTTGATGCGATGCGCGACGCGCTGCTGAACCAGCAGCGTAGTGCAATGTTCGAGGTCTTCATTTCAAACCTGGAGAGCAGCTACCAGAAGGACGGACGCATTCGAGTGAACCGTAAAGCACAGAGCGGCGCACCGGGTGGAGGCCCGCAAGGCCCCCAGCTTTGATTGGGAAACAAACACTGACGACACGCTGCAAAGCAACCACGGCCCGTTGTTTCGGAATCTCTCGAACAGCGGGCTTTTCTCATTTATAGCCACAACCTATTATTCTGGAAATGCTTTATGCCCTTTGATCGTTCTTCCGGCCTTCTGCTTCACATCACTTCCCTGCCCTCTCTGGGAGGGATAGGCGACCTTGGCCCGGCGGCCTATGACTTCGCCAATTTTCTTGCCGAGAGCAAGCAGCGCCTATGGCAGGTGCTTCCGCTCAGCCCCACCGGCTACGGCAATTCGCCCTACGCGGCGCTTTCCGCCTTTGCCGGGAACCCCCTGCTGATTTCGCTGGAACGGCTGGCCAATCGCGGCTGGATTCAGCACAAGCGGCTGACGGCGCTGCCGGGACGTTCCGGAAACATTGACTTCGACACCGTAGACAAGACCAAGATGCCCCTGCTGGAAGAGGCCGCGCGAAACTTTCTGCGCCGCCATGACAAAGCGGAGTGGGCACGCTACGAGGCGTATACACGCACGAACTGGACATGGCTTGAGACCTATGCGATCTACAGCGTGTTGCGAAAGAAATATAACCGCGCGGCATGGAATGTGTGGCCGGCGGACCTGGCGCATCGCGATCCTCAAACACTCGACCGCATCCGTCACGACCACGCCGAAGAGATTGCGGTCCAGCAGATCCTGCAATTCACCTTCGACGACCAGTGGACGGCGCTGCGGGAGTACTGCGGCGAGCGCGGCATCAAGATCATCGGCGACGTTGCGATTTTTGTGAACTATGACAGCGCCGACGTGTGGAAGCGGCCCGACCTGTTCGAACTTGACGATCACCTTGCACCCATTCGGGTCGCAGGCGTTCCGCCGGACTATTTTTCGGCGACCGGCCAGCGATGGGGGAATCCGCTGTACCGATGGGATGTGATGCGGCACAACAAGTACTCGTGGTGGATTGACCGCATAAGCCGGGCGAGGCATTTGTACGACATCATTCGGCTGGACCACTTCCGCGGCTTTGAGGCTTATTGGGCGATTCCAGCGGCCAACCAGACGGCCGTGCATGGCGAGTGGATCAAGGCTCCGGGAATTGAGCTGTTTGAGGCGATCGGGCAAGCGCTGGGCGAATTGCCCTTCATTGCAGAGGACCTTGGGGTCATTACACCGGAGGTTGATGCGCTGCGCGACCGGTTCAATTTGCCCGGCATGCGTATTCTGCAGTTCGGCTTCGGATCAAAGAAGGCCCACGGCTACCTGCCGCACCGCTACATCAACAATTGCGTGGTCTACACCGGAACGCACGACAACAACACGACGCAGGGCTGGTGGGACGAGGAAGCTACGAAAGTGGAAAAGTCCGCGGCCAAAGCTTACCTTGGCGCTTCGCGCAAAGACTTCGTCTGGTCGATGATCCGCGCCGTGCAGACGTCCGTTGCGGACATATGCATCGTTCCCGTGCAGGACCTGCTGTGCCTGCCGGAGGAGGCGCGCATGAATATGCCGTCGCGGGCAGACGGCAACTGGACGTGGCGCTGCCCGGAACACGCGCTGACACCGGAGATTACATCCCGGCTTGCAGCGCTCGCCGATCATTCCGACCGCGCCTAGTAAGCTAGCTGTCCGCAGGAACTCAGCCGCATTGCCTATTGTGTTTTGTCCGGCTGAATCGTCACGCACATGGCGACGGGAAACTCGGCAAACAGCTTTGCCAGCGGTAGCCTGCCGTTTTCCGGGATTTCGATCTCTTCCCCGGTGAATGCATTCCGCATCCGCATGCCCGCGCATTCATTGGCGAGCAACACACCGTTGCCCCATGCGTCTGTACCGACGGGAAGATCGGGCTTGTGGCGCATGAGCGTACAGGCGAATCGAGGCACAGCGACGAGAATGCACTGACGGCCGTGCCGGCGCAGGAACGCGATGACGTGCTGTGCGTGGTCACCGGCGGCATAGAGTGCGATGTACTCGCCGCTGCGGAAGATATCGTGGGCCCCGGCACGTACAGCGAGCGCCCGATGCGTGGTCCACAGCTTGATACGGCCATCGTCGAGATGCGCCATAACCTGGCGGCATACGGCCAGCGGGCCTTCGGTTTCAGCCTGGTGCAGCAATGCATCCAGCGCATCCATGCGCGTCTTGTAGTCGACCGGGCGGCGATTGTCAGGGTCGACCAGGCTCAGGTCCCACATTTCGCATCCCTGGTAAAAGTCGGGCACGCCCGGCGAGGTGGCCTTGAGGACCACCTGGGCGAGCGAATTGACCGCGCCAAAAAGCTTGAGCGCGGGAAGCAGAAGCTGGAGGGCATTGACGAACTTGCGTTCGGTCCCGTCCTTATCGGGAGTGAGGATTCCAGCGATGAATTTGTGTACGCCCGCGACATATTGAGGATTGGGACTGATCCAGCTCAGGTTGACCTTTGCTTCGCTCAGCGACTTGGCCATGTACTGCTGCAAACGATCAATAAACTGGTGTCTATCCTCGAGCGAATTCATCTTCCATGGCCATGCGCCAGCGATCGTCTGGTAGATGAGATACTCCTCATTCGGGTCGGGCACGGCGCGGCCATCCTCAAGAGTCTGCTTGAAACGCCCATTCAAGCGCTGCACGCGCCGTACGAAGGCCGGCCAGCTGAGCTTCATCTCAGAGATGACGTTCAGCCGGTTGCGCACGTCTTCGCTGCGCTTGGTGTCGTGTGTGGAGGTGGCGAGCAGGGCGTCTGGCGAGAACCTGAGGCGCTCCTCGTTGCCGGCGTGGAAGGTCTCAATGGAGAGACCGAAGGACTGCATGGAGCTGCCCACTTCATTGGAGGAGATGAAGCGGTTGTAGACGTAGAAGGCCGTGTCTTCGACGCCCTTTGCCATGACTGGTCCCGTCAACTGCTGGAACTTGAGCGCGAAATACAGCTCCCTCTGGTTGATCTCCTCACCGCTATTGCCGTGGAGCAACAATGCGTTTTCCAGAAAATCGAATGCGGAGGCATCGAAGTCGGGGTTACGATACTTAGCGCGCGAGATAGCGTGGTGAATGACGGCCCGGTCGCGCTCGGTGTATTGCCCGCGGTCATCAATGTAGGTGCGGTACACGGGGAAGCACGCGATCGTTTCGCGGATCACTGATTCCAGGATGCTGTCAGTAAAGTCGCGTGCTCTGCGGTCCGCTGATCCCAGATGACTGAGCAGATTGGTAAGCACATAGGTTTCGCTGGCCAAGGCGTTCTGCATGACCTGCAGCTTGGCGCGATAGATGATCTCGTCGGGCTCGAAGGTTCGCCCGGTGAAGGCCGCATACAGATCGGTAAACCGCTTGCGGTTCTCCTGCTGTATGAATACCTGATTGGCAAAGTGTACGAAGTCGTATCCTGAGGTGCCCTGCACGGGCCACTCCTGGGGAAGCGCTTCGCGCGGTTCCAGAATTTTTTCCACCACGACGTAGAACGGTCCATGCACCTTGCTCCAGTCGTAACCGCGCACCGTCTCGCGAATCACGCTCTCGATTCCGTTGGGAGCAACCGGGTCCTGCGGGGTGGGGCCGCAACACTGGCTGGCAATATAAAGCAGCTGCAGGCGGATGAGATATTGGCGAGGGTTGAACATTCCGTCGCAGTGGTCAATGCGCAGGCCGGTTACCTGCCCGGCAGCCATCATTTTGCGAATGAGGCTGTGGGTGGCGGCGAAGACCTCTGGATTTTCCATGCGCAGGCCGACGAGATCGTTGACGTCAAAGAACCGCCGGTAGTTGATCTCCTCGGCTGAAACGCGCCAGAATGCGAGCCGGTAGGGTTGCGCTTCGAGAACATCGTGCAAGCGGTCAAAGCTGCCGGTATCGCCTAAAGTGCCGTTTACCTTTTCGATGGCGGCAGCAATTGCCGCCTGGCTTTGCGGACGCAGCAGGGCCTCGCGCAGCCGGGGCTTGATCTCCTTTAACTGACGGCGCCGCTGCGTTGCGAGGCTGCTATACGAGGTATCGTTGGGCGGGATATGCGACAGCGAGCGCAGCAGGTCACGAAAGCGCTGGGGCAGCTTTGCCGTCTCTTCCCCGGTGAAGATCATGGGCAGCGAGCGTGGCGTGAGGGGCATGGAGTGTTCGTAGTAGCGAACCTTTGGCACTCCGTCCTGCATCACGATCTGTATATGCTTGTTCTCGAGTTCCTCCCCATATTGCGCACCGAGGATGGGGAGGAGCAGCTTGCTCTGCATATCCGTTTTGAGCGGGTCCCAATCAATGTCAAAGAATTCGGCATACTGTGAAGCGCGGCCGTTCTCGAGGACATCCTGCCACCACACGGAATCGTTGCCCACGCTCATGTGGTTCGGGACGATATCCAGCAACAAGCCCATGCCGGCGGCTTGCATGGCCTGGGTGAGGCGCTCGAATCCTTCATCCCCGCCAAGTTCGGAATTGATGCGATCATGCCGCGTGACATCGTAGCCGTGCATGGAGCCCGAACGCGCTTCAAATATAGGGGAGAAGTAGCAGTCGCCAATGCCTAGCCGCTGCAAATAGGGCAGCAGCGATTCCAGATCAGCGAAATTGAATTTGCTGTGAAGCTGTACGCGGTAGGTTGCAAGGGGAACACGCGCTTCTGCGTGCAGAAACCGGTTTAGACACTCCATGAGGGAAGCTTTTTGCACAGTAGTAGAACTCGTACCCACAACTGACATTGTCTTATTGGATGCAGAAGTTAGCAAAAGTGTTGACTGGAGCATGCACTTTACTTGTGTTCCTGCATCGCAGAGAATAACAGATGAACTTCAGGAAAACGAGGAACACCAGGAATGCCACTCTCCGGCGAAGCTATCCGCATGATGAATTACGTTGACGATGTATCCACGACACTGCGTCGCATTCTTTCGCTCGCCCCGACTCTTACGCAGGAGGAGCGGCAACGCGTAAGTGAATACCTGAGCCACGCGAATCCCGGTGTAGAAGCCGTGCAGCAGGCGCTGAAGAACAACCCGCCTGTGCCCGTGTTATAGCCCTGCGCGTACCAACCATTAAAGCAGCCCGCGCGCTTTCACATCCAGATATTGATTGATCGCATCGGCCTTCACGCAGCCGGCGCTGGTCTCCACTACAAGTACGCCGTGCGCGCGGAGTTGAGCCAACAGGGTGCGCCGGCGCTCGATAATCTCCTCTGAAGCGGTTGCCATATACATCTGAGCCACGTTTGCCGGTTGCTGTGCCGCCACCGAGTCCAGTTCAGGATTCCTGAGTACGACGAGCAGTACGAGATGGCGGCGAGAAAGGTCGATGACCGCATCGACCACCTCCGGGCGGCGGGCACTGTCGGCTAATTCCGTGATCCAGAGAATGAGCCCGCGGCGGCGCTGGAGATGCTTAAGGCGTGCGGCCGCGCGCAGATGATTTGCCTCGCTCCGCTCGGCGCGGACCAGCGAAAGAGCATCTACAAACTGGCGCAGATGCCCGGTGCCCCCGGCGGGCAGCAACTGCTGCTGAATGCTCTGCCCGTAGACCAGAAGTCCGGCCTTGTCGCCGGCCTGCATAACCGTCTGCGCAAGCGCCACGGCTGCTCCCGTGGACTGGTCGAGCTGGGTGAGGCTCAGCACCAGGTCTTCCTCGCCGAAAGTGTCGCCGATGGACTGCCGGACTCTTTCACCGGCCTTGCGGCGGAGCGAAAAGGCCGTACGCGAGAGACGTCCCGCGTCGAGCACAATCCATACCTGCTGGCTGCGTTCGGTGGTGAACTCGCGGGTGATGAGCTTGCCGCGGCGTGCCGTGGCCGGCCAGGCGATGTTGCGAACCTCGTCGCCGCGCTGATATTCGCGCAGGCTTTCGAACTCGCGCCCCACGCCGCGCAGCCGCAAGCGGCGCTTCTGGAGCGCGATCTGGCGAATGCGGAGCAGATAAAGCTGCGTGCTCTCCGGAGAGCGCTCCATGGGCGGAAATACGCGTATCTCCCCGGAAATGTCCGCCGCGGCCCATCGCTCCGCAAGCCCCAGGACGCCGCGATAACGGAGATAGACTTTCCCCAGCCGAACATCGCCGCGCGTGTTCGGGATGCACTTCAGATTTACGCGAACCGGATCGCGCGGGAAGGCGCGGACCCGGCCTGCTAGCGGCATAGGAGCCAGCGCCGGGTGGAGAGCATCACTGATTCTGATGTCGAGAATTTGATTGGAGTTCTGAAGGATTTCGAGTTCGATTTCGGTTGGCTCGCCAAGAACGGGAGAGTTTAAAAACCTGCGCTCAACCTGAATTTTTGCGGGCGATGGCAGCAGCGCCGCATCCACAATCACGAGCATGACCATGAGAGCATCCCATGCCGCCATGATCCCTACCCATGCCCAGTGCGGACGAAGGAAGCCGGGCAGCGCAAGCAGACATCCAACGGTGAGCAGCAGCAGCGCACGCGTGGTGAGCGCGAAGCCAAATCGGCTGGGGCTGGCGGCGGCTTTTTGCGGTGGCGGGATGAGTGTGCTGAGCATGGCCTGGTTGCGTTGACTTCAAAAATCTATTTCGGCAGAGGAGTTGCGGCGAGTACATCGCGAATGACGCGGTCGGGGTCAAAACCTTCGAGTTCCACTTCCGGTTTAAGGATAAGACGATGGCGGAGACACGGGAGCGCCGCTGTCTTCACGTCGTCCGGGATGAGATAGTCGCGTCCTTCCATTGCCGCATACGCCTTGGCAATGGAGAGCAGACCGGCTGCCGCGCGTGGGCTTGCACCGAGCGATAGAGCCGGCCACTCGCGGGTGCGGCGCACCACGGACAACAGGTAGTCGAAGATTGCCGGCTCGACGCGCACCTGCTGCACCTGCTGTCGCGCCGCGGCCAATTGCTCCACGTCGATGGGCTGGATGGGGACCTGTTCAATATGCGCAGGATCGACGGCGGTGTGGTGCCGCTCGAGTACCATGCGCTCCTCCTCGGCGGAGGGATAGCCAACCTGGATTTTCATCAGGAAGCGGTCCAGTTGCGCCTCCGGCAAGGGGTAAGTCCCCTCAAACTCCAAGGGGTTCTGCGTGGCGAAGACGGTGAAGTAGCCATCGAGCAGATGGCCTTCCCCGTCCATGGTGACCTGACGCTCTTCCATGCTCTCCAGCAGTGCAGCCTGTGTGCGCGGAGGCATGCGGTTGATTTCATCCGCCAGCAGAAACTGCGTGAAGACGGGTCCGCGATGGAAGGTGAACTCATTCGTTTTGAGCGAAAAGACGCTGGTGCCGAGGATGTCGGCGGGCATCATGTCCGGAGTGCCCTGCACGCGGCGGAAGTCCAGACCTAAAAAGCGCGCCAGGGTTTTCACGGTCAGTGTTTTTGCCACGCCGGGTACGCCTTCAATCAGCGCATGCCCGCCGCACAGCAGCGTCAGCAGCGCCTGGTCGATCAGCTCCGCCTGGCCGGATATTACCTTGCCCAGCTCCGCGCGTCCGCGCGCAAACAGCTCCGCGGCGGCACTGCCCTCCTGCATCGTCTGTATTTCTTCAGTCACGCTTGTCTCCGTTCTGTTGTGCTGCATGTGAATCTCTCATCCGCGCGCGCAGGCTGGCAATATGCCGGTCCAGACGACGCACCAGCTCGAGCGCTGCTTTGGCGCGCAATTTTGCATGCGCCGCCTCCTGTGCTGCCTGTAAATCCACTTGAAGGTCCGTGGTTGTGTAGGCGAATCTTGCCGCGACCGCAGCGGCGATTGCCTCCGGCCCGGACCTGAGCGTTTGTTGCGGAATGCCGCCCGCGGTATGCAGAAACTCCATGAGCCGGCGTTCGGCAGCGCCCACGGCTACGTCGGTGGCTCCAGCCTTGCCGTAGAGCGCGCCCATGGACTCGGCAAACTCCAGCGGCGACGTGCGCGGCGTGCTCACCAGCGCGCGAATGGGGCCGTTGCGGCGGCTGAAGCTGAGGATCAGCAGCAACGTAACCAAGGCGAGTTGCCAGAAGATAGCGGCCACAGGAGTTCCCTTGATCGTGGAGGCAATGCTTTTGCGCTCGCCGTGGATGTACTCATCGAAAAGAACCGTGCGACCGGGTGCTCCCACACTGGCGAGGAGGAGACGCAGGTCGGCATCCCGATGCAGGCCGCGATTGCTCAACGGCGCGGCCGAACTCCACCATACCGCCTCGCCTGCGTTGACCGAATAATGCACGACGACGGCATTGTCGCCGCAAGCCTGATCGACCTGCGCATTTCTTCCGATCCATTGAATCGGAACCGGCATGGCGACCTTTCCCGCACGGCCCATTGCACTGAGCGACTGCGGGGTTGTGAAGCAGAGGCCGCTGAAGATCTGGTCCGCCTGCTTGATGCTGGACGAGGGCAGCAGCAACGCGCTTTCCGCTCCCGTCGCGAGGACCCTTCCGCCACGCTTGAGAAAATCGGCGATTCCTTTTTCCTCATCGCGCACATTGGACAGATAGGCATCGGCCAGCACCAGCGTGGTATGCGCGGCATCGACCTGGCTTAGCTGCGCGGCGGGCTGCTCCCAGCGCGCGGTCTTATAGCCCAACTGCGCCAGCAGGAGATACGCGGCTTTGGCGCCGGCAGAGCCGGTATTCCATGTGCTTGGGACGTAGTCGTAGTCGCCTCGCGCCGGCGCGAGAAATGCCGCCACCAGAATGATGACCAGCACGCTGGCCGTTACCCAAAGCAACAGGCGCACGTCGCCGCTGAGTCGCCCGCTCATGCTTTCAGCCCTTCGTGGAGCTGGACCGCACGCTCATAGTCCTGCGCCGCGGCATCGTGCAACCCATACCAGATGTGCTCGAACCCGGAGGTTTGCTGACGCAGAAGCTTCCAGTGTTCCGAGCCGGATTCGAGCAGGCGAAGATATTCGCGTGGCGTACGCGCGCGGTTGGGGACCCAGAATCTGCGCCCCTCAAGCATGGCGATGGTGGCCCAGTACATGCAGTGAACGGCTTCGCGCCAGTCGCCCTGGGCGGCCTGTTCGTCGGCCAGCGCACGCCAGTTACGCGCGGCTTCCTCCCATGTCTCCATCTGGCGGTGGGCCTCAATGCGTACGGCCAGGCGCTGTCTTTTGAAAGCGCGCATGGCCCAGACGATGAGTGCGATCAGGGCCAGCCCAAGAAACCCGAACTCCAAGAGCGGGCCGATCCACGGGGCGTGCTTGCCAAATTGCGCGACGTGATTGAAGAAGCGGTCCAGCCACATGCCGACGTATGCGCCGAGGCGGTTCCAGAGCGAGTCCTCGCGCACGGTTGCGAACTCTTCGCGACTGAGAATCTTATTGGCCTTCTGCCGCGCTGTTTTGAAGTCGACGCCAGCGGGAGCGGCGCTGGAGGCTTGGTGGAGCGACTCGCTCAGTCTTGCTTCCGCAGACTGCAGCTGATCGGCCCTTCCCTTCTCCTTTGGATCATGGGCTGCACGCAAAGTCTGGCGGAGCCAGTCGTAGCGAGCCTGAAAGGAATTGGTGTTGGCGCCGGCGCCTAACCCGGAAATCCGCACGCGATCATCGCCGCCAACCGATTTCGCATTACACAGCGCGGGCTTTGCCGAGCAGCTTTGCACCAGCGCCTGCAGGCTGTGCAGGTGTGCCACGTATTGGTCGAGCGTTCTCTGGTTCGCGGCCCGCGCCGGATGCGGCGGCAGTAGCAGGAGCGAAACGATAAGCGCGGCGATCCAATACGAGCTCTTGCGCATGGACAAAGTTCAGGAAGGTTCCTCTGGGTTTTGTTGCGCCTCGATGGGCAGCGGCTGCGATGCTGCATCAGTGTGCGGAGCGGCCGGGGCCTGTTCTGTCGGGGCCTGTTCTGTCGGGGCCAGGGCCGGGGCCAGCTTCATCATCATCCATTCAATGTCAAAGCCTTCGCGGCGCACGCGCTCATCGAAGTAAAAGAGGCAGAGACCGATGGCGCCAACCGGGCCGATGAGCGTGGTGGCGACAAATCCAATTCCCAGATTCAGCGCCTGGCTGACGAACATATGAGCGCCGCGGGAGCGCAGCGTCAAAAACAGGACCGGTGACTGGATCATCAGTACAACCATATAAAGAGCGAGCAGGAGGAGAAAGAGCAGAAAGATGCGAATCTTGCGGCTGGCCAGAAGTTGCGTGCTTCTTTTCAGAGCCGGGCGGGTGCGGAGAGACTCAACGACAGACGCCGGAACGGCGAGCGAGATGCGGATATAGGCCCATACGCTGTAGATGAGAGATAAGCCGACACAGACAAAGAGTGCTATGGAGATCCAGGTAAAAGTACTGCTGCGCCGCCCGAAGGACATGAAGGCAACTGCCGCCATGATGAGGACCATGGGGAGCCACATAGCGGCCCATAGCTGACGGAGCCTGATCAGCGTGTAGCGGAACCAATGCTTAAAAGCGACACCGTACGCGGCGCGGATGGAGGCCTCTTCTCCGAGATAAACCGCTGATACGGCCCAGGTGGTCGCTGCCTGGGTGATGCCGTAAAGGACGATCAGGAGCACTGCGGAAATAATCAACGAGATTCCGGTAATGAACTGTGCCAGGTAGAGCGCCGCCCCCACATGCACGCGCCTGTCTAACTGCGCGGCGGACACGAGCCGCAAAACGCTGGTTACCACGTTTGCCGCGGCAGGAAGCAGTGCGAGTCCAGCAAAGAGAATGAAATGTGAGCGGTAAATCTGGAAGGTGCGGTCGAGGATCTCTCCCGTGGAGAGCGGCCGGAGGTCGTACTGCGGCCGCTGGCCTGCAGCAGGAGCCTGAATCTGATTTGCATCATCGTAGAAATTGCTGCTGGACATCGTACGAATATCCTCCGCTGAGATGCAGGACGATGGTAGCATCTTTCCGGGAAACGTCAGCCGCATCTATCGTCGTCGAAGCTTCAAGACAACAGGATGGTGTGGCAGACGTCTTCGGCGCAGCGTTGTGCCGTACACTGGGTTGCGTTCGGAAATTTCAGTCAGCGGGGTCAACTTTCCTTGAAGCGTATCGCTCTGTTTTTTGCTCTTGCCGTGTTTTCGCTTAGCGCCGTTGCACAGTCTGCGCCTAGAATTGCGCCCGCTCCGCCGATGGGCTGGAATAGCTGGGACTCGTATGGAATGACCATTACCGAGGCCGAGTTCAAGGCCAACGTGGAGTGGCTGCACCAGCACCTGCAGCGTTATGGCTGGCACTATGTGGTGATCGATGAGGGGTGGTATCTTGCGCATCCGGAGAATTCGGCCCATCCGGGTTACACCCTCTCGAAGAACGGGCTTTACCTGCCGGCGATCGACCGCTTCCCTTCTGTCGGGTCTGCGGACAGCTTTAAGCCGATTGCCGACTACGCTCATTCGCTGGGGCTGAAATTTGGTATTCACATCATCCGGGGAATTCCGCGTGAGTCTGTGGAGAAGAACCTGCCGATTGCGGGATCCGCTTTCCATGCCGCGGATGCGGCGGACCGCGCTGATACCTGCGGCTGGAACTCGGACAACTATGGGGTGAAGGACAATGCGGCGGGCCAGGCCTACTACGACTCGCTGATGCATCTGTATGCGTCGTGGGGCGTTGACTTCCTCAAGGTGGACTGCATCTCGTCGCCTTATAAGGCGCCGCAAATCCGGATGATTGACCGGGCGATCGCGAAGACCGGCCGGCCGATTGTGCTCAGCCTGTCGCCGGGGCCGACTCCGCTGGCCGACGCGGAGAAGGTCGTGCAATCGGCGCAGATGTGGCGGATCTCAAATGACTTCTGGGACCTGTGGAAGGGCAGCAATGACCAGCACAGCTTCCCTCAGAACCTGATGGACCAGTTTGCCCTGCTCGCCGCATGGGAGCCCTATGCGGGGCCGGGGCATTGGCCCGACGGGGACATGCTTCCGGTGGGCTACATTGGCCCGCACCCTGGCTGGGGCAAGCCGCGCCATTCCCGGCTGACGCATACCGACGTCCGCACACTGATTACGCTGTGGTCGATTGCCCGGTCGCCGCTGATTCTGGGAGCGAACCTGACGCGCATGGATCCGGCCACCGAAGCGCTGCTGACCAACCCCGAGGTGCTGGCGGTGGATCAGCACACCACGGGCAACCACGCGGTTCAGCAGACCGGGCAGGCGAAGAATCCGCATGCCGACGATATAGCCATTTGGACCGCGCGCGAGGGGAATAACGCGATTCTGGCGGTCTTTAACCGGACAGACCGGGAGGCGCGGGTGAACATGCCGCCCTGGCCCAAACTGGGCGACCAGTTCGGACTAAGCCAGCACAGCTATCTTGTCCGGGACCTGTGGCTGCGGAAGACTCTCGGCCGGCGGACATCGCTTTCCGTCACGCTGCCGGCGCACGGAGCGGCGCTGTACCGGTTGAGCAAGTAGGCCAAAGGCGGAGGCCTGCTGCAGGCGAGCGCCGCGCGGCAGGGCCTGCTCTAATTTTTTACTTCATACTAAATAAATGAGATAGGGGACGGCGCGCTGAGCAGAGCGGTTGTCCTGGGAGCCGCGCAGCAGGTCTGCTCAAGCTGGGCGAGGTCGGCCCGCATCTCGGGTCTCTCAGCCAGGGATGCGAAGACGGCGCGGAGGATGAAGACCGCTGTGTGATCCTGCGGCCAACAAACGCGGTAGTGCATCCACTTGCCCTGACGGCGCGAGCTGACGATCCCGGCACGACGCAGATAGGCCAGATGGCGGGAGATCTTAGGCTGAGGCTGGTCGAGGATCGCGACAAAGTAGCAGACACAGACTTCACGTCCAGACATCAAGCTCAGCAGGCGCAGACGTGTAGGGTCGGCGAGGGCGGCGAAAAGCCGGGCCAGATCGAAGGGTTTGGAGGGAACCTGCATGCGGTTATTATATGCGCATTGACGGATGTGTTTCATCCATATATATTCGTTTAAGCGTATGTGAGGTATCAAGATGGATACAGAAAATGCAACCACGAAGGCCGCGGTACAGGAGAAATATGGCGCGGTAGCCCGCCAGGTGACCGAGCAGCGAAAGGCGGCGGGGTGCAATCCGGCGCTGGGATGCTGTGATCCGATCACGCGGAACCTATACGGCGACGCGGAGAAGCAGGCAGTACCGGAAGACGCGGTGCTGGCATCGCTTGGCTGCGGCAATCCGACCGCGCTGATTGACCTGCGGCCGGGGGAAACGGTGCTGGATCTGGGATCGGGTGGCGGGATTGACGTATTGCTCTCTGCCCGGCGCGTGGGCCCCACCGGCAAAGCCTATGGGCTGGACATGACGGACGACATGCTGGCGCTGGCGCGCGAGAACCAGAAGAAGTCGGGGCTGGAGAATGTCGAGTTTTTGAAGGGTGAAATTGAGAACATCCCGCTGCCGGACAATTCGGTGGATGTGATCCTGTCGAACTGCGTCATCAACCTGTCGGTGGACAAGGACCGGGTGCTGGCCGAAGCGTTTCGGGTGCTGAAACCGGGCGGACGGTTCGCAGTATCGGATGTTGTGGTGCGAGGCGAGGTGGCGGACGAGGTTCGCCAGAGCATGCTGCTGTGGGTGGGCTGCATTGCCGGCGCGCTGAAGGAACAGGAGTACCGGGCGAAGCTCGAAGCCGCCGGATTTACGGATGTCTCGCTCGAACCCGTCCGGGAGTACAACATCGAGGATGCGCGGCAGTTCCTTACTGAAGCGGGCATCGACGTAGATCGAATTGCGCCGCAGGTGGACGGCAAATTCATGAGCGCCTTCATCCGGGCTACGAAACCCGCAGTTGCGGCTTAGGTGGAGGCTTGATGCAAGATCGCTACAACGTACTGTTTCTCTGCACCGGCAACTCGGCCCGGTCGATCATGGCCGAGGCCATTTTGAATGCCAAGGGCGGCCCTGTCTTCACCGCCTACAGCGCGGGCAGCCACCCGTCGGGCCGGGCGCGACCGGAGGCGCTGGCGGTGCTGCGGTCGGCGGGCATTTCCACCGACGGGCTGAGGAGCAAGTCGTGGGATGAGTTTGCGCTGCCCGATGCCCCGGAGATGCATTTCATCTTTACGGTGTGCGACAACGCTGCGAACGAGGTCTGCCCGGTGTGGCCGGGGCATCCCGTGACGGCGCACTGGGGGCTGCCGGACCCTGCCGCGGTCCAAGGCACTCCAGAGGAGATGGAACGCGCCTTCAGCGGAGCCTTTGCGATCCTCGACCGCCGCATCTCTTTATTTCTGGCCCTGCCGCTCACCACGCTCGAAACCATGACTCTGCAACACGAACTCGGGCGGATTGGCAAAGCCTGATCTGCAATGCGTGCGCATGCTCGCGCTCCGCGCAATCTTCTGCCGAAGGGTCTCTGAATGAAAAAGTCGCGCCGCCTCGGGTTTCTGGATCGCTATCTGACTGCCTGGATCTTCACTGCCATGGCAGCGGGGGTGGGTCTGGGCTGGCTGCTGCCCGGCGTGGTGCCCATGCTGAATCGCTTCAGCGTCGGAACCACCTCGATTCCCATCGCCTGCGGGCTGATTCTGATGATGTATCCGCCCTTCACCAAGGTCAGATATGAGGAGCTGCACGAGGTCTTCCGCAACAAGAAGGTACTCACGCTGTCACTGGTGCAGAACTGGGTGATCGGTCCGATCCTGATGTTTGTTCTGGCGATTGTCTTTCTGCGCGGCTACCCGGAATACATGGCTGGACTGATCATGATTGGCCTGGCGCGCTGCATCGCTATGGTGATTGTGTGGAACGAACTGGCGAAGGGCGACACGAACTACGCCGCCGGACTGGTGGCGTTCAACTCGATTTTTCAGGTGCTCTTTTATTCGCTCTATGCGTGGGTTTTCATCACGGTGTTGCCGGCCAAGCTGGGCCTGCGGGGCGCGGTAGTGAATATCTCCATTGGAGAGATTGCGCAGAGCGTCTTCATATATCTCGGTATTCCGTTTGTCGCCGGGTTTCTGACGCGCACCGTGCTGGTTCGCCTGAAAGGACGCGAGTGGTATGAGCGCGTTTTTGTTCCGCGAGTCAGTCCCCTGACGCTGGTGGCTCTGCTGTTCACCATCGTGGTGATGTTCTCACTGAAGGGGAGTTATATCGTTCGCCTTCCGCTGGATGTGCTGCGGATTGCCGTGCCCCTGCTGATCTATTTTGTGGTGATGTTTCTGGTGTCCTTCTATATGGGCAAAAAGCTGGGCGCGGACTATTCAAAGACGACGACGCTCGCGTTCACCGCCGCCTCCAACAACTTTGAGCTGGCGATTGCCGTGGCGGTGTCGGTATTTGGAATCAACTCCGGAGCGGCGTTTGCCGCGGTGATCGGCCCGCTGGTTGAGGTGCCGGTGATGATTGCCCTGGTCAACGTAGCCCTGTTCTTCCAGCGCAGATACTTCGGGAATCCCGAGTTGGCCGAGTTGGAACCAGTTAGCCGTTCAGTACAACAGTAATCGACTGCTTATTCCTAACGTAATATGGATAGGCATTCTGAGGCGCGACAGTGCCAAAACCGGGGAAAAGGCGTTGCTGGCCAGGCTGCTGCTAAAAGTTTTTTAACCTTTTGTAACTTTCCAGGCAGCCCTTTGGCCGGGAGACTGCATCTTTATAGTTATTCAATAGAGGCCTGCATTCGCATAAGCCCATCTTAGTTGTGAGTTCTCCCTACGGTAATCGGTCTGCCTCTTTCAGAGGCAGACACTCTTCCAGCAAAACTCTTTCCCATCCTTCCTCGTATAAGCCTCTTGAGCGGGTCCGCCGGAATGCGGGCCCATATGCTTTTTGGGTTGCAAAGTGCATGGATGGCGGGTTGGGCTATCTGAGCCTGTTGCTTTATTTCCCGGTTGCAACGGCGGAGACCGGCTGGGTTCCAGACACAGGAAGTTTCCAAAGATGCAATGGACCGGATCGGGAGTAGTAGTGCTTGTCGAGGGACCAGCCTAAAATTGGCGCTTTGATGGAAAAGACCGGGACCGCACCTGGCTCCGGCTGTTTGGCCGCGACGTAGTACTTTGCGCCCTGCTGCTTTGCCCACTGGACAACGAGGCTCTGGTTCTGGAATAGGTACTGAGTCACTCCCGGCCTCGTGATGCCCCCGACATCGATGATGGGATGTTGGGAGTCAAACGCCAGCTCTCCGATTGCATAGATGGCCACGGGTGCGCCGGGCGGAACCTGGTTCCTGACATACTTTGCCATGTCCTGCATCTGCCTGTCCCGGATCACCTTATTGCGTATCAGAAGCCAGGCAGTGACAGAGCTGACCGTGACGGCGGCGAGGAGCGCGCCGACAAGTGAGACCCGATAGACCCATCGAGGGAGTCTTCGATAGTTGAAAGCCAGAACCGCGAGCACGAGTCCGGGCGCCATGACAAAAACATAGCGGGTCTGCACGTAGGTGTGGTCGATGACATAGAACGCCGCCGCGACCGCGGACCAGATCACAAATATCCAACTGGCGACGGGAAGAAGGCGCAGGGGATTCTTTTCTTTTCGGAGGAGCGCCGGCTTCAGCAAGGCGAGAACTGCGAGGCCTGCGACTTCGGCCAGCACAACCGGAAATCCAAGGCCGTAGACTTCGAGTATGTGCGTGATCACCGATTCGTTGGGGGCGGCCCGTTTGGCAGCATTGGTGTTGGGGATGACGTGCCCGAATGCATGGAATGCATAGACTGACCAAAGCGCCACGGGCAGTGCGAACAGAATGAGTCCCAGGAGCAGGCCCGGAAATTTTTTGATTGAGGATGCACGGCCCGGAAAGCCGAACCACTGTTGAAGCAGGAGCAGGCCGGCCAGCCCGGAAAACGCCATCATTTCGGGGCGCAGCACGGGGGCGATACCGGTGACAAAGCAGCCCAGATAAAAGCTGCCCCAGGTGGGGCGCTCCTTCACGGCAATCAGGGTTCCCCAAAAGGCCAGCCCCAGTGCGGTGAGGGTCTCCATGCCGGAGAAACTCCAGTAGCAGAAGAAGGGATTGACGACGAGCAGCAGAACCATCCATGCGGCGAAGGTTTTGGCTCCATCGAGGCCCTTTACCAGGTGCTTTGATAAGTAGTAGGCGCCGCCGAGGGCGAAGATTGCACCGAGAGCGGTGAGCACCTTGCCGGCCACGAGCCAGTTGGGAATGAGAGCGTGAGCGGCGACGAGCAGGAGTACCCAGAGTGGCGCGGTGTCGCCATTGACGAGCATTCCATTGAAGGAATACCCGTGCCCGGCGGCGACGTTGCGGGCAAATTCGAGATGGATGTAAGCGTCGTCCTCCCAGTAGTGCCAGGCGTGCACGAACCAGACGATACACCAGAGGACGGCAGCCAGCAGAATCCAACGGGAGACCGCTGCATCGGGAAATCTGGATTTTGAGGTTTCATGCACAGGGATTGTTTTGTCCAAAACCGGTGGTGCCCTAGGAGCCAGAGGGAGTGAGAATTTGCCATGGATTGAGTGGCGCGTGATACACCCAAAAGCGGTATCCATGTCCAGGTCAGCTTTAGCTTATCAGAGCCCCGGCAGGCTTGAATCGCGTTGCGTTTTGGCCAAACCGGATACCGTAGAATGGCATTATGTCCGCCACTTCGGAGTCTTCGTCCGCCATTCGCGAGGTTGACCAACTGCTGGCCAGCGTGGGATTGACCCATGGGCGTCGCAAACTGATGGCGGCAGGATTTGAGCGTCAGGCACGGCACCCGAAACAGATTCCGGCATCGCGGCGCAACACTGCTGCGCAGAAAAAAAGCGGGGTGGAGGTGCTGCCGTCTCCCGTACTGGAAGAGATTCCCTGGCTGATGAGCGGGTTCAGCACGCGGACGGGCGGCAAATCGGTGGCGTACAGCCCGGGTCAGACGACGGGCGAGCTGAATCTTGGATTTACCTCGTCGGACGATCGCAGGAACGTTCTGGCGAACCGGCGGATGTTCCTGAAGCGGGCTGCGGGCAAGCCTGATTTTCCGCTGGTGATGCTGCAGCAGATACATTCGTCCTTGATTCGGACGGTGACGCATGCGGATGCGGGTGAAGTTGCGAAGCACCGTGGCGACGGCATGATGACGACGGAGGCGGGGATTCTGCTGGCCATCCAGACGGCGGACTGCATTCCGGTGCTGATTGCCGACCGCAAGCGGAAAGTGGTGGCGGCCTTCCATGCCGGCTGGCGTGGGACCCTGAAGCGGATTGTGGAGAACGGCGTGGGGCGGATGCAGCTGGAGTACGGCTGCAAGCCGAAGAACCTGGTGGCGGCCATCGGCCCGGGAATTGGCCAATGCTGCTATGCGGTGGGCGAAGAGGTGAGGAGCGAGTTTGATTCGCAGTTTGCGTATGCCGACGCGCTGTTCCGCGATGTTTACGATTCGGACCCGGTGAAGGAGAAGTATCCGCTGTTGTTTATGACGGCCCGTGCGCCGGGGCACAGCAATATTGGCCCGAGCCTGCATCTGGATCTGGTGGAGGCGAACCGGCGGCAACTTCAGGATGCCGGGTTAAAGCCGGAGTCGATCTCCGTTGCGGGCCATTGCACCCGCTGCCAGCATGACCGGTTCTTCTCGTACCGTGCCGACCATGGCTTTACGGGACGGATGTTCTCCGTGATCGGCATCCGGGCATAGAGCCGGGCTGCGGTCGCCGCGAACCGCCTCAAACAACAACAAAGCCTCACTCTCCGCCTTTCCAAAGGGGGGAGCAAGGCCAGTCAGAAGAGAAATTTTCAATCAGGCGGCAGTGGCTTTTTCGCCTGGATTGACAAGGTCGCGCAGTTCTTTACTGGGCTTGAAGTAGGGAACACGCTTGGCTGGAACATCGACCTTCGCGCCTGTCTTCGGGTTGCGCCCGATACGCGGCTTGCGTTGACGGATCCGGAAACTGCCGAACCCGCGAATTTCGATCTTGTCTCCAGCCTTCAGCGCACCGATAACTGCGTCAAAAATGGTGTCGACAATGACTTCGCCGTCGCGCCGGGTAAGATCGCCTATCTGCGTGACTTCTTCTACGAGATCTGCCTTGGTCATAATGAGCGTGCTCCAGATACAGGGTAACTCTTTTATAGAATAGTAGATGCGGGTTTTCTACTGCGCGGTGCGCGAGGAAGCAAATTTCGCGACCGTGAACCTATTCCGGGACTACCGGTTCAGGATATTCCATCGGAGCGATCTACCCCAAATCGGGGCTGCAAATTTAGCGGAAAACGCTTCAAGTCCTTTGATTGCTATGCCTACAAGGCACAGGCGAGCAGGAGCACAGCTCAGGCCATTGCCGCACGGTGCGTTGGCGCAAAAACAGTGCAATACCAGGAATATCAAGTCACAGACAGGTCACATAGACGGGACTTCGGGAGCCAGTGAAAGCACTTGCAATTGACGCCCCCCAAGTGCCCCCAGACGCCCCCCAGACGCGGTTCGCTTCCGATGGGGGGAATCGCGGCCAAGCCTCCAGCAGAAAGGCGAGAAGGAACTCTCAGGAGGCGAGCGGATGCGCGATGGTGCTGTGGACTGTGCGCTTCATTATCGCCTGTACACCCTCACTGGTTTTTTCGAGTCGAAGTGTTCTGGAACACGTGCCACACAGCCAGAAATGTTCCATCCGGTGAATTGAACCGTTCCCGTTGCTTTCTTTCAATTCAAATACAAATATGCGGCCCTCGCGCAAATAGCGGAGGGGCTTGCCGCAATTCGTGTTTGCGCAGTTCTTGACCATTGCAGTTCTCCAGGCAGTTTGAAGCATCGTGCTGTTCGATTGCTTGACTACTGTGATGCCCGCTTTTCGTACGTGGTTTTTTCGCGGCCATCGAATCGACGACCTTTCCTGATTTTCCTGCCCCGCGGGTGTCTCCACGCACGCATGCGCTGTGCGACAATAGGCAGTTCGGCCTGACCGCCCTGAAACACGACCACGATGCCAATTCTTCGCTCCGCGTTCATCGCTCTTTCCCGCAACCAGCCGTTGCGCCACTTCTCAGAACGCTCTACGCTCGGCCGGCGCATGTCTTCGCGGTTTGTTGCGGGCCTGGAGATAGAAGACGTGCTGAGGGCGGCTGAATCCCTGCAAAATCAAGGAATCGCCTCCACCCTGGATAGTCTTGGCGAGAATGTGAGCACGCCGGAGCAGGCCCGCGGAGCTGCCGGCATCTACCACAAACTGCTGGATGCGATTGATCAGCGGAAGCTCAAGTCCAACGTGAGCGTAAAGCTCACCCAGATGGGCATGGCTCTGGGTGACGGCCTGGCGGCGGAGATTGTGTCAGGGCTGGTGGAGCATGCTGTGGCCCTACACAATTTTGTCCGCATTGACATGGAAGGCAGCGAGTATACCCAGGCGACCATCGATGTGGTGCGCGCGCTGCATGCCAGGCCGGAGAACCGGGGACATGTGGGCATCGTGATACAGGCGTATCTGTACCGCAGCGCAGATGATATAGCCGCGCTGACCGGGGACGGCATCCGCATTCGACTTTGCAAGGGCGCGTACAAGGAACCTGCGGAAGTGGCCTATCCGGACAAGGCAGGCGTAGATGCAAACTTTGTGCGGCTGACACAAACGCTGCTGACGAGTGGAATTTACCACGGCATTGCGACGCATGATGAAGCGATGATTTTGGCAGCCAGGCGCTTTGTGCAGGAGAAAGCGCTGGCAAAGAACAGCTTCGAGTTCCAGATGCTTTACGGAGTGCGGCGCGACCTGCAGAGAGCACTGGTAGCCGAGGGTTATAACGTGCGGGTGTATGTGCCGTTCGGCACGGAGTGGTATCCGTACTTTATGCGTCGCCTGGCCGAGCGGCCCGCGAACCTGCTCTTCCTGGCGAAGAATCTGCTGAAACGCTAGGAGCAAAACCTGAGTTACCGTAAGGTGTTTCCATTTTGATGGGAGTGCAGGGACACCGCTCCCGGATGGTCGCGTCGGCTGGGGATTCGCCGCTCCGCCTTACACCATTTCTGGTTTTGCTTTATGCGCCGAAGGAATCAGGCAACCGATGATCTGGTGAAAAAGTTATAGAGCCAGGCACCGACGGCTCCGGCAATGTAGCCATCCACAAAGGCCCAGAGAGCGCCGATAATCGCGCCGGCAAAGGATGCGGCATACCCGATATACAGCGATGCAAAGACCTTAACCAGTTCGGCTCCCCAGCCGAAGATTGCCGTGATTCCCAGGAAAAAGATGGCACAGGCCCACAACAGGCCCACGGAAATTCCAGCGGCGCTTGGGGAACACTTTATCTTTCTTACGCCTCCATTTGTCGCAGTTCCAGCCGTACTCGCATCCATAAGAAGCCTCCTTGACCGCAGTCATCCTTGGTGCTGCAGGAACATTATGGCGCGATTCGGCCGAATGTGCGGTGTGTCACGTCACCCAACGACGGAATCGAAGAAGCGGCGCAGGAGGCGTCCAACCGTCTGGGGCTGTTCCCAAGGGGCAAAGTGACCGGCATCCGGCAGCTCGGTGTACTCGGAGCCGTAGCCGCCATTGCGGATGGTCTCGGCCAGCAGCTTCATGTCGCCTAGAGTAGACGCCGGGTCTTCGCCGCCGGCAAGAATAAAGCAGGGCACGCGGATGCCACGGGCGGTCTCGACGGAATCGGGACGGGCGGCAAGCCCTTGTTGGATGGCAATTAACGCTTCCGGGGTGGTCATTTCCATCATGGCGCGGGCTTCTGGAATGCGCTCGGGATGACGCCGCTGGGCGGTAGGGCCAATGAGCCTGGTGAGCTGCGCATCGATCACTTCAGCCGATCCACGTTCGCGGATCATTGCGATGGACGCTTCGCGCTGAAGACGGGCCGCATCGGTATCGGCCTGCGGCTTGGCGCAGCAGAAGGCCAGCGCCTGCACGCGCGCGGGCGCCGAACGCCAGATTTCATAGAGGGTGTAGCCGCCGATGGAGCATCCGGCAAAGAGCGCGCGCTGAATACCAAGCTCGTCGAGGAGGCGCAGCACGTCAGCGGACAACCGCTGCATGGTGATGGGCCCTTCACCCGCGCCGGACTGCCCGTGTCCGCGCAAATCGGGGAGGATGACCTGGTATTTGCCGGTAAGGGATTCCGCCGCGCCGAGCCAGAAGAGGTGGTCGCAGGGGGTGGGGTGCAGCAAGACAACGGCGGGGCCTTCGCCCTGCACGGTATAGAAGAGCTTTACGCCGTCGGAGAAATATTCCACGGCTTGATTTTATCGAATTGAGGCGGTATGGGTAATTTCAGATAGCTTTGACTTGCCGACAAGCAGGCGGGCAAAAGCAAAACGGGAGAGCACAGCGGCTCTCCCGTCGGGTCAAATGCGATCCAAAGTTTTAGACGGGCTGAACGTTTTCAGCCTGCAGACCCTTGGGTCCGCGTACTACCTCAAACTGCACGCGCTGAGCTTCCTGAAGACTACGGAAGCCATTGGCGTTGATTGCCGAGAAATGTACAAAAATATCCTCGTTATTGCTGTCACGGGTGATGAACCCAAAGCCTTTGGCGTCGTTGAACCACTTAACAATGCCCTGTTCCATGATGGTGTTTCCTTTTGGTGTTAGATATTCGCTAGAAATGTTCGAGGAAGGTGGAGCGGCAGGCAGTGCTTGGATCCTAAACGTCCCTGGAGCAATACGTGCTAAGAACAACCCACTCAAGTACGAGCGTGTATATAGTATAGCCCAGTTCCCTTCCCAATCTACAGTGTAAACAGAATTTAATGAGCGGGATAAAAGGACCGTATATCCGGACTTGCTGCGCCAGGCGCATCCCAGACAAAACACTGACGATGACCGCCGTAAGCCGTCGCAAGAGTGAAAAGCAGGTGCGGCGAGGAACGGAGCCTGGAAGCGTCTGGAGAGGCACGGAAAGGCATGGGGCCCGGCTGAGGGGGGGCTTCCCGGCAAGGGCAGCGTCAAAGGCGGGCAGGAAGTGGAGCATGCCCACGCATTCCCTTTCCGGCAGCAGCTATCCTATTAAAGGTAGTAGCTCGGGAAAGATAGCAGTTCGGGGTTCCCCGCCCTTTAAGCTGCTTGACATTGCCCGTTCCAACAAGCAAACTTCGACGTACAGGCTTTAAAAATTCCCAAAAGCGCTGATTTTAAGGGTGTCATGCCGCAACGCGAGGAAGAGCATTTGGCTGGACAACAGGCAGGCCGTATAACCTACACGCTCGAGTCCTCGCTGGACAGTGTAAACAAAGTAGAAGAAACGGCCGAACAAATGGCCAAAAAAGCCGGCGTGGACGAGGACGAGCTATTCAAAATAACGATGGCCGTTCGCGAAGCCGCGGTGAATGCCGTTTTGCACGGCAATTCATACGACCCGGAAAAGCGCATCACGGTATCTTTTGAAAATACGGGTGACTCCCTCGTCATCCGCATCGCAGACCAGGGCGAAGGCATTGACTCCAGCCAACTGCCCGACCCCCTCGCTCCGGAAAATCTTTTGCGCGGCTCCGGCCGCGGTATCTTCCTCATCCGCTCCTTCATGGATGAGGTACACTTCAAACAATTGCATCCCGGAACCGAGCTGACTCTTATAAAACATCTTGGGGCCACCCCAACAGGAAGCTAAGGAGGACTTTTTCAGTGAGCATGAAGATTACCACCCGACAGGTGGATGGCGTTACGATTCTCGACCTCAGCGGGCGTATTACCCTGGGCGAAGGCAGCGTGTTGCTGCGCGATGCCGTCCGTGATTTGCTGGCCAAAGGTTCGAAGAACATCCTGCTCAACCTGGGCGATGTGAATTACATCGACAGCTCAGGCATTGGCGAGTTAGTGAGCGCCTACACCACAGCGCGCAACCAGGGCGGCGAACTGAAGCTGCTGAACCTGACCAAGAAGGTTCATGACCTGCTGCAGATCACCAAGCTCTATACCGTATTTGATGTGAAGGACGACGAGGCAAGCGCGATCGCCTCCTTTACCAAAAGCTAAAGACCCCGGAATAAAACCGGTCAGATAAAAAGCGGTCAGCAGGTATATTCTGCTGACCGCTTTTTATTTTGACTCAACCGCGCCGATTTACATCAGAACTTGACCGTCGGGGCGTTTTGCGAAGCCGGTGTGGCGGCGAAATAGGCGTCGTCGGGCTTGAATCCGGAGATGCCTGCCCAGATGTTATTCGGAAATTGCTGGACGTAAGTGTTGTAGTCGCGCAGAGACTCGTTATAGCGGCGGCGCTCGACGGCGATGCGATTTTCAGTGCCTTCCAGTTGATCCTGCAGCGCGAGGAAGTTCTGATTGGCCTTGAGGTTGGGGTATGACTCCTGCAGCATCAGCAAGTGTCCCAGGGCTGAGTCGAGTTGGCCGCTCGCCTTCATTTCCGCCTTGGGGCTGTGAGCATTGAGCAGCCCGGCATTCGCATTCGAGACATCGGCAAAGACGGTTTGCTCATGGGTCGCGTACCCCTTCACTGTCGCCACCAGGTTTGGAATCAAATCTGACCGCCGCTGGAGCTGCGTTTGCACGTTTGACCACTGGGTCTGGTAGGCGACCTGCTTGGCCACCATTTCATTCCGGGCAGTTATGTAACTGCCGGCGATCAAAAGCGCGACCAGCACGATAACCGCGATCACACCAACTGCGATCCACAATCCACGACGCATCATCGTTCGTTTTCTCCTTCAGTAAACTCAATCCTATCAATTGCGGGGCCTACCAACTGCCACCGGCGCCGCCACCGCCGGTGCTGCCGCCGCCGAAACCGCCAAAGCCGCCACCACCACCACCACCGCCGCCGAAACCGCCTCCACCCCCGAAGCCGCCGCCAAAGCCGCCGCCTAAAAACATGCCGAGGAGAAAGCCAACCAGCCCCGAGCCGCCGAAGCGCGCCAGGAAAAGGATGACGAGGAGAATGATGATTCCGAGGACGACCATCTGTCCGAAGCTGACCTGGACCTGCTGGGTCATGGGCTGCTGGCCCTGCAAAGGAGCGAGCTTAATCCCCGCGTCGGCTGCGATGATCTGGGAGATTTGGCCGACGGCCAGGGTCATGGCGCCATCAAAGTCGTTGTTGCGCAGATAGGGCACCATCTCGCGGCCGATCTGTCCGACGCGGCCATCGGGCAGGATGCCTTCGAGGCCGTATCCGGTGGAGATGAACCGCTTGCGGTCCTTCACCGCGATGAGGATGAGCACACCGCGGTCCTGGTCCTTGCCGCCCTTGGCGCCGATTCCCCATGCCTGGTAGAGCTGGACGGCGTAGTCAAACACGTCTTTCCCGTTGAGGTTATTGACGGTAACGACCGCGATCTGCGCGTGCGCCTCATGGTCCACCTCGCCGCAGACGTAGTCCAGCTTCTGGATTGTGGCGGGCGACATGACATGGGCGAAGTCGCTGACATAGTCAGTTGGTTTCGGGAGGTCCTTGACAGCCTGGCACAGTGCGCCTACGGGAAAAAGTAGCAGCAGCAGGACCAAACACGCGCGCCGGATGGGCCATCCGCACCTGAGGAACGTTTGGGACATTACTGTCATTCTACCCTTTGCAGCATGACTTCGCCGTGGACTGGGCTGCTACGCACGGGACTCTGCTGGTACCATGACCAACATGAAAACTCCACCTCTTGATGGCCGCGTTGCGGTGATTACAGGCGCCAGCCGGGGCCTGGGGAAAGCTGTTGCGATTTCCCTGAGCTCTGCCGGAGCTAAAGTGGCGCTGGTTGCGCGGGATAAGAATGCGCTGCACTCGGTTGCGGACCACATTCGAACGGCGGGCGGCGAGGCCGAGATCTTTCAGGCCGATGTAACCAACGAGGAACAGGTTCAGCGGATTGAGAGGGACATCCTGTCGAGTTTCGGGCATGTCAACATATTGGTGAACAATGCCGGCATGAACATCCGCAAGCCGCTGGAGGAGTTCTCGCTGGACGAGTGGGAGAGCGTACTTGCGGCGAATCTGACCAGCGCGTTCCTGATGTGCCGGTCGTTTGTTCCGCATATGAAGGGCAGAGGCTATGGGCGCATCCTCAACCTGACGTCCATCATGAGCCATGTTTCCCTTCCTGGGCGGGCGGCCTACTCTGCCAGCAAATTCGGCCTGCTGGGGCTGACCAAGGCGCTGGCGCTGGAGCTTGCGGGGGAAGGAATTACCGTTGTGGCGGTGAGTCCGGGACCGTTTGCGACGGAGATGAACTCGCCGCTGATGGAAGATGCGGAGATAAACCGGCGATTTGTGTCGAAGATTCCAGTCGGGCGCTGGGGAAGCCCGGAAGAGGTAGGGGCGCTGGTTCGCCACCTGTGCCTGCCGGAGTCCGGCTTTATTACCGGAACGGACATCCTGATTGACGGCGGGTGGACGGCGCAGTAAAGTTCACAGCGGATGGCCTGAGGGGCGAACGCGTGCTGGGCCTGCCTGGTTCCGTTCCGCGTGTCAGCTCTTCAGGTGGTGATCCTTCGCGATCTTTTTGATGAGCTGCAGGTGCCCGTAAACGATCTGCGAACCCTGTTCGGCAGTCTGCTTTAAGTCGGGCAACTGCGTATTCTCCGCAGTGAGGCGGAAGGCAGCGAGAGCCTTCTCGTGGCCCTTGACCATGGCCTTGATGTAGGCGTCGTCAAACTGCGTCCCGGAGAGCGCGCTGAGCTTTTCGTACAGCTTTTTGTCCTTCTTCGCGATGTGTTTGGGGGCGGGCATCTCCATCGAAGTAGCGGCTTTGAGCAGGTAAGTGTCGAGCTGGGTATGGTCGTTGACCATCTTTGCGCCGAACTGGCGAACGTCGGCGCTGGCTCCCTTTTGTTCGGCCAGATGCCCCAGCTTGACCTCCGCCATTCCGCCCTGCAGCGCATCGTGAACGAATCCCTTATCCTGCATGGCCTGCATGGGCGGCTCCTGCTGGGATGGCTCCATTTGCTGCATGTGGTTCATGCCCATGTTGCCGGCGTTGGGATTTTGCTGGGGCGGGTTCGCGGGCGGCCCGCCCATTTGCGCGAACGCAAGGGCGCTGGTCACGAGTGCGGCGGCGGCGATTGTACAGACTTTCCTGGCGGTCGAATTCATTGGACCGGGTCCTCCTTGATTAAAAGAGCTTCTGTCGTCTCATTAGGTGGAGTGCTGCATCCGGCTTCAAGTTGCCTCGGATGCAGCAAATGGAAAGCGGCGCTGACGACGGGCATGCGCTAAAAATGATGGCTGGTGATGGGGTTCTGTCCTTTATCCCATCTTCTCCTTGAGGCCTGCGCGAACCAGCCAGCGATTCATGGGCGCGGTGGTCAACAAGCCGAAAACCATGGCGACCTGCATCATGAGCCAGAAGACGGGGCTGAGCGGCGTGAGGTGCGGCGCGGGAAAGAGCGCAAAATACGTCACGGCCATCCATGCATACATGCCCACCTGGAAGGCGGCGATGGACAGCGTGTCGGCCTTGATGGCGGCGACGATTCCCTGCCCCACGGTGAGGTTGCGCATGGGCTTGATGGTGTAGTACTGGAAGAGGATGCCGAGCGTCCACGCGCCGGCGAAGTCCCAGGCAAAGCTGGCCGCGAGGGCTGTACCTGCGATCGTAAGCCCGAATGCAAAGATGGTGAACTCGACGATGATGTCGGCAAGCGCGCATCCGGCGCCGCAGTGGCTGCCGGCCAGAAAGATTTGCGGCCAGGTGGGAGGCGTACTGTCTTGGCCATGCATGTGCATGTGAGCCATGTGCCCACCGGCGGCGTCGCGGGCCATTTTGCGTCCGGCGCGGTAGTACCACCACAACCCGATGACGCTGAGATACAGCGCGGTGACCGGCCAGACGGCGTTCATGATGGCCATGGACTGCGGGTGACGGGTTTCGTCGATGATGATGATGCAGGCGCACAAAACAGATACTGCAATGGAGAGCCAGGCAAGGATAACGAGCATTCAACCTCCGTTGAGTACGATGCCTCTCAGCGTTAGGAGGGTGCGGAATTCATTGTTCCCAAGGCTACTCCACAGCCTCGGGTGCCTTTACCCTAGTAGCTATGCCAGAACTCACGCCTCCCGTTGCCAAAGTCCACCCCGTTGAAGCCAGGATTCACAACCGCACGCTGGTTGACGACTACGCGTGGCTGCGCGACCGCGACAATCCCGAAGTGACAGCCTACCTGGAAGCGGAGAACGCCTACACCGCAGCCATGACCGCCGGGGATGAGGCGCTGCGCGCGACGCTGTACAAGGAGATGCTGAGCCACATCAAGGAGACGGATGAGTCGGTGCCGTTTCGCGAGGGCGACTTCTGGTACTACTTTCGAACCGAAGAGGGCAAGCAATACGGGATCCAGTGCCGCAAGCCGGGAACGACGGAAGCGATGGACACCGCCGCGCCAGAAGAGGTGATTCTGGACGTGAATGAACTGGCGAAGGACGAGCCGTTCATGGCGGTGACCGCGTTCAATGTTTCGGACGATGGAAACCTGCTGGCCTACTCGACGGACAACACGGGCTTTCGGCAATACACGCTGCAGGTGAAAGACCTGCGGACGGGCGCGCTGTTGGCGGAGCGCGTGGAACGGGTCGGCTCGGTGGTATGGGCAACGGACAGCCGCACGCTTTTCTACACCATTGAGGATGAGGTGCAGAAGCGGCAGTACAGGCTGTACCGGCACACGCTGGGCACTCCGCATACGGAAGACGTGCTGGTGTATGAGGAGACGGACGAGCGCTTCAACATAGGAGCGGGACGGACCAGGGACCATAAGTACATCTTTCTGGAGTCGTCGAGCCATACGACGTCGGAAGAGCGGTTTGTGCGGGCGGACGCGCCGACGGACGAGTTTACGTTGATTGAGCCGCGCCGGGATGACATTGAGTACTATGCCGATCATCGCAACGGGCTGTTCTACATTCGGGCGAATGACGCCGGGCGGAATTTTCGACTGGTGACGGCTCCAGTGGAAGCGCCGGGGCGCGAGAACTGGACGGAGATTTTGCCGTACCGGGCGGACGTGATGCTGGAAGACGCGGACCTGTTTGCCGGATTCTATGTGGCGTGCGAGCGCAGAGACGGACTGCCGCACCTGCGGGTGGTGCGCTTTGCAGGAGCAGGGCCGGAGGCCGCGGATTCGAGAGAGATTGTGTTTCCCGAGCCGACGTATACGGCGTATCCGGGTACGAACCGCGTTTTTGACACGACACAATACCGGTATGGATACCAGTCGCTGGTGACGCCGGGGTCGGTGTTGGACTACGACGTGACGACGGGCGAATCGAAGCTACTGAAGCAGGTTGAGGTTCCAGGCGGGTTTGACCGGTCGCTGTATGCGTCGGAACGGTTGTTTGCGAAGGCGGCGGACGGGGTGGAGGTTCCGGTGTCGCTGGTGTATCGCAAGGATTGTTTTGCGGAGGGCAAGAATCCGCTGTTTGTGTACGCGTATGGATCGTATGGGTATTCGCTGCCGATCAGTTTTAACGGCAACCGGCTGAGCCTGCTGGACCGCGGCTTTGTGCTGGCGTACGCGCATATTCGTGGCGGCGGCGACATGGGCAAGCCCTGGCATGACGCGGGGCGGCTGATGCAGAAGCGCAATACCTTTACCGACTTTATTGCGGTGGTGCGGCACTTGCTTAGCGCGGGCTATGGCGATCCGGCGCGTGTGGCCATTGAGGGCGGCAGCGCGGGCGGCCTGCTGACGGGCGCGGTGGCGAACATGGAGCCGAAGCTGTTTCGCGCAGTGGTGTCGCATGTTCCGTTTGTGGACGTGATGAACACCATGCTGGATGCGTCGCTGCCGCTGACGGTTCCGGAGTATGAGGAGTGGGGCGACCCGAACCAGCCCGAGGCGTTCGAGTACATGCTGAGCTATTCGCCGTATGACAACGTGGCGGCGAAGGCGTATCCGGCGATGCTGGTGAAGACCTCGCTGCACGACAGCCAGGTGATGTATTGGGAGCCGGCAAAGTATGTGGCCAAGCTGCGCCGACTGAAGACGGACACGAATCCGCTACTGCTGCACACGAATATGAGCGCAGGACATGGCGGGGCTTCGGGGCGGTATGACTATCTGAAAGAGATTGCGTTTGATTATGCGTTCCTCATCCGCCAACTGGGCGTTGAGGCGTAAGCGTCGCGGGTTGCAGGCCGGAACGGCGCATGTTTCTTATCTTCCACAGCACGGCCCAGCTCATCGCGGCCAGCGAGCCGTCGGTGAGCAGGCTGGCCCAGGCGGCGCCCTGCCATGACCAGCGCGGGATCATCCATGCGCACAGCGCAAGGTTGAGGGCGGCGGCGGCGATCTGGGTAGCGGTGCGGTTCCACTGCGAGGCGGAGGCGGTGATGGTCGTTCCCCAGGCGTAGTGCAGGACGCGCAGCAGCGGCAGCAGGCAAAGCCACCGCAGCGCCGGGACTGACTCCGCGAAGGATGGACCGAAGGCGAGCGGGATGAGCGGCGCGCCGAAGAAGAGCGCGGCGGCGGCGGCGATTCCGTAGAGTGCCATGCGCCAGAGGATGCGGCGGGAGAGCGCGTGGGCCTGCTCGACGCCCTGGCTACCGGCGCGGAAGAGGCGCGGCGTGGCCGCGGCATAGACGCTATAGAGCGGGGCCGAGGCGACATCGGCGACGCGGTAGGCGGCCGAATAGATGCCGGCGGCAAAGGTCTGGCCGAAGCTGACCAGGAAGGTTTTGTCGATGTCGTTGTAGAGCGAGATGGAGGAGTTGGAAAGCGAGAAGCTGAAGCCCTCGCTCCAGTCGCGCCAGCGCAAGGGCTGCCAGCGCGGACGCCCGAGCCGCGCGGTGACCAGCGCGCAGGCAATGCCGCCGACCAGCAACGGGGCGATCCAGTAGATGTGGGCCCAGGTGAGCGCATCGGCACGCCCGCCGTACCAGCGGACCCAGGCAAACAGTACTACGGCCAGCGCGGCTCGGCCAGCGTTCATGGCGGCGGTGAGCTGGGCCATGACGCGCATTTGTCCAACGCTTTGGAAGGCGCGGCCGGCGAGTTGCGCGGCCTTTCCGAAGAGGCCGTCGGAGACAGCGACCCAGGGAATGAGCAGGCGAAGGCCCGGGCTGAGGAAGATGTGCCCGAAGGCGAGCGCGATGAGCAGCAGGAGGATGAATCCGCCGGCGGCCATGCGGAGGGCCGCGCCCCAGGCTGCGGCGAAGCGCGCGCGGTCGCGGCTGACGTCGCGCAGCATCACCATCTCCATACCGAGGCTGCTGAACTGGGTGAGGACGGCGACGAGCGCCACGACTCCGATGAACGCGCCGTACTCGCGGCTGCCGAGCACGCGGCCCATGAGCACGAAGTAGACGGCCTGGAAGATAAGGGCGGTGAAGCGTCCGGCGATCATCCAGGCGGAGCCACGGCGGAGGCTTTCGGACTTTTCGGTCACGGGCGCGCCTCCGCTGGTTGCATGTCTGACGCGGTTACGCCGAGGACCTGGTCATATTTGGCTTCAAGCAGCGCGGTTTGCTGCTTGAGGTTGAAGTGCTGCTTGACGCGGCGGCGTCCGGCGGAGCCCATGCGCGCGGCAAGGGCTTGATTGCGCAGCAGGGTGATGATGGCGTCGGCGAGCGCTCCGGCGTTGCCTTGCGGAACCAGCAGGCCGGACTCTTCGCTGGCGATGGATTCTGACAGGCCCGGCCCGGCAAAACCGACAACGGGAATCCGCATGGATTGTGCCTCGCACGCCACAAGGCAGAAGCCCTCGCGCGCATCGCTGGGTACGGCCACCACCGCGGCACGCTGCATCCACTGTCGAACGGCATCCGCGGTGAGCGCGCCGGTAAAGGTACAACGGCGAAGCGTGGCGGCGGCCTGAGCTTGCAGTTGGGGACGCAACGGGCCGTCGCCCACAACAACCAGCTGCGCCTCGGGGATCTGCGCTTCAACCTGCCGCATGGCGCGGAGCAGGTGCGTGCATCCTTTGACCTCGACCAGGCGGCCGACGAATAAGACGATCGGCGCGCAGGGGGGCGAAGCGGCGGGGCGGAAGTAGTCAACATCAATGCCGATGGGGTGCAAGCAGAGTTTCTCTTCCGGGAAGCCGCGTTCAATGGCGCGGCGGCGGATGAATTCTGAGACACAGAGGAACAGGTGCGCGCGGGCGTGCAGCGCCTTGCTGTGCCTGAGGTAGGCCCGCCCCACGCCGAGCTGGGCCAGGGCGGCATCGTCGGAGTTGACGTCGTAGCCGTGAAGGGTGACGACGAGGGGCACCCAGAGCCGCTGCTGAATGGGCAGCGCCGCGCACGCGTCGGTGGCGAAGTGCGCGTGGATGAGGTCCGGCTCAAGCGCTTCGATTCTGCTTAGAAATGTGGGGGCGTAGCCGCTGCGGAGATAGGCCCGCCGCGTGATTTTGTCCCAAAGGGCCTCGCCCGAGGTGGCGGCGATGACCTGCTGCTCATTGAGCGCGATGCCGCCGGGGATGCGCCTGAGCCCGGCGAACCACGGTTGATAGCGCGTGAGGGCGGCTGCCTGCGCGGCGATGAACGTCTCAGATAGCGGCAGCAGCTCGCTACGGAAGAGCAGGACCCGTGGCATAGGACCTCCGCTGACGCCGGCGCGCGACCTCAGACTGGAGCCGGTCTTCGGCGCGCAGGAGCTCTATGTTGGCCACCGCCATGACGTACAGAACCCAGAAGATGCCGTTGTAGGTGAGCAGCGTATTTTCATCGAGGTTGTAGAGCAGGACGAGCGAGAGCACCAGGACGGGCCAAAGAACGCGCTCCACCTGGCCGGCGCGCAGGGTTGGCCACAGGCCACGCCAGGCGCGCGCATAACTGAGGACAAAGAGCGCCAGGCCGGCGAGGCCGAGGTTAAGCCAGATTTCAAGGAAGCCATTGTGCGCATGGAAGACGACGAAGTTGAGCGCGGCGTCGATGCGAAAGGCCTGTCCGCGCATGCCCCGCCAGAAGGCTTCGTATCCCCAGCCGAGCCATGGACGCTGCTGAATAAAGACCCAGACCTGCTGCCAGATCAGGGTGCGTCCGGAGAGGGTTGGGCCGCGACCGAGCCATGCAAGCAGCGGCCCGCGCCACCAAAAGAGGGCCACGGCTGTTGCCGGAAGCCCGAACAGAGCGGCGAGCGCGGCGAGGATGCGGGTGGGGGCATCCACGCGGCGCGCGGCAGTGAGCGCGGCCCAGAGCAGAACGACGGCGGCCTCAAGCAGCCATGCCGAGCGTGAGCCTGTCATGAAAAGCACGCCGAGGAAGAGCGCGGCGCTGGCGATGCGTTGCCAGGTCGGCTTCCAGCCGGCGAGCAGGATGGCGGTGGCGAGGACCATCATTTCGCCGCAGGTGTTTTTCTGCGTGAAGACGCCCTGCCAGTCGGCGTGGTGTCCGGTGGAGTAGTCGAGTCCGAGACGAGGGAATGCAAGCGCCAGAGCGATGGAGGCCGCTGCTAGGGTCAGCATGGTGACGCGAAGGATGGCAAGCTGGCGGCGGACCGGATAGCGCGTGGCGAGGTAGAGTCCGAACAGGCCAGCCATGGCGAACGGAACCGAGCGGCGAACGGTGTAGGCGGGAAACTGCGACCAGAAAGTGGAAGCGATGGCCAGCAGCGCGATGCCGAGGGTCCACTGCATGGCGCGAAGGCGGCGCATGATGCCGGCGGCCTGCCGCAGCAACAGATAGGCAATAGCGGCATAGACGACGAGCTGCGAGCCGACGCCTCCGTAAAACATGAGCCGCGTGGTGGGCAGTCCGGATGCCTCCGGCGCGTGGTTGGGGGCGATGAATGGGATGGCTCCCTGTATGGCAAAGAAGGCGAGGATGAGGGCGCAGCAAAGTTCTTCAGCGGTCATGCCGCGACGTTCCGGTATGGCAAGCGCGCTAGTAGCCTGCATAGATGAGCGCCGAACTGGCCGAGGCGACGATGGAGGTTGTGCCCATAACCAGGTGCTTTGCAAAGCTGAAGGGGATGTAGATCACGTCGTTTGCGTGGAGGAGTTCGTCCGGGGCTTCGCCCCTTTCGATCTGGCGCAACGGCAGTTCTTCGGCGTCGAAGGCTCCGTTGAGGCTATGAATGATGCGCGCCTTCTTCTCCTTGGCCGTGCTGTTGACTCCACCGGCCGTTGCAATGGCCTGGAGCACGGTCATGCTCGACTCATTCTCCATGACGTAGCCGCCGGGGCGGCGGACATCTCCAAGGACATAGACAATGCCAGCCTTGGGAACAAGGATGCGATCGCCGGGATCAATCATGACGTTAGCCATGAGCGCGTCGTGCGAGCGGTTTGACAGGAAGACACGCTCCTCGCGCTGCTTTACACCGGGCCTGCGTTCAATCATGATGTGGCGGTCGGCGACGGACGTAAGGCCTCCGGCCATGGCGAGCAGGTCGAGGAGAGTGCGCGGCGCGGTGATCATGTACGTTCCGGGCTTGTGGACCTGGCCGAGCACCGAAACCGGCTCGCTCGTGTACTGCTCGACAAAGACATCCACGTCGGGATGCTTGAGATAGTTTCCCCTGCGATAGAGAGCGGCGATGGTATCGGCTGCCGTGCCGGGATCGAGTCCTGCCACGTGAACATCGCCGATGAGCGGCAGGTTTACATCGCCGGAGTCGCGAACGCGGGCCTTTTCTCCCAATTCGGGTTCGCGCAGGACGGTGATGTGCAACAGGTCGCCGGGGCCGATGACGAGGCTTTCCCGCGTGGATGCATGGATGGCATGCGTGGTAATGTCCTTGCCGATGGTGGGCGCGTCCTTGACCGGCGGCAACGCTGTGGGGGTGAACTGCTGGGCGGCAACCGTGGCCACACACAGCAGGGTGAGGAGCAGGGCCAGTGTACCTCTACGCATGTCCATGTATGCCTCCCGCATAGGTCTGCTGCTTGTATCCGTAGTAGGAAAAATAGTCGGGCGAATTCTCTGGAACTCCGTTCATGATGATTTCCAGCGCAGCCTGATCGGGCATATTCCGGCGGATCATACGGTAGCTGCGCTGCGCCGCCTGCATGGTTGTCGACTCGTAGCGGACGACGAGCAGGGTGCGGTCGCAGAGGCGCGCCAGCGAGGCTGCATCGGGAACGGGCAGGACCGGGGCGCTATCCAGCAGCACGAAGTCATATTGCGCGCGCCATTTCTGCATGAGCTTTTCCATGCGCGGGGAAACGAGCAGGTCGACGGATTCGGTGGCGCGCAGGCCGGCCCAGACCAGGGAAAGGCCCGGAGGCTGCGCGCACTCCAGCGCTTCGGCCATGCCGCCGGGCATAAGGGCATCCGCGAGGCCCCGTTTCTCTTTTACCCCGGGCTCAGTGGCGAAGAGGAGATGCTGCGACGGGCAAAGGAGGTCGGCATCGACCAGCAAAACCTTTGCGCCGGAGCGGGCCAGCGAGACCGCGAGCGAGGCGGCCAGGTGGCTTTTGCCGTCCCCCGGCACCGCGCTGGTGACGAGGATGGCCTGCGAAGACTCGCGACGGAGCGGCAGAGGAAAGGAACGGCCATAAAGCGGTGCGACCCCCTCTCCCGATTTTTTTCCTTCGGAAGCAGTTATTGACTCGATGATTCCCGGACGACGACGCATCCACGGGAACTGCCTTGCGTCCGGATACTTCGGGAGCATTCCAGCGAGCGAGACACCCAGCATGCGCTCGAGGTCATCCACGGAACGCACGCTGGCGTCGGTGGCCTCGCGGACCAGGGCACCGGCGCACCCGAAGAACAGGCCGCCACACAGCGCGACAGAAAAGTACAGCGGAACGTCCGGACTGCGCGGGTGGTTGGTAGGAGGCACCAGCGCAACAGCCGCAATGGACAAGTTGGTGGAGCGCAGCCCCTCAAGCACGCCGGCCTCCTTGAGCTTGTTCAGAAGGCCCTGATAGAGCGCGCGGCTTCCGTCCGCGTCCTGCCGGGCAAGCTCATAGGCAACGGCGCGGTTGTTTGTCTGCTTTGCAAGCTGCTTCTGCTTCTCCAGGTCGGCGCGCGCCGAGTCTTCCTCGCGCTGGGCAATTTCGTAATCGGTGTGCGCGCGCTCCCCGATGCGTTCGATCTCCGCATGGATGGCCTTGTTGATTCCGTCGAGCCGGCCATGCAGTTCGGCCATCATGGGGTATGCGCTGCCATAGCGCGCACTGTCCTGATCGATTTGGGCCTGCGCCCTGGCCTGTTCGCCGCGCAGGGTTTGCAGAAGGGCAAGCGAGTTGGACATGGCCGGCGTGGCTCCTGCGGTGGCGTTGCCGGCGAGGCCGGAGATCAGGTCCGGGTCTCCGCTTTTGGCGACCTGATCGATCGACTGCTTGAGGATGCGGTTCTGCTCGGCTGCCTCCAGCGCGGTGTTGAGCTGGTCGAGCCGCGCCAGAACGAGGTTGTGCGCGGCGTCGCCGCCGTAGATGCCTGTTCCCTGCTCCAGTTGGTTTGCGGTTTGCTGTAGTTGCTCGGTCTGTTTTTTGAGCGAGGAGAGTTGCGCGGCAAGCCACGTAGAGGCCTGCGAGGCTTCCTCAAAACGGGACTGGAAGGTGTACTCCTGCAGCGCGCTGATGAGGCGGTTGACGACGGCGGCGGCGAGCCTGGGATCGGGGCTGGAGTAGCTGACATCGATCAGCCTTGTTCCCGTGAGCGGGTTGACTTTGAGATGGCCTATAAAAATCCTGAGGACCGCGGCACGACGGTTGGGCGCGTCCTCGAGCGGTACCGACATGGGTTCAACCGGCTTCTTCCAGAAGAAAAACCAGTGTGGAAGCTGCCAGCCGCTACGATGCTGCGGGAAGTAGTCGGCGGTGGTTTCCAGATGCAACTGCTTGATGACCATCAAGGCCAGCGTGCTCGACTGGAGGAGCCGGGCGTTGGTCTGCATGGTCATGCTGGCATCGAGCGCGGAATTGCCGGCGCCGGAATCGTCCCCGGTAATGGCGTGGTCCAGGCCGAGCGTACCCGGCGCGTCCTTTTCGACCTCCACCTGTCCCGTCGCCTTGTAGCGCGGCGTCGCCAGCGCGCAAAAGAGTCCGGCCACAAGCAGCGCGGCAACCACAAAGCCGGCAATGATGCGGCGGCGGCGGCGAAAAATTGACAGCAGGTCAATCAACGTCCACTCGCGCCGCGGCATGGCGTACAGCTCGCCGCGTTCCGTCCCATGGCTGCGTTCTTCCACCAAATCACTCATGCGTTCCTCACCACGACGACAGAGCCGTCGAAATCGAAGCTGAAGTCCATTTCGCTCAGGCCCGCGCAGGTCATAGCGTCGCGCAGCCGGGGACGATCATTTGTCTGAAACAGAAGAAATCCGCTGCCGCCCGCGCCGACCAGCTTGCCTCCGGTCGCGCCCCCGTCCTGAATGGCCAGATCGTAGAGTTGGTCGATGCGATCATTCGTCATTCCTTTGCATCGCATCCGCTTTCTTTGCCAGTGGGCGTCCATGAGCGGGCCGAATTCGGCGATCCGTCCTTGTTCGAGCACGCGGCGAATTTCGCGGCCAAGGTCTTCGGCAAAGTGCAGTCCTTCCAACATGTCCTGGTCGCCATCCAGCGAGCGCGCATTCTGTTCTGCAAGCAGGGTGGACGCGCGGCGCGTGTACCCGACGAAAAACAACATGAGAGAGTCACGGAGTTCGTGTACCCGGGACTCATTGATTTCGAGCGGGAACACCCGGACACTGCCGTCCTTCGCGTATTCCTGACAGAGAAGGCCGCCATAGGCCGCGCTGTACTGGTCCTGTTTGCCAACCGGCTCGGCGAGGCGCGTCATTTCGATTTCAATTGCCTCGCAAGCCAGCTTTTCCGCACAGACGGGCTCGCGCTTATAGGCATGGAGCGCGTGCATGAGGCCGACCGTAAACGTACCGGATGATCCAAGCCCCGTGCCCGCGGGGACATCCGCGACACTGACGACTTCGAGTGGCGCTGGCACTTCGTGCATGGCGAGCGCTTCGCGCATGAGCGGATGACGGATCTGATCACGAGTCTGCGAGTGCTCCATTTCCGAGTACTTGAGCAGGTAGCCGGGCAGAAAACTCTGGTTGACGGTGATGTACACGTACTTGGTGATGGCTGCCGACAGCACGAATCCACCGAACTGCTGGGAGTACGAGGGCAGATCGGTCCCACCGCCTCCGAGGGAAATACGCAGCGGCGTGCGGGTCATGATCATGCTTGCACTCCGATCTTTGCGCCCGCGGGGACGGCGTGCCGGGAGCGAAGAAATGTATCCGTTTCGCGCAGCCCTGCTGGCGAGCCGACCTCGTAGAAGCGCTGGTTCACTTCAAAGCCGGCCATCTCTCTGCGGGCGACCAGCTCGGATTGCACAACCGAGAGGTCGAAGGCCACGTCTACCGGCCATTGGTGGAATGCCGGTGCGCGAAAGATGCTCAGGCCATAGTCAATGTGCCGCATGGCATCTTCCCTGCTGTCTTCCCTGCTGCCTTCCATGCTGGCTTCCATGCTGGCGCGCGAACGCTTGGCGTAGTGAACGATGCGCCCATCGGTGAACACGACATTGCTTGCGTCCCAGTGGTCATCGTTGCGGAAGACGGTCATCAGTCCGGCCTTCCCGGATTGATCGAAGGCCGCCAGTACCGCGCGAAAGTCGAGTGTGAGAAAGCTGTCTCCGTACATTACCCAGAAGCAGTCGCCGAGCAGAGGCAAGGCCTTGCGGATGGCCCCGCCGGTTCCGAGCAGGATGGGCCCGTCATATGAGTAGCGGACACGGCAGCCAAACTGCGCGCCATTCCCGACAACGTCCTGCACCATGGCGCCAAGATGTCCGCAGCAGATGACCACATCGGTGACACCCTGGCTGACCAGCATTTGGAGCTGGTGCGCGATGAAGGGCTCGCCGGCAACTTCCATAAGAGATTTCGGCATGCACTCGGCAAGCACACCCAGCCGGGTGGCGCGGCCTCCCGCGAGCAGCGCGAGCGGAGGCAAAGGAGCGCCCTGCCGATTATGCCGAGGCCTGTGCAATGTTTCCCCCCTCAGCCAGCTCCTGCGCCATTTCGTGCAGTGAATGGCGTACCGCCTCCCGGCTGTTGAAACGTGCTCGCCAGCCGAGCGCCTTGATTCGTGTTGCGTCGAGCCGGACGATGGGCACATCGCCCTTCCAACCGCGGTCGCCGCCCGTATAGTCCCATGCAGGCTGCGGGCAGATGCCAAGAGCCTCGGCAGCCATTTCGGCGATTCCGGTTACGGTCACCGCGTCGTCCGTCGCGACGTTCCACACCTGAAAGCCGCTCTCAACGCAGTCGCTCGCCAACAGTACGGCAGCCACCATGTCCGCTACGTGCACGTAGCTTTTGCTTTGCCGGCCGTCGCCGAGAATGCGCAGACGGGTGGGGTCGTCGCGCAGGCGGCGAAGAAAGTCGTAGCCTACGCCGTGCGTCTGGCGCGCACCGACCACGTTTGCAAACCGGAAGGCACAAGCGGTAAGGCCAAACATGGCGCAATAGCTTGCGATGAGGGCTTCACCGGCGAGCTTGCTGGCTCCATAGGTGGAGACGGGGAGCAGCGGGGTTGTGTCCTCGCGCAGAAGAGTCTCGCCGCGCTCCCCATAGACGCCGCTGCCCGAAGCGTACAGAAGCCGCGGCACGCCGGAGCGGCGCATGGCCTCAAGCACATTGCTGGTAAGCAGCGTTCCCTGGTAGAAGTCGATCTCCGGCTCCGTGACGGCGCGCGCAATGTCGGGATTCGACGCGAGATGAATGACCAGATCATGTCCGGCAACAACGCCGGTGAGTACGTGCAGGTCGGACGCATCGCCACGCACCACGTGCAGCCGCGTGTCATAGGTGTGCCGCTCATAATGCAGTTCGCGGCCAGAGGAGAAGTTGTCGAAAAGGGTGACGCGCTGTGTTGCGGGCGAATCCATGAACGCGTCAGTAAAGTGGCTGCCGATAAATCCGGCGCCGCCGATGATACATACGCTTGCTCCACAGCTAGTCATTTTCTGCTTCCAGAGAACTTGGTATTTTCCGCAACGGTACCACCCGGTTTCAAATTGGGACAGATTACGTAAGTCAGACTGATTACCTAAGTCAGAGGCGTTCTTCATTTTCCGTTGACCGGGTGGCGGGGTCCGTTGCCTGATGGCATAGCAACCAGCACTACGTGGTTGCTGGAGTCATGCAGGAAGGAACTGCCTTGGCATCGCAAGCGCTCATCACCGTTGGGCTCCCTGTTTATAACGCCATGCCGTATCTGCCGGAGGCGATGGAGAGCCTTCTTGCGCAGAGGTATCCGCACTTCGAAATTCTGGCAATTGTGGACGGAGCGACGGATGCGAGCCTGGAGTATCTTCGCTCCATTCGTGACGGGCGGCTGCGAATTCTGACGCAGACAAATCAGGGCGTGACGGCGACGCTGAATCGGCTGCTGCGCGCGTGCCGCACCCCCTGGCTTGTGCGGCAGGACGCGGATGACGTGTCGCATCCGCAGCGGATTGGGCGGCTGCTGGAGGCCATTGAGGCCGCGCCGCAGGCAGGGATGTTCTATTCGCTCGCGAATTACCATCCGCGCGGGCAAAGCGTCGGCAGCTTTCGATGCTCGCGGGGCACGCCGGAGAAACTGCGCGCGATTGTTGAAGACGGGTACCTGCTGTCGATTTGTCATCCGACAGTTGCCCTGCATGTGGAGAAGACGCTGGCGCTGGGCGGCTATCGCGTTGGGCTGCACAACGAGGACGCTGATCTGTGGTGGCGGATGGCGCTGGCGCATGCAATTCATTGCGTTCCGGAGGAACTGGTGGGGTTCCGGCAGAACGCGGCGAGCGTGAGCGCACGCAACCTATCCACACAAATGACCGCGGCGCTGTATGTGCAGTATCTGCTGCTGTCGCACCTTACCAGGCGGGCGCCGCAGCCCTTCGCGTCGATTCGGGAGCAGCTTGCTCGTATGTTGCGGCCTGCGAGGCTGCGGGCAAAGGAGCATCTTCGCGCCTTCAATATGGCGCTTGCCAATCAACAGTACCTGCGCGCCGGAGCGGGGTTGGCGATGTCCGCGATTGTGTCTCCGGGGTACGTGGCGGGGCGACTGCGGGATGAGTTCGCGCCGGCGGGGCGCATTGTGAACGGCGTTGCGCCGCGATTCTTCTATGAGCAACAGGAGGTCTTATGGCTCTAGCTTCGACACTTTCGCTGGGCGATCTTGCCACGGCCCAACTGAACACGGCGGCTTCCCTGCCCCGCTTTGCATTGCACGGCATTCCGATTGACCGGGTGACGCTCGACGAGGCGGCGGCCTGGGTGATTTCGAAGCTCAAGGCGCGAGCCGGCGGCGCTCCACTGCTGATTATGGGACCCAATGCGCAGCTGATTACGCTGGCGGCCCGAAATCCGCGTTTTGCGGAGGCGTTGCGCTCGGCGAAGCTTTCAGTGCCAGACGGCATTTCGGTGGTGCTCGCGTCGCGCTGGCTTGGGCAGCCCGTTCCGGAGCGAGTAACTGGCGGCGACCTGATGGAAAGGCTGTGCATTGAATCGGCGCGGCATGGCCTGTCGGTATTTTTGCTGGGCGGCCTGCCCGGAGCGGCAGAGCGGACGGCGCGGAAGTTCGAAGAGCGGTATCCGGGGTTTCGTACGGCAGGCGTGTGCTGCCCGCCGGTTGGTTTTGAGCGCGACCCGGGAGAATGTGAGCGGATCCGGCAGCAGATAGCGGAGGCGAAACCGGACCTGTTGTGCGTAGCCCTTGGCGCTCCCAAGCAGGAAATCTGGATGCTGGAGAACTGCGCGAGTCTGCCCGTCGGCGCAGCAATCTCAGTAGGCGCGGCGCTCGATACACAGGCGGGGCTGCGCAAGCGCGCGCCGAAGTGGACCCATCGCATTGGGTTGGAATGGCTGTACCGGCTGGTGCGCGAGCCGCGACGGCTGTGGCGACGGTACCTGATTGGCAATACGGAGTTTCTGGTGCTGGTTGGCCGCGAGTGGTGGCAACAGCGCCGGCAACGCCCTGCCAGGGAAC
>Ga0307372_10001413_pt1 | contig 41961 bp, 52 predicted proteins | sample OX1MG_FD_202533 | JGI IMG/M metagenome (GOLD analysis project Ga0307372, IMG submission 202533) | Soil microbial communities from Risofladan, Vaasa, Finland - OX-1 | ecosystem: Environmental > Terrestrial > Soil > Coastal area > Acid sulfate soil | place: Finland: Risofladan, Vaasa | collected...
GACCCTCGATCTAGGCGCGGATGCGGTGGTGACGATTGCCGAGCAGTCCCCGGAGACCGTCCAGCAGGAGTTGTTGGACGCCGCGGGTGGTCCGCTCAATGTCATATTCGACCCGGTCTGGGGCCATCCTCTGGAAGAGGCTATCGGCGCGACCGCTCCGTCGGCTAGGGTCATCCATCTGGGAGAGAGCGCCGGCAGCGAAGCCACTCTCAGCTCCGCCATCGTGCGCGGGCGCCAGCTAACCATCATTGGCCATGCCAGTCCCCAGACCCCCTGGGAGATGCGCGCCCGGGCGTTCAGCGAGGTGGCCGACCATGCCGCCGCCGGCCGGATACACCTCAGCCTCGAGGAGATTCCCCTGTCAGAGGTCTCGTCGGCCTGGCACCGTCAGGCCGCTTCACCGCACACCAAGCTGGTCCTCATCCCCGCTCTCTGAACCGACGACGGAGAGCGGCATTCCGGACGATTAGGAGTGAGTGGCGTTGCCAAAGAGAGAGTCAGCTTGAATCGTCCCCAGATCCTCCCGACCCGGATCCACGAGGGCCTGGCCCCAGGGATCACCTACCTGATCGAGGGCGAACTGGTGCCCATGCTCCACTGCAGCCTGGATGGGTCGATGGCCGTCTATTTCGAACACCACGTGGTGCTCTGGAAGGATCCGCAGATCGGTATTAAGCTGAAGGCGGTCCGGGGAGCCGTCCGCCGCCTAGTCGCCGGACGGCAGGTGTTTCTGACAGAAGCCAAGGGCCATGGTGACATCGCCTTTTCGCGCGACGCTCCGGGCCACGTCTTTCCGCTGGAGTTGCCTCACAGGGCAGCGATTCTCGCCAGGGAGCACCAGTTCCTGGCCGCCACCGGTTCGGTCCGCTACAGCACCAGCCACCTGCGCGGTTTTCGCAACAACCTCTTCGGCCACAGTGGCTTCTGGGTGGACCGCTTTGAGGCCCGCGACAGCGACGGAGTCGTCTGGCTACACGGGTTCGGCAACGTCTTTGAGAAGGTTCTCGCCGACGGCGAGGAGATCGATGTCGAACCCGGGGGCTGGGTCTACATGGACCCAGATGTGCGCATGCGCCCGGCCGTCTACGGTCTGCGAACAGGCATCATGGCCGGAGTAGGTGACTTGATTTTCAACCGCTTTCGCGGTCCCGGAAGAGTGGGAATCCAAACCATGTATCTGCACCCGCCCAGCGCAGAGTGAGCTAGAGCTGTCCCGCTCTGCCGTCAACAAGTTGGAGCGCGCCGAGCTAACGGGCGGAATCACCATAGCCAAGCTGGCCGAGGTGGCAACCACCCTCAACTGTTCGCTCGTCTACATCCTGGTGCCGAATGAGACGATCCAAGAGACCGTCGAAGCAGAGGCTCGCAGGGCGGCCGCATCAATTCTCGGGTACGCCGGCCGGACCATGGCTCTCGAAGCCCAAGAGGTCGATCAGCGCCGTCAGCGCGAAGCCGTGCGGCGCTTGGCCCACGACCTCATTGACCGCGGTGCTCTCTGGCAGCGCTCACCGCTGGCTCAGCACGCCTCCGCACCCACACCATGACCGGGGTGCTGGTCCAGTTGGCCAGCAAGGCCCGGAAGTCATGAGCTTGCGGCACATCGGTCCGGAGCCGTCTGGCACCATGCCCATAGACTACGAGGATCTAGTCGGCCTCATCCCTGACTTCGTGGCGAACCGGGAAGACCTCAACACGGTGGAGTTCGAGAACATCGCTAAGGCTCTGCCGTGGGCCTATGAACGAGCACGGCGGGATGGCCCTGAGGGTGTCCTGTACTACGGATTCATGCTGGATCTACATCGCAACATGTTCGGCGACGTCTGGCGCTGGGCGGGCACGCTTCGTCAACGGCTCGCAGATATTGGGGGCGATCCGACACAGATCGTCATGCAGTCTCAATCGCTGTTTGGGGACGCTCTCCTATGGCACGGAGAGTCGCTATTCAGGGCCGACGAGTTGGCGGCACGCGTACACGGCCGCCTGGTGAGTATTCACCCCTTCCCAAACAGGAATGGACGGTTGACCCGCCTGATGGCCGACCTGTACCTAATCGCAATTGGCTCCCCGACCTTTACTTGGGGTGAGTCCAGGTTGGATGAAGTGGACGCCGGCCGGGCGGCCTACATTCGGGCCTTGGTGCTGGCCATAGGGACCGACGACTACTCCGAGCTCGTCCGCTTTGCACGGGGGTAGTCGGGTAGTACCTTCGTTGCAGTCTTCTCCGTCCCTGACCAAGCCCGATCTCCAAACGAGTTCTACCCAATGACAGCGGAGTGCCCCGCACGGTACTCATTTGTCATTTTCGGCGTGATTTGGGGGCACCCTGGGCCCGAACTGTCTGCATATCCCTGCACCCTTCAGACCAAGAGCCCGGTCGGGACACTCAAGGCGGCCCCAGCGACTGGTCAGTGGTCTCTTGCCGATTTGCTTGCCAGACGAGCCAGCCAGGAATCGCGAGGAGGACGAAGAGCGGTGGAGTGTTGGGGTCAGTTCCCATCGAGTTGAACACTCCACCCAACGCCTGCCCCCAGTACCAGATCGCCACTAAGGTTGTTCCGAGGATCCAGTATCCGAGGGTCTTGGGGTGCGGACCGAATAGCAGGATGGCGATCGCGAACAAGAGGATGGCAAAAACCGCATTCCAGAGCACCGGATTGGCCTGCGTAACGGTCACCCCGGGGGTTAGGGTGGCGGTCATCCACGGAGGGGCCATGGCGGCCTGACCTTCAATCAGCACCGGGAGTCCCCGAGCTCCCCAATATCCGGGCGTCAGTACCTGCGCCAGGCCGCCGTAAAGGAAGAGCAGAGCAAGTGCGTCCCGAGGGAAGCAAAACCTCGCCGAGAGCTGCCACCAGCGGTCAGGAAGGAGATAGAACGCAGCGATGAACACGTACAGCAGCACCGCCCCAGGGCCACCTGTGAGCAGCGTCCCGTTACCGGTGAAGACGCCACTAGTGCCCTCACCGAACACCCAGACACTACCGCCCCAGAAGATGGAGACCACCAAACCGACCACGATTGCACGGTTGTTCCTCCGGATCAGACCGTAGAAGAGCCACAGCGCAATGAACAGCTGGGTGCAGGCGAAGACCCAGTTCCACTGGGCGATGTGCGGACTGACCCAGCCAAAGGTCCAAGTGGAGATTGCTCCCAACCAAGAAGGGTCGCTTGCGATGGACGGCTGCATGACGCCGCTGACGAAGTCGAAGGTGAACATGGTGGGTTGGAACTGCAGCCCAGCGTCGATCAGCCAGAGGACCGCAAGCCCCCAAAGCATTGCTCGCTTGGCTTGGGCAATCCGGACTGTCGACGTCAGACCAGCCGTGTCATCGGTCCGCCCAGAGCGGTGCGTGACGGCGGAGCCGGCAGCGGATGAACTCATCGGCGAGACTGGGTCATGCCGGGTGACGTCTCAATCTCAGCGAGCGATGGGAGCGGCCGCGACCGTGACCGAAGGCTAGCAGTTGCCATTCCAGTCGAATTTGTAGGCGCCGGGGCAGTTGACGTCAGCGTGAGCGTAGGAGGCCGTGTTGGGCAGGTAGTAGTCGGCGTCTTCGCCCCTACCCATCTGCACCACGTCGGCAGGTTTGGTGTACCAGAGCGCCGGCTGACCCGACAAGACCGACTCCATGTAGGTCTGCCAGAGCGGGGCTGCCCCCGAGAGTCCGGAAGAAACGGCGGAGAGGGTTTGGTAATTGGGATTGCCGACCCACGTCGCAGTCAGGATTTGTGGCGTCCAACCGAATGTCCAGTTGTCGCCGATGCCGGCGAGGTCGCCGACACCGTAGTCCGAGGTACCGGTCTTCACCGCTACGGTGCGGTCCGGTAGCGTCAGTCCATTGACAATTCCGAACTCCGGTTGTCGGTTGTGATTGCTCTGGAGAATCTCGTTCATAATGTAGGCGACGTTGGTAGGAAGTACCCGCACCGAGTTGCTGGCGACGTCGTACTGGTAGGTCGTCCTGGTTCCCTGGACCACGCGAAGAATACTGGTGAGGTTGTGTCGCACCCCGCCGCTGGCCAACACCTCGGCGCCGGTCGCCATTTGGGTCATTGGGAGTCCCAGCGCCAGGCCGCCCAGGGTGAGGGCGTCGCCGTAGGTGTTTTGCGGATTGAGCAGACCAGTGGCCCCCATGCGCTCCGCTAGATTCACCACGCTCTGCAGCCCGGTGATCACTTCGACCTTGACTGCAGGCACGTTGATCGAATTGCCCAAGCAGATCTTCAACTGACATATGCCTGTGAATGTTCGGGAGTAGTTGAGGGGAGAGTAGCCGTCGATGTCGATCGGCTCATTGAGGATGGGCGTCGTCATGGTGAACTTGCCCGAGGCCAGCGCGGCGGAGTAGGTGAACATCTTGAAGGACGATCCCGGACGCCTCGGGCGGGTGGTCATGTTGATCTGGCTCCACTGGCCGCTGGGGTCGGTGGTGCCGACCATAGCCAGGATCGCTCCGTTGCCGGGATCGACTGACAAAAGCGAGGCATCACCGATGTTGAAGTCGCGCAGTAGTTCCGCGTCCTTGGCGGGGTTCTGAAGATCGGCGATTCCCACCGCCTGATCAGCAGTGTCGAGCGAGGTGTAGATGGTCCAGCCGCCGGGATTGAGGTAAGCATCTCCGAACTGCGCCTGCAGCTGGCCTTCGGCGAACTGGACGAAATCTGGCTGGGTATCGACCTCGCTGGCTCCCCAGGGGTAGACGGTGAGCACCTCCTTGAAGGCTGCGTCAGCCTGCTTCTGGGTGATGTAGCGGTTGCGGACCATGGCTTGCAACACAACGCTCTGGCGGTCCTTGGCCAGGTTGGTCGAACCGGTTACCCCCTGATAGAGGACGGGGTTGTAGGCGGTGGGAGCGTCGGGGATGCCTGCCAGCATGCTCGCCTCGGCCAAGTCGAGTTGAGATGCGGGAATGTGAAAGTAAAGCTCGGCTGCTTCCTCGACTCCAACCGCCTGATTGCCGTACGCGATCCGATTTAGGTACATCCGGAGGATCTCGTCGGGGGTGAAGACCCTGGAGATCTCGTAGCCGAGGAGCAGTTCTCGGATCTTGCGGGTGATCGTCTTCTGGGGGGTAAGGAAGGCGATCTTGGCCAGTTGCTCGGTAATCGTGCTGGCCCCCTGCACGGCGCTGTGATGGCGCAGGTCATTGAGGCCGGACTCAATGATCCGGGGGAGGTCAGCCGAGGCCGTGTCCTGGTAGAAGTGGCGGTCCTCGATGGCTACCGTGGCCATGATCAGGAGTGGGCTCACCTTGTTCAGGGCCACGCCCACGTGATGTTCGCCTGGCTCGTGGAGGATCGCCAGCAGGGTTCCGTCGCTGGCCAGCATCTGGCTGTCGTTGGGCGGCCCCAGCTGAGGGAGCGATTCCACACTGGGCAACCCCACCTGGAAGGCGGCCAGAACGATCATTCCCGCTCCCACCCCGGCGCAGCCGATGAGCACCACGACCAAGATGACCGCCGCGACGTTCCCCAGCCAGCGGTGGCGAGTCCCGAATCCGGGCTTCCGACGTCGGAGCATGCCAACGGCGCGGTTCGAGCGCGCCCCTCCCGATGCTCGCTGTCGTGGTGTGACCGGGTTCTCCTGCACCTTCGCTAACCCTCATCCCGGATCAGGGCCGCTACGCCAGGGCGGTAGCCGACAGTCCGCCGTCCCCGCCCCGCTTGCTCGAACCGTCCCTCTCCAGCCGACAGCAGCCCTTCTCGGGTCGAGACGATCTGCCGCCTCCTAGTCACAGCTGTAATACGCGGGGCTCCGATTTTTGACCCGTAGTGGCCCTGGCCGAGCGGCCAGCCGAATCTACACCACTCCAACCGGGCTCCCACCCGATTGCGACGCGCGAGGGCAGGAGAGCGACGGTGAGCCGCCCTACCGTGCGAACCACCTTGCTTGCGATCCGTAACCAGCCAGACCATAGCGCAGTTCAGCAAACCCGACGCCACCGCGCCGAGGGGGACCCAACACCGACGATCCAGGCTACGCCCAAGTGGCCCGGGGTCCATCCCTTGAGCCCCGCGGCGAATCTGCAGGAAGGGAACCACTCCTCGACTGAATGGCCGCCGGCGACGACGGCTCCTAGAAGCGGCAACTGCCGTCAGCCAAACGCGTCCATTACAGGACCTCACCTTGGACGGGGGCTCAACCTATATGCGTATACGTACTCAAAGTAGCAGGCTGACGTACGTGTACGCAAAGATACTTAGACTAGCCCCTGTGCCTTCCGTCGAACACCGGCTTCCGCGGGGATCTGGCCGGACGGGCACGTTGCCGGCCGGAGGGCGCCGTCCCTGGGGATCGATCTCGCGGGAGCAGGTGATCGTGGCCGCCATGGCTCTGGTGACTGCCGAGGGCTACCAGCAACTCACCATCCGCCGTCTGGCGGCACAGCTGGGAGTGGCCCCGATGTCCCTCTACCGGCACGTCCGGGACAAGGACGACCTGCTTACAGAGGTGGTCGACCGGCTACTCGCGGACATCTGGCGGCCGTCAGCGACCCCAGACGACTGGCGGGCGTGGGTGGCGGAGGCGGCCGACAAGCTGCGCCACTTCCTGGTGGCCCAGCCAGCCGCCCTGCACGTCTATCTGCAACACCCGGTCGTGTCGCGGGCGGCGCTCGCCCGCATGGACGCCATGATGGAAATTCTTCGCGAAGCGGTGCTCGACGAAGGGGCTGCGCGCCGCGCCTATGCCGCCGTTCACACCTACACAGTTGGGTTCGCAGCGCTGGAAGCGGCGCGAGAGGGCGGGGCCTCGAGCGAGGCGGATGCGGATGGTTTGGCTGAGCAGCTCGCGGCGTATACAACGCCGCAGCAGTTTGCCACCGGCCTGGAATATGTGCTTCAGGGCATCGGCCAACCACAACGGTGAGGATGCAGATCGAGTCCGGCACCAAGCACCCGCCCGGAGATTGGCCTTAGGAGGTTGGCCCTGAGCGCTGTGGTGTCCTAGCGCCCGAAGGCGCCCGCTTGGTCCGATGCCTGGCTGAGGTTGGATCGGCGGCCAAGCCAACCGGGTCGGTCGAGTAGGATGGCGCCCGGAGAGCCGGGAAGTCTGGTCGGCATTACATCCACCCATGGATGGAGGCTGGCATGGATCTTCTGGATCGGCGCCATGGATCTGACACCACATCGGCGTTCTCGCACCGAGTCAACTCGCTCCCCCCCTACGGCGGGTGGTGATGGGCAACGCGGTCGCTGTCAGCGCCTTCGTCGGTGGGGCCGCGCTGGGTCTCAGCGCCAGTTGGCTCCTCGTCTCGCGGCTGGAGCGGGTGGGTGAACGCTTTGGGTTATCGGAGGCGCTGCTCGGATTGGTGGCTGCCCTAGCCGCCGACAGTCCGGAGATCAGCACTGCCGTCACGGCCCTGCTCCACCACCAGGGAGCGGTCGGTTCGGGCGTCATCATCGGGTCGGACGTATTCCAACTGGCAGCCCTGCTGGGCCTGGGGGCCCTCGTCGCGGGGCACCTCCGGCTCCATCGCAAGGTGGTGATCCTGGGCGGCTCCGTCGCGCTCTGGGTGGCGTTGGTCTGTTTGGCCACCGTGCTCGGGCTGCTGCCACCTACAGTCGCAGTGGGACTTGTGGTCCTGGTATTGGGACCGTATTGCCTGCTACTGGGAGCTCGGGTGGGCTACTTAGCGCGCCTGCATCTACCCCGACGCTGGGCGAACTGGCTGGCGAGTGCTGTTGACGAAGAGTCTCTCGAGCTGACCCAAGCCATCCGCCCCCAACGCGGCAGACGGCGCGACGTAGTGGTGGCCGCCGCTGCTCTCTGCGTGGTGATCGGTGCCAGCATCGCGATGGAGCTGGGGGCATCGGCGCTGGGGCGTCAATACGAGGTGGCGTCGATCGTGGTTGGCGGTTTGGTCCTGGCCGCCGCCACCAGCCTGCCCAACGCGGTGGCCGCGGTTTACCTCGCCTCCAAAGGCAGGGGAGCCGCCGCCTTCAGCACGGCCTTGAACAGCAACACGTTGAACGTCCTCGCCGGGTTCTTGATTCCGTCGGCGCTGCTGGGCCTGACCCGACCCTCCAACCCGGCCACACTGATCGCGGCCTGGTATGTGGGGCTCACCGTACTGACGTTGGCGCTGGCCTATGCAACCCGAGGGCTCCGCACCTGGTCGGGCTGGATGATCATTGGGGCCTATGTGGGGTTCGTGATTGCACTGCTGGCCATCTCATGACAGCCGTTTTCCGCATTTCGACGATGACGTCCTGCGTACTGTTGTCGGGATCGGTTCCGGGGACATACCAAGAGCCTCAGCAAACAGACTCGCCAGTCTGTTAGCCGTGTCGGGTAGTAGCCGATTGGGCCGGCGCTCCCGACCGCCGAAAGCGAAGGGCACTGGGGAGTCCAGCAGAACGGTGGTCAGTGACTTGCACTCCTCTCCTACCTAGCCAATGCGCGGCCTTCGCCGCCGGCGTCCTGATCCCGGTTCTCCATCCGTCACCGGTGGCCCGGCAGCGTGCAACATGGAATTCCGTGCCCCAATCGCAAGGTCGCGATCATCACCGGCAGCCCGGCAGGAGTTGGTCGGGCCACGGCTCCCGGCACCGTGCGGAGCGGTCTCGACGGAGCCGCGCGAGCCGACTCAGCCCAGGGTGGTGACCAGCTCGCGCGGAGCGGGTGCTAAGCTCGCCGGACCTGCGCCGCGCCTGACCCCTGCCGAGAGGGTCGGTGCCGCCTTCCGCTACTTTGTGCTGACGGCGGTCCTGGTGGCGGTGGTGGGCCTGGCGGGACGGCTTCTCGCCTGGCCTTTGATCACCAGTACCGTCGGCCCCACCGCGTACGTCTTCGCCGCTGACCCGCAGAGCGAGGGCGCCGGGCTTGGCAACGGCATAATCGGTCACGGCATCGCCATCTGCGTCGGACTGGCATCACTTACAGTATTTGGCCTGCTGCATCATCCGTCGGTGAGCGCCATCGGAGCGCCTGCCTGGTCCCAGATCGGAGCGGCCGCTTTGGCGATCGGACTGACTCTCTTCCTACTGCAACTGGCCGGTTCGCACCACGCTCCGGCGGCGGCGACGGCCCTGCCGTCTCCACCGGGCTCGCCAAGCCCGGACCGGGTTTCATTGGACTGGTGCTGGGCCTGGCCGTGGTGATCGTCCTGGGGCCATTGATGGGGCGCTGGCCGCTGGCCCGGGCCGCCGCGGCCCGAGATCAATCGCCGATCCCGCCCCCGGCTGGGTTGTCGTGACCGTGCGTCCGCGCAACCGTGGATTTGCCGCTCTGGCCGACTATACCGTCGTTGGTGACGGTCGAAGCGTCGCGCTTGCGGCAGTTGATGGCCGCGTCGACTGGTGGCCACACCCCACCCTCGACGCCGACCCAGTTTGCGCCGCCATCCTCGACCCCCAGCGGGGTGGCTTCTTCTCGCTCGCGCCGGCAGATCCATTCGACACGAGCCGGCGTTACTTGCCAGGTACAAACGTACTCGAGTCCACCCTCACCACCACCACCGGGGCAGTGCGCATCACCCAGGCTCTCAACACGGGGAGCGCAGGCCGCCTGCCGTGGAGTGAGCTGGCTCACCGGGTAGAGCCGCTCTGGGGACAGGTGCGGATGAGGTGGGAACTGTCTCCTGGAGATCGGTTCGGCACAGTCCGGCCGGACGTGAGGATGCGGGGTGGCATCCCGGTCGTGACCGTGGGGACCCAATCCATAGCCGTGGTTGTCGGAGGTGCCCCAGGCGGCTCCCTTCACGCCGCTGCAGTGACGGGCGAGTTCTCCTCTGAGCCCGACGCTCGCGTGGTCCTGGGACTGATCGCGACCGACTCTGAGCCGGTCGTGATCCCGTCGGCCAGTGCCATCGACGCCCGGCTGGACCGGACGGCGGAGTCATGGCGTCGATGGACGGCCCAGCTCGACCATCGTGGCCCCTGGAGAGATGCGGTCGAGCGGTCGGCGCTGGCCGTCAAGACCATCCTGAACGAGAGCACCGGGGCCCTCGCCGCTGCCGCAACCACCTCCCTTCCCGAGAGACTTGGGGGTGCCAAGAACTGGGACTACCGCTTCGCCTGGGTGCGTGACTCTTCTTTCGCCCTGGACGCTCTCCTCAGCCTGGGGCTCCACGAGGAGGCCCACCGCGCCATATCCTGGCTGCTCTCGGCGCTCCGTCGCAACGGGCCAGAGCCACACGTCTTCTACACCTTGGATGGTGGCCTGCCCGAGGGAGAGCGGGAGCTGAGTGCCGAGGGCTACTGGCACAGTCGGCCGGTGCGGTCAGGAAACGCCGCCGCCTCCCAGCGGCAGCTGGGCATCTATGGTGACCTCTTCGACGCGGTTTCCCGCTACATGGCGGCGGGCCACCTCCTCGACGCGGGGACTGGGCAGCTGCTGGCAGATCTCGCCGACCGCTGCTGTGGAAGCTGGCGCAAGGAGGACTCCGGGATCTGGGAGCTTGAGCAGCAGCGCCACTACACAATCTCCAAGATCGGCTGCTGGACTGCACTGGACCGGGCTAGCAGGCTGGCCGACTCCGGGCAGCTTCCGAGGGAGCAGGCTGAAGGCTGGCGCAAAGAGGCGAACGAGGTCAAGGACTGGGTCAACCGCAACTGCTGGTCGGAGGGCCGGCAAGCCTACGTCTTCTACGCCGGCAGCGAGGAGCTCGATGCTGCCGTTCTGCTCGCCGGGCGTACCGGATTCGAGCGTGGCTCCCGGCTGGTTGCCAGCATCGAGGCAGTCCGGGGTGAACTGGGGCGAGGCGCGCTTGTCTACCGCTACTCGGGGATGCCGAGCGAGGAGGGCGCGTTCGTCGCCTGTACCTTCTGGATGGTGGATGCCCTGACGCGAACCGGCCAGCTTGACCGAGCCCACCAGCTGATGGACCAGGCGGTCGGGTTGGCCAGTGACCTGGGGCTCTTCTCCGAGCAAATTGATCCCGAGACCGGGATGTTTCTTGGCAACCTGCCCCAGGGGCTCTCCCATCTGGCACTCATCAACGCCGCTACCGCCTTGGCCGAGGCGGGCTCCAATTGAGCCGCGCGTCGCATCGATTCTTGGACAGCCCTTCAGTTGAGGCAGATCGTCCATGTCAACCATGAAATCGGCCTGGGAGGGAAGAGTGCTCGGGCTCGCCCGAGTCGCCTGGGGCTCGTTCCTGATGGTCAAACCGAGCCGCGCGAGCAGACTGCTGGGGGCGCCTCCCGGGCCGGGCGCTCCCCGCGTCGCCCGACTCCTCGGCGCCCGCCAGGTGCTGCAGGGTGCGGCCGAATTGATGTGGTGGCCGCACTGGCGCCGGACCGGTGTAGCCGTGGACGCCGCCCACGCGCTGAGCGGGCTGGTCGTGGCCACCGGTGACCGACGATGGCGGCGTGCCGCCCTCATCGACTCCGCCATCGCCGTGGTCCTGATCCTTCTGGGGTCCCGCGCCTGACCGAGACGCACCACTTCCCAGAGACGGCCACCTCGAAGTGCACTCAGCATCTTTTCCTGGCGTCTCCCTGGGGCGAGGCGTCCGACCACCGGGGCCTTCCCGGGACGGTTACTGGACAATCGCCTAAAAGGTGGGTATTTTTGGGCCAGCCCAAACGCGCAAATCGCCACACGGGCCGAACGAAGGGACTTACCTCCTTTCACGATCCCACCCATCCGGTCTGGGGTATCTATGGACCGCGCACCGTGAGCGAGTCGGTCACTCAGGTAAGGCTTGCCTGATTCGGACTGCCAGGAGTTTTTGCACGAGTGACTCGGGAAGGCATTCGTCAATGGAGAACCGGAGAGCCCCTGTGGATGTCACGTACCCAGCGACTTCCTCTCGTAGTTCCGGGAACACAGATCCGCTGTGCGGTAGGTAACTGAGGTGCCGCTTGAGCGCGGCGAAGCCGGCGATCACTTTGCCCTGCAATCTAAAAGCGGGCAGGCGGTAGGAAATGCCCTGCTCCGCTTCGGGAACAAAGTCGAGGATTATCTGGCGCAACTCGCGGAGAGTAGCGCGTTTGGGCTCGTCGAGAGACTCCAGGTAGGTGTCAACTTCTTCCTGTGACATGACCGTACTATCCCATGGCGCTCCGGCGGCGAGGAAAGCGTCGATGCAGCCTTAGCATCCCGCTTGGCATAAAGCACCCTTGGCATAACGCACCACAAGGAGCTCGCACCCCCAATGGCAAATGATGGCCTCCCTGAGGCAACCCGTCGCCTGGCCGCAGCCGGCTGCGTCGCGCCCAGAGAAGAGGCGCAGGAACTGGCGGTGGCGGCCGAGGCAATGCGACAAGTTCTGAGCACGTTGGTCACCCGCCGGACAACGGGTGAGCCGCTGGCCTGGATTACCGGGACCGTACAGTTCTGTGGTTGCTCGGTCACCATATCACCGGGTGTCTTCGTGCCTCGTTGGCACAGCGAGCAGTTGGCGGTGCGCGCCGCCGAGTTGCTCCCTCCCCGCGGCCGGGCGATCGATCTCGGCACCGGCAGCGGTGCCGTCGCTCGGGTTCTGCTGGATCGAAACCCCGCAGCCTCGGTGATCGGTACTGAGCGCGACCCCGTGGCCGCTGCTTGTGCGCGCCGAAACGGTGTCACCGTGGTCGAGGGTGACCTCTTCGGGGCGGTGCCCGTTTCGTGGATGGGACGAGTGGATGTGGTCGCGGCGATCCTGCCCTACGTCCCCACCGCAGAGATCGCTTACCTTGCCCGCGACGTGCGCGATTACGAGCCCCGATCGGCCCTCGACGGAGGCCAAGACGGCCTGGAGTTCGTCCGCCGAGCGGTGGCACAGGCGAGTGACTGGCTCGGCCACGGCGGACACCTGCTCCTGGAAATCGGTGGGGATCAGGCGAAAAGTCTGGCCCCTGATCTCGAGCGGGCCGGACTCACCGTGGTGCAGGTGCTATTCGATGAAGACGGCGATCCCCGCGGGCTCGAAGCCGTCGCTCCCTCGGCGCGCAAAGGTGGCCATTGATACCAGGCCCCGGCCTACAACTTCGCGGCTCAGCTGTGCTGGGGTTGCTCATGGTCAGCGTGGGTGGCCGGCTCCAGCTGAAAGGTCGAATGCTCCACGTCAAAGTGACCGGCCAGGCACTCCTGCAGCCGGTCGATCACCTGACCTGAACTCCCGTCGCTCAAGCAGGCGTCCGAGACGATGACGTGGGCCGAGACTACGGGTAGGTTGGAGGTCAGCGTCCAAGCGTGGACTTCATGCACGCCGAGCACGTCGGGCAGCCCGGTCAGATGGCGACGCACCAAATCGAGGTCGACGGAATCCGGAGTTCCCTCGAGAAGGATGCGACCGGAGGCGAGGAGCAGCTGGCCAGCCGCGCGCAACATCAGTCCCACCACGACCAGCGATGCGATCGCGTCGGCCCGGGCAAAGCCGAACCGGAGAATCACCACGCCGGCAGCCACTGTGGCAATGAAGGCGTAGAGGTCGGTGAGAACGTGCGCCGTGACGCCACGAACGCTCATCGAAGATCGATTCGCTCGAGCCAGGATACGGACAGCAAGAAGGTTGACCGCGACTCCCACGGCGGCCACGACGATCAGGGTCAGCCCGTGGACAGGACGGGGCGACACCAAATGACCGATGGAGTCGAGGCCGATTAGAAAGGCCACCACCAGCAGAGTCACGCCGTTGACAGCGGCGGCGAGAACCTCAGCGCGCTTGAGGCCAAAGCTAAAGCGATTGCTGCTCGGACGAGCCGCCAGGTAGGTTGCCCAGAGCGCCCCGCTGAGGGCTCCGACGTCGGCGAGCATATGGCCTGCGTCTGCGAGCAAGGCCAGCGAGCCAGCAAGGACCGCCGCAATGACCTCGAACACCATGAAGGCCACGATCAGCCCGAGCGCAGCGTAGATGTAGCGACGATCCGCCTCCGGCGGGACCTCGTGGCTCAGCACCCTCCCGGAGTGTTGGTGGCTCATCTGGACCCGAGAGTAGCCCGGTCCGCCGATCTATCTCCCTTCTCTCTGGACTGCACCGCCCCGACCGTCGCGCTGGAGTGCGTCATCGACTCCATCTTGAACCGGCGCGCCAGCGGAGGGAGCAAGCCGACGGCACTGGCAAAGGCAGCCTGCCAACCGGCGTCTGAGATCCCGGGAGCTGGTGCCCAGCTTCTTCTAAGCTCGGCCAGGCATACTCGTCGGGACCACACATACCTGTAGCGGCTGAGGCAGGCCACCATCGCGGGGAGCGGCGGGTTCTGGTCACATCCCGGCGCGCTGCGTCTTACTTGTGACCAACGCCGGGAAGGGAGGCGTCCAGCGAATTGACGATGGTGGCCCGGGTGGCGCGTTGGTGGAACCGGGTCTCTAGCGGATGGCGACCCCCACCAATGGCCGCCGACCGGCTCATCCTGATCGGGCTGGCTCTGGTAGCCCTCAAGTTCGCCAACTTCCAGTGGCTTTCGTCGGCCATCCCCGGTCAGGTCGGCGCTTACGCCAGCGACGCTCTGGAGTTCGCTTGCTTCCTGGTCTTCGTCGGGCTGACCGCCCTCAGCTGCCGAACTGTGCTACCCACCTGGATCCAACGCTTGCGCCTGGGGCGCGTCCTCATCCTCGCCCCGGTCGCCTTGCTCGTCGTGGGCGCCTTCGTCTTGGCCACCATCGCCGGGTCCCTGGCTGGCGACTCTCAACGGATCGACGACGCCAATGCCATGGCCGTGTGCGGGGCTCAGGCGATAGTGGCAGGACAAGATCCCTATCAGGTGAAGGAGATTGCCTGCCTCCGCCAAATGGGCCTCTCTGTATCTCTGGCGACTCCGCTTCGGGTGGGCTCACTGGCCGATGTCCGCATCTATCCCAGCCCAACTCAGATACAGGCTGCAGCCCGGGCTGCGAAGAGCCAGGGGGGCACCGCCAGCCTCTTCTCGGGGCTCGCTAAACCACCCCTCGATCCACTGGTCATAGTTCCCGTAGCCAGTCAATCCTCACAGGTCCGTTCCCTGTGGACGCTCCTAGCGGCAGTGGTCTTTGCGGTTCTGCTGGGGATCGCGGCAGGACCACTTTGGGCCGCTGCCCTGGCTGCCTTCCTGGCGACCTACTACATTCCCGGCTCGGCCCTCAACTTCGCTAGCTTCGGCAACGCCGAGTCGGTCGCCTATCTGCTGATCGCCCTTTCGGTGCTCTGGATCAGACGGCCCCTTCTCTCGGCCGTCTGTCTGGGACTTGCCATCGGGTCCAACGAGTTGGCTCTCTTCTTTCTCCCCGCCTACCTCCTGCTCAGCTTCAGCCTAGGTGACTGGCGTCGGCGGGTGGCCGCCCTGGTGGCGACCCTGGCGGTAGCGGTCGTCCCCTGGCTGATCGCCTATCCCGACGCCCTGGGCACGATCTGGCGCTACCTGTCCGCGCCCACCTTCCCGCTCGGCTATGGCCCGGTCGTGCTCATCCTGCAGCACCTGATCAAGCCCTTCCCATCTGTCCTCTTCCTGGCGGCCACCGCGACGGCAATGGCGTTGACCCTGCTCTGGGGTTGGCTCCGGCCGAGTTGGCGGATCAGCGCCGGGGTTCTCGTGCTCGCGGGGTTCTGGCTGAGCTGGCGTAGTCTCGACGAGTACATGGCCCAGGTGCCGTTGGTCGCCCTGGTGGCGATTGTGGCCCTCCTGGCCGGCCGCAATCTTGGCAAGCCTCAGGAGAAGGAATATCCCCAGGTGCCAGCCCACGCCAGCCCGGTTAGCGCGAACGTTGCTCAGCCTGGCGGTCCAGCCACCGTCTGACTGAGATGAGATGGCGGGTCGGTACAGCGGAGGCTCCTCTCCACAACCAAGATCGCTCGCTCGTCGATCTCGACCTGGGTCTGTTCGGGGTATTCGACGGGGTGGGACAGTTCGGCAACAGCGGAGAGGCGGCCGAGCTGGCAGCCAGGACGATCGGCTGGGGCTGTCGATCGACCAGCCTGGCCCCGACAGAGACCCTGGTGGCTAGCTGCGAGAGCGCCGACCGGACGATCAGGCAAGCCGGCCTGGGAGCAACTACAGCAACGGTGGCCTGGGTTGTTGATGAGGGAGTGATCTACGTCTCAGTCGGCGATTCCCGCCTCTACATCCAAGCAGCCGAAAGCGCCCAGCTGGTTCAGGTCACGGTTGATGAAGGCGAGGGCCGGATCCTCTTCAACGCTTTGGGGGAAGGTGACAACCCTCACCGTTCCCGGGTCGTGTCCCAGATGGGCAGGGTCGCCTTGGCCGCGAAGAGCAAATTGCTGCTGGTGACGGACGGCATCACCGGCGACTACCCTCCCGACCTGCTCACAGAGCAGGACCTGGCTCGCGCCCTTCAAGGAGACGATCCCCAAGCCGCCGCGGAAAAGCTAGTGGCGATGGCGCGCAAACGCGACGACAAGACCGCCCTGGTGGTCTTCCTAGACTGAACGCGAGTTAGCGCGGCCAAGGCCTCTAGACTTGGCCAGTCGTGGGTTTGTGCGCCAGACTGCAGCGGGAGTTTCTGCGCTTCCACGGCTGGCTCTACAGGAGCAGCGCTGGACGGTTCGGGCACCACCTGATCGGTGTACCCACCCTCCTTTTGGAGACGACCGGGCGACAGACCGGAGCACGGCGGATTAACGCCCTGGTCTACGCCAGCGACGGCAGTGCCTTTGTGGTCGTGGCCTCCAACGGGGGGTCCGACCGGCCGCCGGCCTGGTTGCTCAATCTCAGGGCCAATCCTGGGGTGGCCCTGCAGCGAGGCCGGAGTCGAACGGCGGCTCAGGCGCGGGTAGTGGCAGAAGACGATCCCGAATACGACCGCCTCTGGCGCTTGGTAAACCAAGCTAACCACGGCCGCTACGACGTCTACCAGAGCAAGACGCGGCGATCCATCCCCTTGGTCGTGCTCACCCCAGTCGGAGCAGGGTCGGTCGGAGCGAGCTAAGTCGCAAGGGCGCTCCGCCGGACTCCGCCGGCTAGCGACTACCCTTCATCGAAGTGGCTCGCCAGCGAGCCTGACCGAACTTCGAAGTGGAGGTGGCCGATGCCCTCTCTGGCGCGTGCGGTCGGCCTGGGATTGAATGCCCAGGGCGACGTGCGGGATGCCGTGCGGCAGGCGGAGATGGCGGAGCGGTCAGGTCTGGACTCGATCTGGTTCCATGAGTCCTACTTCGCCCGAGACGCAGTGACCTACGCCACCGCCGTCGCCGCCTCGGTTCCCCGCCTGCGCATCTGCCTGGGCGCCCTCAATCCCAACACGCGCAATCAAGTTGTTCTGGCGATGACGGTGAGCGCGCTCGACGACCTGGCTCCGGGGCGAATCACCCTGGCTCTGGGGACTGCCCTTCCCCTGAGGCTCGCCCAGATGGGGATTCCCTACGAGCCCGAGGTGGCGGTCGCCAAGGTGGGGCAGACCATGGAGGAACTGCGCTTGCTCTGGCGGGGCGAGCGCCTGGCGCTGGGCGCCCCCGGCGTTCCCGATGTCGAGCCCATGTTTCCGCCTCTCCACCAAGTGCCGATCTGGGCGGCTGGCTACCGCCGCTCCTTCCACGAACTCGCGGGAAGGCTCGCTGATGGCTACCTGGCTCGACCAGCCGAGCCGCTGGAGGCGGTGGCGCTGGCGACTAAGAGGATCCGCTCTGCCGCCAAGGCGGCGGGGCGGGATCCCGCATCGATCTCGATCGGGGGTTATCTCCTCTCCCTGATCGACAGCAGTCGCCGCGCCGCCCTGGACCGCGCCAAACGAGAGCCGTTCGCCATCTACATGCTGGCGGTCCAGACCGATGTCGCCATGCGTCGAGCCGGGATGGACCCCTCGCTGCGTCAGCCGATCCTGGCCGCCTGGCGAGCCGAGGACTATCACGGAGCGGCCCAGCTCATCCCAGACGAACTGGTCGACGCCTTTTTGCTGTGTGGGACCCGGGAGGAGGTGGCGGCGGGCGCCGAACGCTTCCGCGAGGCGGGGATGGATCTGCCCATCCTCCAGCCGGTCGTCCAAGAGGATGCCCAGGTGGCGGCGGTGATCGAAGCAGCAGTGATCTACGGTTCGGCCGGAGCCTTGGCACCAGCCTGGGGGTCACGAAAGCGCTCCGCCGAGTCCACCGACAAGATCGGGCTGGCACGACGATCGCGGGGCTGGCTCGAGATCACTCGGCCGTTCGCGCTCACCGCCTCCATCGTCCCGGTGTCAGCGGCGGCGGCGCTGGGGGCTCTCCGCCCCGGGTACAACTGGGCTTTGTTCGCACTGGTGCTGGGCGGGGCCGTGATGCTCCAGGTGGGGACCAACGTCGTCAACGAGATCTACGACGTCCGCAAGGGCATCGACGCCATCACCTCGCCTCGAGCGAGCCAGGCCCTGCTCACCGGAAGGGTCAGAGAGCGTGAGGCATTCCTCCTGGCCGGGACGGCATTTCTGCTGGCGACCCTGATCGGGGTCGTGCTCATCCTGACTCGAGGTTGGCCGCTGCTCGTCTTCGGCGCCGTCGGTCTGATCGGCGGCTGGGGCTACACCGCTCCACCCCTGCAGTACAAGTACCGTGCCGCAGGACTGCCGCTGGTATTCGTCCTGATGGGTCCCTTGATGGTGCTGGGAGCCTACTTCACCATCACCGGGCACCTGGCGGTTGCCGCCTGGGCGGCGAGCGTTCCCATCGGATTGCTGGTCACAGCCATCCTGCACGGCAACGAGTGGCGGGACATCGGCGAGGACGCCCGGGCCGGCATCAGCACGCTCTCCATCCGGGCCGGACGCCATGTCGCCCACCACCTCTATGTCAGCCTTTTGGTGGGAGCCTTCGTCACCCTGGGTCTCGCCGTCGCCGTCGGATTGCTTCCCCGGTTGAGCCTCTTGGCCCTGCTCTCGCTGCCTCTGCTGGTCCGCAGTCTCAATGCCTCCGAGCTCGGCGCCGCCGGCCAGCAGCGCGCCATTGCCATGATCGATCTAGAGACGGCCCAGCTCCACGCCGCCTTCGGGTTCCTGCTGGTGGCGGGGATCGCCATCAGCGTCAGTTGGCACCCGGGCGGCTGAGCTAGGTGAGGATCGCTCTTCCCGACCAACCCGCTCCCGCCGTGGTGATGGCGGGTTCAGTATTGGCCTATCTAGCCTTCGCCGCCACCTTTCGAGGCCCTCGCAAGCGCTTCTGGCAGCGCATGACCGGCACCGCGATCGGTCTCGGATCCCTCTCCCTGTTGTCCAGCAAGGAGTTGCGTCGCCAGCGACTCGAGCCCAGCGACCTGGCGCTGGGGGCGGCGATCGCCACCGGTCTCTATGGCGTCTTCGCCATCGGTGATCGCGCCGCCCGGGTGCTGATGCCCAACGGAGACCAGGACATCGGCAACATCTACGAGCTGCGCCGGCTTCGCTCTCGGTTGGAGTTGGCCTTGCGATTGGCCCTGGTCATAGCTCCCGCCGAGGAACTGTTCTGGCGCGGCCTGCTCCAAGGGGCCTTGGGTCGACGTCTGGGCCGAAGCAGGGCCGCCGCCCTCTCCGCTGCCCTATACGGCGGCGCGCACCTGTGCACCGGCAACCCCACCCTGGTGGGAGCGGCCACGGTGGCGGGCGCGGGATGGTCCGGGCTGGCGGCCATCGGCACCCCCATGCCAGCTCTGGTCGTGAGCCACTGTCTGTGGGACGTCTGGATCTTCTTGGTCCGGCCAACCCGGGCGGTCAGCTGAAGCCCCGGTCACTTCCGCCGCAGCTCGGCTGAGCCGGAAGCACCTGACGCTAGCGCCAGAGGCTCCTCCACACCCCGGCTCGCCCGAGAGCCCGTCCCACGATCTTGTTCTTGGCGCGCCGCGCTATGCGATGCGGGTCGCCCGAGGCCAGAGTGCTCAGGTCATTGGCCAGCCGCGCGGTGCGGTAGAGGTCGCTGACTAAACTTCTGCGCCTCACCCCAGTACCTCGGCGGCGAAGGATCGGGCGTCCTGCTCGATCTCGATCCGTTCTGAATCCTGCGCCTCGAGGAGATGAAGAAGTCGGGTGGCCCTCTCCGGGGATCGGGCTCCCAGGGTGATACCGACCCCGAGCCAGTAGTCGGCCGTCTCCAGGAGCAGGTGGTGGACTGTCTCCGGGGTCTCTGCCAGTACCTCGGCCATGGAGTGGAGCATGGCGCGGCCGTAGCTCGCCCACTCCGGCCCGGGCTCTTGGCTACCGCCCTGGCGGTCGGGATCCGTCATCTCCTCACCTCCTGAATCGCCCGGCCTGCTGACGCAGGCATCCGTCCCGTCGGAAGTTTAGAACCGAAATAGCGCGGCCGGCGGGCTCCGCTTAGAGGCAACCAAAAGTCGACTCGGCACTCACCCACACCGGATCGAGTCGGCGACTGGTGCCTAGACTGACTTGGTGGCGTTCTTCGTGCTGACTATGGGCATGGAGCCCAATGGGACGGATCGCGGCCCAACCGCGAGCAGGACGCCTGGGACGAGCATGCAGCCTTCATGGATGGGCTCGTCGATCAGAGGATGGTGGTCATGGGCGGGCCGCTTGGCCAAGGTGAGCGAGCCCTCCTCATCGTGGAAGGCTCCGACGAAGATGAAGTCAGGCAGCGACTGAGCCAAGACCCCTGGGCGCCTATGGGACTGCTTCGGATCGGTCAGGCGGAGGCCTGGTCCGTCTGGCTAGATGGCAGAGCGAAGCCCAGAATCGCCGACTGGCCCAACGCCCTGGGGATGCTCCTGGGGACGGTTAGGCCGGCAACCAGCTGGTCCCATCCCAACGCAGGATCAGCGTGTAGTCGGACTTGGTCGCGCTGTCGTAATAGGAGCCCACAGCCCAGGCGGCTCGCGCCGAGACGGCAGCCACGGCAAACAGATACGTTGCCGTCGTCGAAGGATTGGGACTGCTGAATCGGCTCCACTTGCGCCCATTCCAATGCAGTACCACGCTGTCCACGGCTCGCGTGCTGGAGTCGGTGGCCTCGCCAACCGCCCAGGCGTCCCGGGGAGAAAGAGCGGCGACGGCGGAAAGATTGGTGAAGTCACTCGGGTCGGCTGTCCCGCCCGGATCGGGACTCGCCACCTGAACCCAACGGGTTCCCGTCCAGCGCATCGCCAATGACTCCAGCGCACTCGTTGAGGGGTCCGGGCTAAAGGTACCCACCGCCATGGCGAAGTGCGCCGAAACGGCGGCCACGCTGGCTAGATTGGTCACCCGCTTGGTGCTGGCCCCCAGCGCATTGGGGCTGGCGACGCGGGTCCACCGAGTACCGTTCCAGTGCAGCACGACAGTGTCGCGGCCGCTGCTCTTCGCCTTGGTGCTGTACTCACCGACGGCCCATGCGTCTCTCGCCGATACGCCATGGACGCCATCCAGGTCACTGAGATCGTTTTGATTGGATCCCCCGGGGCTAGGACTGCTGACCCTGGTCCATCTCTTGCCGTCGCCATGCCAAATCAAGGTCCGGTCAGCTCCACTGGCCGGGTCGAGGTAACCCCCGACCACCCACAGGTCCTTGGCCGAGACGGCGCTTACTGCCTGCAGGTTGGTCCCCGATCCACTCGAGCCAGTGCCCCCGGGGTTGGGACTGGCAACCTGGCGCCAGCCGCTGCCATTCCAATGCTCCACCAGTGACTCGTGGGCTCCGGTGGTCGGATTGGCATAGCTGCCGACCGCCCAAACATCTTTGGCGGACACGGCGCTGACGCCATCTAGAGCTGAGTTCTCCCCGCTCGTGGTTGTGCCTCCCGGGTTGGGGCTGGCCACCGGCGCCCAAGTTGCACCGTTCCAGTGGAGCGCCAGCGTCGTGTGGGCACCGGTAACTGCATCGGTGCCCTCTCCCACCGCCCAGGCATCGTTGGCCGAGACCGCGCTGACGCTCGACAGCACACCCAGCTGCCCAGTTCCGAAGGACGTGGCGGCCACTGGCCGGGCTGGTGCCGGGGCCCAGAAAGGGGCGGCCAAAGCTAGGCCAGCGACCAGGCAGCGCACCCAGTGGTTCAACGTCCCGCCCTGCACTGCACTGCCCGGGACCTTAGCAGCGGCAAACAACCGACCGCTCGTCTCTTGATCTGATCCGGTCGCGCTCTGGGTTTTGACAAAGATATATCGATGAGCTAGCATGCTCGTATCGTATATATCGGACAACAGGAGGCGGCGTCATGATGACGAACTTTCCAACAGGCTCGGCCCACGATCCGGGCGGAGAACACCACGGCCACGGCGGCCGGCGCCCGCGGGGCCGACCTGGTCCCTTTGGGGACCACCTATTCGACCGGCCTTCCCGGCGTGGCTTTGGCGGCAGGATGCGGGGCCCTCGGGGAGGTCGGGTTCCCCGCGGGAACGTCCGTGCCGCAACCTTGCTGCTCCTAGCCGAGCAGCCAAGGAACGGGTACCAGATCATGCAAGAGATCACCGAGCGCAGTAAGGGGGTTTGGAGCCCGAGCCCCGGATCCGTTTACCCGGCCCTGCAGCAACTGGAGGACGAGGGACTGGTCCGCTCCCAGGAGACGGAGGGCCAGCGCCTCTTCACGCTCACCGAGGCCGGAACTGCCTACACCGAAGAGCACGGCGCCGAATTTGGATCCCCGTGGGAGGAACTGGCCCGCACGGTCGGCGACGACGTTCACGAACTGCTGGCTCTCATGCGCCAGACCGTAGCGGCCATGGTGCAGGTCTCCCAGGCGGGCAACCCTGAACAGGTGGCCAAGGCAGCTCAACTGATCAAAGAGACGAAGCGCAACCTCTACCTGATACTGGCGGAGGAAGACGCGGATCCGGCCAAGTCCGATCTCGCTTAGGCCCGGGCGCGGGCCAGGCAGCGCCAGGCTTGGCTCGGTAGCGGGTCTCCCGGCGATCTTGTGGAGCCGCGCTACCAGCTCCGGACAGGTAAGACGCCCCTACCTCGCGGCACGGCTAGCCAGCTGTAGCGCCAATGCGACGCAGCGGAGGAGTGGTCCGGGGTGGCCGTTGCCGCGGAGGCAGCTCAGCCAGAAGTTCGGTGGTGGCGGCGGCGACCCGGCGCACGGCGGTCTCGAACGCCTGGTCAGTGCGGCCTGTCAGCACATTCACGCCGCTGACCTTCCTTACGTATTGACGCGCGGCGGCTTCGATCTCCAAGGTTGACGCAGGCGGCTCCAAACCCCTGAGTGTGGTGATGTTGCGACACATAGGCCGATGCTACCGCTTGCCACCGGGATCCGACGCTACCCAGCGGTAGAGGACATCAGGTTCGCCTTCCTGGTTGGTGGAGCCGTCTCCGAATTCGATTGCTTCAAAGCCGCGGTGCTCGTAGAAAGTCCGTGCCCTGTGGTTGCGCTGAAACGCCCACAGCCGCAGCTGGCCCGGGCTGCGCGCCTTGGCCACCTCCAACAGGTCGGTCCCCAAGCCGACACCCTGGGCTTGGGGATGTACGTAGAGGTGGTTGACCCAGGTCTGGTCTGGGCTCAGAGCCAAGAAGGCGTGCACCACTCCGTCCATCTCAACAACCCACACCTGGTGAGACTCCAGCATCTTGCCGGCGAACCAGGCCCTGACTTCGTCATCGGTATGGGCCAGCTGGAGCCAGGGCATCGCCTTCCTCACCGCGAGTAGGTAGACGTCTCCGACCCGGGCCCCATCCTCGGCGAGGGCCGGGCGGGTAGCAGTCCGGGCGCAACCACTCAGCGCCGACTCCGCGCCCGAGGAGGTGCCACTTTCCACGCCTCTCAATCATCGGCCTGAAGGCCGGGAACAAACAGGAAGACCAGCGTGACCACGCAGGCTGCAGCTCCGGCCCACACAAACACCTGGAGAACTCCGATAGCCCCGGCGATGGGTCCAGTTACCGCGATCGAAAGAGGGATCAGGCAGTAGGAGAGGCATCATGTCAAAGCTCGATACCCGCCCCAGCATGAAGCCAGGAACCCGCACTCCCATGCGGGCGAACCAGATCATGTTGCCAATCGCCAGACCGGTCATCGTGACGAAAGTGAGTGGCATCAACTGCCAGGCCGCCTTGACGAGGCCATGGGGACCATGCTCGCGGGAGCAGCCGCCCAAGAGATCAGCATCCAGACGACGTCATGTCGCGGCACGCCCCGCCAGCTGACATAGATGGCCGCCAGGATCGCCCCCAGCCCCCCGCAGGCGCCGACTAGGCGCAGGGCCTCAGGCCCAGCATGAAGTCGGTACTTGATGAGAAAAGGGATCAGCACCGCCAGGGGACCAGTGAGCGCTACGTTCGCGATCGCGGCGGAGGCGGGTCCGGCCCACATCCACGGCCGACCTCGTATGAATCGAAGAGCCAGGCCCGCGTCGTGCAGGACCGAGAAACGACCAGAAGGCGGTTCTCCCGGCTCACCCCCGGCTGACGCCGGTGAGGCATGGGCCAGAGCCGACAGAGTGCCGGCCGCTACCAGGAAGGTCGCCCCGCGCCGGTCGACGACGGATTCTCTCCCGGCTCCACCATGAGCAGCGACAGGACTAGCGTGATCGCGAAGCTGGTAAGGGTGACCCGCGCCAAGCTCCGGACGTCTGGACGGGTGACGACCTCCCGGAGATGGAGAGCCAGGCCAACGAATAAAAGTCCCACGAGCGCCGCGGCAGACGTGCCAGCGATCGAATAGAACGTGTGCCAGCCTTGGAGTGTCGTTTGAAAGGTCACGTGCTACGGCAGGCTATGGCGTTGGCAAGTGCCGCATCGAGGCTACTGATACCAGCCAGGAGACGGTATCAGGGTCTTCCACTGCTCGGCATCGTGCCCGTATAGAACGGTGGCATTGAGTTCTCGTGCCCGGTCGATGAGTCCCAGAGCACTCTTCCGCGCCTGGACCGGATCCGCTTGCCCTGCCCAGATGTCATGGGTAATGTTGTCCTTCTCGTAAATTGCGTCGCCGCAGAGGATCATCTGGTGACCGCTGTCGAGGCTCACCAGGATTGACTGGTGGCCGGGAGCGTGTCCAGGAGTCGGGAAGACCGATACTCCATCGCCGAGGTCGGTTTCTCCATCCAGCAGATGATAGTCGACGCCACTCAGGCGCCAATACTGGTTGGGAAAGGCTGGGTTGTCAATGGCCGCCTCGTAGTGCAACCGCTGCACATAGAAGCTGGCGTTGGGGAAGGCATCATTGTTGCCGGCATGGTCGAAGTGCAGGTGCGTGTTAATGACGTCGGTCACATCTGCCCCCCTTAGTCCGAGGACCGCCAGGCGGTAGTCGACGGTGTCCTCTGCTCGCATGACGGGACGAAGTTGGGCGGCGAAGTCAGTCCCTCTCCAGGTACGGTCGGGGTCGTCGATATGGCTGCGATGGATTCCGGTGTCGACCAGAATGCGCCGTCCGGAATCAGTCACGATGAGATAGCCGATGATGGGGATGTGGATACGTACCCCGTCGCTGACTCCGGGCGAGATCACGCTCTTGTCACAGCAAGCCTCTCCCAGCCAGAGCAGGTACAACTTTTTCAAAAGTGATAAAGCCCCATCAGTCAAACTCTCCACTCGGTATTGTGGCTGCGAACAGAGAAATGAGCCCTGGCGCCAAGCGGCGCGCGGAGTATAGCGTGGCGGACTGCGTCGAGCTTCCTGGTTTGGCCCAGGATCGCCCAGAGCGCAGCGATCGAGGTACGACCCACCTCCATCCGTTGGAGTCTCCTATTACACTGGCCAGACTGGAGGGATGGTCGGGATGACTAGGTGGGTTCGACGATTGATCGGCCTTCTCCTCTGCCTGGCTGGACTCGTGTGGATCGGACAGGGGACCAATCTGATCGGCGGGTCCTTCATGAGTGGCCAAGGCTTGTGGCTAGGAGTTGGCTGCGCCTGCCTGCTAAGCGGGTTGGCGCTCATCGTCTGGGCGCGGCGTAGCTGATCCATCCACCACCGTCCCACCGAAGCGAGCGCTCTGCTGAGCGAGCCTTGGCCAGTCGGCTTCGGCGGAGCGACGGTCAGCCGATCAGAGGACGTGCCGCATCCATACGTTCGGCTCCCAGTACCTTCCCGAATCGTCGTCGCGGTTGATTGCGACTGTGGCTAGCCCGCCCGGGAACCAGAAGTCACCACTCTCCGGATAGACCATCTGGGTCCACTGCTCCCACTCAGCCACTGTGCCTGTGATCCGCAGCGAGTGGGGCTCGGTTGCGAGGATCGTCGCTCCCGCCTGCTGATGAACTCGCATCCAAGGGTCGAAGAGGCTGCCGTCGGCGCGCCTCCAACCGGCGTAGGTCTGTATCGAAGTCAGTGGGTAGCGTTCTTTCCAACTAGGACGGACAGGGGCGATCAGCGCCCTGAAGCCGTGCTGACGGGCGATCTCGCCCATTGCCTGGAGGGCGACTTTGCTCAGACGCTGGCCCGGAGATCACGGGGGATCATGATCACCATGGCGCACAAGACATTGGCTCCGCCTTCATCAAATCCACGCGCGATCGCGCCATCGATACCAGCGGGTAGGTCTTCCACACTCCCATCCCAGCGCACTGGCAGCGAACGCGCCCGCGCCAGAATTTCGTCATCATCGCCAAGGAGATGGAACTGGAACTCCGAACGCTCCTCGGTGAGGCGGGCCCAGTATTGATTGAGTACGTCGCCGTGATTGTTGTACTCGGGGAACGCATCGCTGGTTAGATCCCAGGCGCGCTCAATCAGTTCGGGTCGCTCGGCTACGGTCGCGGTCCTCATCGCAATGCTGATGATCGGTGAGACGAGCCCGGTAGCGCTATCACGCCTACTGTTTGATGCCGATGGGACGGTGCAGGGACCTCCGGCCGGGGCTTTGCCTTCCCAGCGACGCTTGGCGCGAGTGCTGAGCCCGTCTCGAGGGTGTAGCGGCGACGTCGACTTGGACAGCCTTCCTTCTAGGACTAATCATGACCTACGGGAGGTCCTACTGCTGACTTGTGTCTCCGACATGGCCGCTTCGCCAGCTGGGTTAAGCTAGTCTCTGTGATACACGCGATCACGCGGGATAAGCGGAGCGCCGGTGCTACCGTGGCAGAGCAACTCGGCGAGTTCGACTCGGTTGCTTGGCTCGACAGAATCACAGCACTGGCCCAACGGAGGATTGACGCGACGTGAGCCTTCCACCACTCGAGTGCGCGGCGGTGTTCAACATTACCTTCGACTGTCGTGAGGCGTCCCGCGTCGCCGAGTTCTGGGCGGCGGTCACGGAATATCAGCTAGAGAGAGTTGACATGCCCGGCAATCAGTTCTGGGTCGCCAGTCCGGACGACAGTCGATGGCCCCGATTAGTCTTTGTCACGGTACCGGAAGAAAAGGTTGTGAAGAACCGAGTGCACCTGGACTTGATGCCAGGACAGGCCGGCCAAACTCGACAGCTCGCCAGATTGCGCTCGCTAGGCGCGTCCGTCGTCGACGACCGGCGCGACCTCGATCCGGGAGGGTGGGTCGTGCTCGCGGACCCTGAGGGCAACGAGTTCGACTTAGAGCACGGCTGAGGCGAAAAAATGCCAAGGGCAGCCCCGCGTCCAGCTCTGAGCACGGCAACTTACTCGGGTCGGTACTCCCGTTGCCCGGTCTGAGCGTCAAACCAGACGCGCATACGCTGACCAGTATCGGGGTCGAGGAAGACTTCGTCGGTGGGCTGGGCGCCGCTGCCGGTGCTGGAACTGCCCCGACCGCCTCGATAGCGGTCCCAGCCGAAAAGGGCAATGACGATCCCGGCGACCACAATCACCAGGATCACCACCTCTACCACACCCATGGAGTACTCGCCTAGCTCGGAGTGCTCATGAGGCGGGAGGAGGAGTGGAAACCGACTCGACCACCTGCGCCGTGCCGTAGGCCACGATCTCGCTCATGGACTTGCCCATCTCGGTGGAATCGAAGCGCATCATGGTCACGGCGTTGGCTCCCATCGCGGTGGCGTTCTGCACCATGCGGTCGAGAGCCTGCCGCCGGGCATCCTCGTTGAGCTTGACGTAGGAACCGATCTCGCCCCCGGCGAGGCTCTTGAGCCCAGCGGCGATGTTGCCGCCGATGCTTCGGGAGCGGACGGTGAGACCAAAGACCTGGCCGATCGTTTTCACGACTTTGGTACCGGGAATGTTCTCGGTGGTCGTGACGATCACGGTGCTGCAGTATAGCTGGTCAGCGCTAGCTGGGGCAGTGGTTTCGGACAGTTCGCTCCCACCGGGCGACGTCATGTGTCAGAGTGAAGGCGTGACGAGCGCCACGCAAGTACTGCACCAACTCACGTCTTACGAACCCGGGCGTGAATGGACTATCCCGGTTGATGACCCGCGGGTTCTGCAGGGCCTGGTGGTCAACGACGTGAGCCGCTTCCCTTGGTTCTTCAAGCGCTACTCGCCGCTGCTGCCAGTCGTGCCCCTGCCTCGAGACCTGCCCAGTACGACAGCTTCGGCCCTGACCGTGCTCGCGGGAACTGAGGACGTCGCCAGAACCTCCCTGGACCTGCGCCAACTGGCTCGGTTGTTGCATCTCTCTGCCGGCGTGGTGCGCACGACGGGGCGGCCGTATGGGACCTACTTATTCCGCGCGGCTGGCTCGGCAGGTGGCCGCTTTCCGCTCGAACTGTACGTCGTGGTCCCGGATGGTTTGGACCTTCCCGCCGGAACGCACTGGTATCACCCGGTCGAACACGCTCTGCTGCAAGTCGGTCCGCCGCCGCATTCGGGCTCGCCCGCCCTGATCGTCACCGGAATCCCTTGGCGTACGGGCTGGCGCTATCGCGAGCGCGGGTACCGGCATCTGTACTGGGACGCGGGCACGATGCTGTCCCAGGTTCTGGCGGTGGCCGACTCGGCCGGCCTCGACGTAGGGCTGTACTCGAGCTTTCCCGACAAGGCGGTCGCCACCCTCGTCGGTGCCGATCGCGTCCACGAGATACCACTAGCCGTGGTGAGTCTTGGTGCTGGTGCCCCGGCGCTCGAAGCCACCGGTGCCGCCATACCTGGTGAAGTTGACGCCGCGCCTCTCGAGTTCCCCCTGATTACGGCAGCGCAGCGGGCGGGCGAGCGCGAAACCCTCAGTCCGTCGTGGTACCGCGGCGCTCCGGTCGATATTTCCGTCCCAAAGTCGGCGACGATCGAGCAGGTCGTCCTAGCGCGGGGGTCGCAGCGGCGCATGGACAACACCCGCGGCCTTGCGGAGAGCGTGCTGTGTATCTCAATGCGTGTGTCTCTGCGGGGCATAGACGTACCGCACTTCATCGTGGTGCACGATGTCGAGGGCATCTCCCCCGGCCTCTACCGCTGGCCTGATCTGTCGACCCCAGCGCGGCCGGCTTCCCTCCGAGACGAGCTGTACCGGGTATGCCTTGAGCAGGCGCTCGCCCGCGACGCCGCGTTCGTCGTTATCGCTGCCGCGCAGACAGACGCACTGGACGATCGCCAGTATCGGGAGGTTCATCTCGCCGTCGGGCTGGTTGAGGGCCGGTTGCACCTCGCCGCCTACGCCTTAGGGGCGAGTGCATCCGGGATGACCTTCTTAGACAGCGAGGTCCCCTCGCTACTCGGCGAGCCTCTCGACGGCCTCCTGTTCACCTGCGTTGGCGTGCCCGGCTACATAGCCACGGCTGGCGGGCCGCCCGGCACTCCGACCCCTCTGCGCGGGTCCAGACCCCGTCAGACTTAGGCCGGTTGGCAAGAGTTGGGGCGGACGGGAGCGACCCCAAGTTAAACTCCGGCACAGGGGGGCGAGCGCACCCAGGTATTGGTGTCTGCTCCCTGGGTCGGCTGAGGCACTGCCACGGTAACCAACTGTTGGGCATGCATCTCCCCCGACGGGATCCAGTTGCGAGGAAGATGACCACCGGCCCCATCCAGTCGAAGGAGGAGGAGTTGGACAAGGACGTTGACGGCGTTGTTGAATGGCAAGAGTTTGTGAGCGGGGTCCGCCAGGGAGCAGGTCACTTCGTCGGCATAAACAAGGAGGGGAATATAGTTCAGGCGCACTTTGTCAACGTGGGCAAGTCAGAAGAGGGACGTCACGCCACCTCTTCGCGGGCCAGGGGTCATCAGTGGGCAACACCCCCAGATGCGCTCCAAGCCAAGCTCACGGCGGTTAATTTGACGGAGCGCAAATGGCGAGAACTCCCTGCGACCGCCAACGAGCGGCAATCGATTGTGTGGCTAGGTCGGCAGTTGGAGCAGCGCGGCATGAGCGCTCGGAAAGTCTCTGCGGCATTCAACCTCGCACCGTCGACATATTCCAATTGGAAGCGCAGGGCAGAGCCCTCGTGACGGTCAGAAACAGCAGAACAACGCCTCTCATCCGTGCACAGATCAGCGAGGAATCCGCAGCCTTGGTCTCGGCCCAGCGGTCGCCGACCGCGTCGGCGAAGTTGTAAAGGCAGGTTCACTCGAGTCGGCCGCGATCAACCCCGCTCAATTCGCACGGGTGACCGAGGTCAGCCATGCAACTCACCTAGCTCTGGGCCTATCTCTCCCCTGCCGCACCGTCTAGCAGCCAAACGCCTCACACCGGGCTAGTTCCACCACTCTGCCACCGCTCCGAACACCCAAAAGCATAGGCTGCCTTCTCTTTTCTGCACGGCCCGTCAGGTGAACAGGTGTCTCCAGCTCCTGTGAGCCGTTCAGGCTAGGGTAGAGCCCGAGGGCCGAGATCCAGAGAAGTGATCATGGGCGGCAGTACTCGTCTGCCACAGACATGGCGCGGTCAAGCCGGGAGATCCCGTCCTCGAGGTCCTCGGCAGAGATGACCAGCGGTGGCGCGATGTGCAGCCCGTTGAAGTGGGCGAAAGGCCAAAGCCCCAGTTCGTGGCAGGCATCCACCACCCGGGTCATCGGCAGGTTGAGCTCGCCACTGGCATTGAAAGGGACCATCATCTCGCGGGTCTGGTGATTCCGAACCAGCTCCAGAGCCCACAGCAACCCCCGCCCGCGGACTTCGCCGATGCTGGGGTGCCTCGAGGCAAGTTCCCGCAGCCTAGGGCCCGCTATCTCGTCACCTAGGCGGCGCACGTGGGAGAGCAGGTCCGTCTCCTCGAAGACCTTGATGCTGGCCACCCCGGCCGCGCAGGCTAGCGGATGACCGGAGTAGGTGAGCCCCCCGGGGTAGGGGCGGTCAAGGAAGGATTCCCTGACCCGCGAGGAGATCACCACGCCGCCCAGGGGCACATACCCGGAATTCACGCCTTTGGCGAAGGTGATGAGGTCAGGGACTACGTCGTAGGCATTCACGGCGAACCACTCCCCCACTCGCCCGAAGCCGACCATCACCTCGTCGCAGATCATGGTGATCCCGAACTCGTCGCACAGTTGTCGGACACCTGCCAGGTAACCGTCGGGCGGGACCAGGACGCCGTTCGTGCCGACCACGCTCTCGAGCAGCACGGCCGCAACCGTATGAGGGCCTTCGAACTCAATCACCTGGCGAAGGTGGTCGAGGCAGGAGCGGCACTCCTCATCCTCGGTAGCGGCGTGGAAGGCAGAGCGGTACAGGTACGGACCGATGAAGTGGACCACCCCTGGGATCCCGGGCTCGCTGCCCCAACGACGAGGCTCACCGGTCGCCGAGAGCGAAGCCAAGGTGGCGCCGTGATAGCTCCGATAGGCGCTGAGAACCTTGAGACGGCCTGTGTGAAGGCGGGCCATCCGCAGCGCGTGCTCATTGGCCTCAGTTCCTCCATTCGTGAAGAAGACATAGTCAAGGTCACCCGGGGCCCGCTCACTGATCAGCCGCGCCAGTTCGCCACGCCGGTCGTTGGCGAAGGAGGGAGCCACGGTGCAGAGGCGGTCAGCTTGGTCCTGAATCGCGGCCACCAGCGCGGGATGCTGGTGACCAAGGTTGGTGAAAACCAGCTGGGAACTGAAGTCCAAGTAGCGGTTGCCCTCAGTGTCCCAGAACCAAGCCCCCGAGCCCCCCGCGATCGGCATTGGCCTAAGGCCGCGCTGCGCTGACCAAGAATGGAAGACGTGTGCGGAGTCGTCCGCGAGAATGGACTCCCGCGTAGGAGGTGCCTCCGGGAGGACTCTCGTCATCTCGTTTCCGGGAACCCGAGATCGACTTGGCTCGAGCCAGCGGCGGGCCACCGGCTAGTGACCACCTTGGCCGCCCAACCCGCAGGCGTACTCCACATTTTCGATTCCCCGGGCTACCTCCCCCAGGGCGTCGGCGAGCGCCTTCCCAGGTACGTGGGTGATCGCCATTGCTAACTCGCTCCGATGCTGATGAAGAAGTTCCCGGAACGCGAAGAGCACGTTAGTCCGACGCGGAAGGCTGTGGTTGCTCCACCCGATCTGAGCCTTCTTCGCGGCTGCGACGGCGGGGTCGGCCTCCTTGGCGGTGGCGAACGAAACCATCGCTTGGGTGGTCCCGGCCCGACGCTCGCCATCAATGAAGTGAGGGATCACGAGATTCGAGGCGGCTTCGTCGGGCCTGGCCGCTGGGATGGTCGCGCCCACCGTCACTTGATCCTCACTTTTCGATCACGGCCCACTAGGCCAAGCCCTCGCCGTGGCGAAGGCTCAGTCCCAACCCGACCATCTTTAAAAGTCGCACCAGCCGCGGATGGGGTCAATAACCAATATGTATAGCTCATAGCACGTCTCCCAACAAAGTGTCAGCTGCGTACGGTCATCTTCGCCTTCAACCGCACCTTCCCTTCCCCATGTCTCCGGCGCTATATTGCCGGGCAGGCACTCGCCCCGACCACCACTCTCGCCAATGAGCCGGCGCCAGTTACTGGTGCCAGGATCTGCAGGTTGGACAGCAGCACCTCACTCACCTCCACGGTGGGTCGGGGCAGCTCCAGGCTACCGTAAAGGCTGGCCCCCGCTGCGCGGATGCGTTGACGCTGGCGGAAAGCCCCTGTGGGCCCCTCAGTGGTCGCGGATCGCCCCGAGGAACTCGATGACTGTATGGGCGCCCAGGTAGGCGGTCACGCCGGTCCGAACGTCGAGCAACGGATTCACTTCCACCAGGTCGAAGCCGATTACCCGCGCCCGCTTGGCAACTTGGCGCAAGGTATCCCTCAGTTCCCCATAGCTCATCCCGTCCGGCTCCGCCGACACACATCCGGGCACCAGCGGCATGTCGAGAACATCGATGTCGATGCTGACGTAGCAGGCAGCCCCTTCCGGCACGGCCGCCGAAACCACGTCTGTGGGAGAGCGGCGAAACTCCTCCATCGTGACCACGTGGTTGCCATCGCCGAGAGAGTCTTCGAGCATCTCCTGAGTGTTGCGGATGCTGCGAATGCCAATTTGTGTCAAGGTCTCGACGGTAGGTAGCGCCCTGAGCTGCCGGAACGCGTGCTGGTTGGTGTACTCCAGTCCGTGCACGAAGGGCATGTAGTCCAGGTGCGCGTCAAAGTGGAGAACGTGGATGGGCTCTTGGAGGCCACGGACCACCGGGTAGGTGATGGCGTGGTCACCGCCGAGTGCCACAATCATGGCACCGCGCTCCCGAATCCTCTCGACGCTGTTGCTGATATTCGCAAAGGTGCCGACCACGTTTGTAGGCAGGATATCGGCATCGCCGACGTCGGCCATCCGCCGTCCGACCATATCGGCTTCAAGGTACCGGCGCCGCCGCTGCGGATCGTAGTAACCAGGCTCACTGCTCACGAAGCGCAGTGAGTGTTCGCGCAGGGCGCGCGGTCCAAAGCGTGAGCCAGGCATGAAGGGTGAGCCTTCGTCGGTGGGGACCCCGATGAAGGCAACATCGGCGTCCAGGGCATCGAGATCGGTGCACACCGGCGCGCGGAGAAACGACGCTATCCCCGTGAACGGCATGTCCAGCCGTTCCTGTCCCAAGTTCTCGCCAGGCTCCGGCCGGGATGACCCAGCCATTCAGCGGTGGTGTATGCGCAACAGGACCGGGGTCGGGTTCCACCCATTGCAGGGGTTCTGGTCCTGAGGGCAGGCGGACACACCGACGATCAGGTCCGCCAATACATCCAGCAGAAGACGATCGCCGGGCCGACTGAGGGGTTCGGCGCTGGAGATGCCGCCATTCTCGTCGACCGGTGAGTTCTGGAAGACATTGACGGGATCCGCTATCTGCCACCCGGCGATCCCCCACGGCTCAAAGGCTGCGGTCAGATTGTCCCGGCAGTTGGCATGGTCGGTCAGTCCGTAGTCCTGCCGGTACCTCGGCTGGTCGCACATCGCGAACAACAGATCGTGAACGCCCACGTCGTCCTCGGCGATCCGGAATATCGGGCGCCGGCGGTTGGAAGTCAACTCGCCGCCGACCCTGAGTCGCAGCGATGCGAGGGAGCCCCGAGTGTGGGTGGGTGATAGCCACTCGGTGAGGTCGCCGAGGGCGAAGGCCACCAGATCCGCCACCTGGCGGCCCTCGAGGTCAACAATCTCAAGCCGGTTACCTTGTCTCAGTGTGATGGCGCGGGCGGACCGGGCGGGCACCAGTACCTCGGTGACCGAGTCCGCCAGGCCCGGCTGAAGCTCCAATCCGTGAGGTTTGTTGTCTTCGCTCATCGGCTAAGACTCCGCACCCACAGTAGGAGTTCCGGCCCGCCCCGCGGGACCCGTCGGGACCAGACCGGCCTTGGCGCTCGCGAAGTAGAGACACCCAGCGACCACCAATCCGACGATCCAGGAGATATCAGCGCCATTCCACATGCGCGCCACTGGGCCCTCGTAGATGCTGGTGCTCATGAAGGGGACCTCGCAGGCGATCCCGATCAGATAGGACAGCAGCGCGCTCCAGGCAACGCCGCTGTAGGGCCCCTTGTGGTCGAAGAACCAGGTCGGCTGGTACTCACCGTGGCGGATGATGTAGAAGTCCACCAGGTTGACCGCGCTCCAGGGCATGATCAGGTAGAAGAGAAAGGACAAGAAGTTCGAGTAGTTGGTCAAGAAGGACGCGGAACCAACGATTCCGATCACCACGGCAATCACTGAGATGACCACGATCACGCCCACTCGGGACGATCGCCCGGTTCCCAACAGTCGCCGACGTTGCTCGGTGATGGTGAGCAAGCACAACGACGCTCCGTAGACGTTCAGGGCGTCGACGAATATCACGCCCAGCGCGATGACCACCATCAGGGGTATGGCCACCGGGCCTGCCAGATTCAGCGTGACCCCCACCGTGGAGGTGATCGCCTTCGGCAAGATCACGCCCAGCAGGGCGCCGAGGCAAAGAAGCCAGGCCGAGGAGATCACGCCTCCCCCGTAGCTGTACCAGAATGCTGCCGCGGGCGACGCTTGCGGTGGCAGGTAGCGACTGTAGTCAGATGCGTAGACAGCGTAGGAAATGATCCACACGGCCGCGATCGAAAGCATCAGAACGAACGGCCCTGCATCGAGCGGACCGAAGGCCCACACCTTGGCCGGGACCAGACCCCGGGTGAAGAGGCTGACGGTCAGCGCGAGGAATATGGCGAGGAACAGATAGCCCCACAGCCGAGCCCAGCGGTGGATCTCGTCGTACCCGAACACCGCCAGTACCACCGTCGCAGCCGCGCAGACGATCACGCCCACAGAAAGTGGGACTGCCGGAACTGCGTCCGCGATCGCTTGGCCTCCCAGGAGATTGCTGGTCGCGAAGAATCCGACGTACATGAAGATGGCGACGGCGGCCGGTGCGATCGCACCAATGAATCCAAATTGGGCTCGGGACTGCTGGAGTTGGGGCAGCCCGAGGCGGGCTCCTTGCCAGCTGTGCAGGCACATGACGACGCCGCCGATCACAAGACCGATGACGATCGCGACTACGGCCCAGGGGAAGGACAGTCCGAGAGCGGCAGCGATGACTCCGGTGAGCACCGTCGTCATCTGCATGTTCGAGGACCACCAGATGAAGAAGAGATTCCGAGGCTTTCCGTGGCGCTCGGACTCAGGAATGAAGTCGATGCTATGCCCCTCGATCAGATCGGCCGCGCCCTTTCTAGCCGGTGCTGGCGCTTCAGCGTTCACTGGTTCCACCCCCTGTGTGCGTGTGAGGCCCTCGGCTGGGAGCGCCTGAATTCTGAGAGGAAGCTCCCTGGCGAGAGCTCGGGTCGTCCAGGCTCATCAGGGTGATCAGTTCGTAGACCACCTCCGCGGCCGCAACTCCGGTCAGTTGTGCGTGATCGTAAGCAGGAGCTACTTCCACCACGTCCGCACCAGCCAGCGCGAGGCCCCGCAGACCCCGGAGAGTGGTCAACAGTTCGCGGGAGCTCAAGCCTCCGACCGAAGGTGTTCCCGTACCTGGGGCGTGGGCGGGATCGAGAACGTCGATGTCAACGGAGACATATACCGGGGAATTGCCTACCCGCTCCCGGATACGCTCGACGATGGCCGCGCTTCCGAAGCGATCGAACTCCGTGGCATGGATGATCTGGAAGCCCAGGCCAGCGTCATCGGACAAGTCGGTTGCCGCATAAAGCGAGCCCCGGATGCCGACGTGGATCGAGCGGTCGGGGGCGAATAGACCCTCCTCAGCCGCCCTGCGGAAGGGGGTGCCGTGGGTGTATGGCGCGCCGAAGTAGGTGTTCCAAGTGTCCAGATGAGCATCGAAGTGGACCAGGGCGACCGGTCCCGCGGCGCGGCTGACGGCTCGCAGCAGGGGCAGTGCCACGGTGTGGTCGCCCCCCAGAGCAACCAAACGGCGGCGTCCCTCGCCAATGAGGCTGGCCGCCCCTTGCTCGATCTGCCCGATAGCGGAGGCGATATCGAATGGATTGCAGGTGATATCGCCCGCGTCGACGACTTGTTGCGCGCCGAAGGGCGTCGCCTCTAGGTAGGGGTGGTACGGCTTGAGTAGGCGAGAGGCTTCGCGGATGTGGGCAGGCCCGAATCTGGCACCCGGGCGATACGTGGTTCCGGCGTCGAAGGGAATGCCCACGACCGCGATGGAGAAATCAGCCACTCGCTCCCTGAAAGGCAGTCGCGCGAACGTGGCCAGTCCCGCAAATCGGGGCACCTCCAAACCGTCAACTGGCCCGACGACATCGTCAGCCACTGCAGCAGTCTCTCCCCGTCTCGACTTCTTCCAGTAATCTCACCGCAACAAGGGCGTGGTCCGTTTCTCGCGAAGCGATGAGTGCATGGGTCACTTCGAGGTCAGCCGAGCGAGAGCCCGAGGTCCGTCCGCCGATGACCCCACGAACTTCTGGCGAATGGCTCTCGTGACGCGGTACGGGATTTAGATGCCTCTTCGCCTCTAGACGTCAGCTCCCCTCCCTTGGTGAACTCAGTTGGCTGCTCAGATGTTGACGGCGGAAGTCAGAAGTGTCAACAATCACGGTGTCAGCAAGTCGCCCAAGGTGTTTACAGCATGTCGCTCCCCTCGGTTGCCGAGGTCCTTCGTCTCCCCGAGTTGACCGCCGGCGGCCCGGAGGTGCTCGCAGGTGCCCGCAACCTTGAGAATCAGGTCCGGTGGGTCCATGTCAGCGAACTCACTGACATATCCCGGCTCCTCTCTGGGGGCGAACTCCTCCTCACCACAGGAATCGCCCTTGATACCTCCGAGCGCGCCCTGGGCGAGTATGTGGACAGCTTGGCGACAGCCGGAGTAGCCGGGCTGGTGATCGAGGCTGGCCGAAAGTTCGGCCGGTTACCCCCAGTCCTTACTGCGGCAGCGGAAACTTCCGGGATCCCGTTGGTGCTCCTGCACCGAGAGGTCAAGTTCGTCACGGTAACCCAGGAAGCTCATGCGTACATCATCGATCGCCAGGTGGAAGAACTCCAGTTCCGTCAAGCAATCCACGTGGAGTTCACGGAGATGGCGCTTGAGGGGGCCTCGGTTCCCGACATCATCAGGTACGCGAGTTCGATGGCCCAGCGCCCGATGGTGCTCGCGAACAGAGTCCACCAGGTTCTCCATTTCGAACCGGGGGAGGAGAGAAGTGCCCGGCTGCTCCAGGAGTGGCGGGTCCTAGCGCAGCGCATCCCGATCTCAGGAGGAACCCAGTTCGAACCCGGACCACCAGGATGGCTACTCACGCCGATCGGCGCTCGCGGCGAGATCTGGGCCCGGCTGGCGCTGCGCGAACCTGACGGCCAGCCTTCGGCTAGGGCTCAAGCAATACTCGAGCGGGCCGCGGTGGCACTGGCCCTGAACCGACTAGTCGAACGCGACCGCCAGACTCTGGAGGTGCAGGCTCAGCGGTCCTTGCTGAACGACATGCTGAGCGGGACTCACCCGGCTGCGACCCTGGCCGCTCGGGCCGCGGCGCTTGAGTTTCCCGTAGAGGGAATGGTGCTGGTGGGTGGACTCGTCCGGTGGCAGGACAGTCATGAGAGCAACTACGGAGTTCGAGCCGAATCCCGAATCAGGGATCTGGGACATCGAGTCGTCGGCGCGGGCGAGGCGGCCCAGGTCAAAGTGCTAGGCGGCCCCCTTCCAGGGGGAAGCGTGCGCATCTTGGTCGCCTGTCGGGATCAAGGTGAGGTCAAACCGAGCTTGGAGCGGCTCGCCAGCGCCATCCATGGGGCGGCGGAAGTTGGCGGCAACCCGGAGGTCGTGATCACCTACGGCGCGCCGGTGGATTCGATCCGCTACGCACGTTGGACGCTCGACGAAGCCCAGCAGGTGATGGATTCCCTGGGTGATCACGCCCCCAAAGACTTTTACCAGCTACCTGACGTGCATGTTCGCGGACTACTCCACCTGCTTCGCACGGACGAGAGGGTGATGACTTTCTGGGAACGCGAACTCCAGCCCCTGATCGAAGTTGACGTGCGCGAAGAGAGTGACCTGCTCGGAGTTCTCCAGGTTTTCTTGGGACATGCTGGTAATAAGGCCTCAACCGCCGCAGAGCTGGGGCTCAGCCGCCCTACGCTCTATGCTCGGCTTGATCGGATCGAACATTTGTTGGGCCTGAGGCTCTCAGATGTCGAATCGGTACTCTCGCTCCATGTCGCCATGCTCGCCCGCCAAGCGTCAGGATCGGTCCCGGCGGTATAGCCAACCCCTGCCTCCCGCTCATCGCTGACCGGCAGGTGGGCATCCTCGCCGAAGACGGCACCCTCCTCCGCGAACTCACCATCGACCCCACCCGGAACTACCAGCCCGGCAGTCCGGCCCGGATCGGGCACTATCGGCTGCGACAGACGAGCACCATGACCGTGGTCCACCGAGTGGGGTCAAGGCCAAATGGCGGAGGGAGGGGGATTCGAACCCCGTAAGCGTTGCCGCCTCAGCGGTTTTCAAGTTCAAGGTCCCGTATCCGCGGCCGACCGCCAGCGTCCGTCTCGATCTCACATTCTGCGAGCCCTGTCCGCCCTCGCGGAGCCTAAGCCAGGCGGCTCTGAACTCGATGTCCGCTGGGAGATCCGCGGCGAGGAGGCGTTCCGCCAAGAGCCTGGTACTGGGCGGGACTCCCAGCTGCCGGTCGTCCGCCTGCGTCTCGCCGAGCGAGCTCCCTCCCGGGAGAACGGCGTCGGGCTCAGTCGCGTCAGGTCCTGTGCGCCGCGAGGCCAAACCTCTTGCCAACGATCCACGGCTTCGGGGGTAGTCAGCTTTAGGAAGCCCATGACCAAGCGTAGAGTCGCGGATCACGCTGTCACCACGGTCGGTCTTGGGGGGGCACCGGACGATGTGATCAGGGTCGAGAGAGATCGGTACATCTGGCGAGTTGCTGGCCTCCCTAAGGGCCTTGTGCCGACCATAGGTAGGATAAGTGGTACGCTAAATGGTATGAGCACGGTCGAGAAGGTGACCATCAGCCTGCCGTCCGAGCTACTGGCTCGCATCGAAATTCGGCGTCGCGGCACCGATGCAAGCCGCTCCGAGGTCATGTCGGACTTGCTCTGGCGCGGGTGGCGCCAGGCCGAAACCGAGGCTCGCGAGCAGCGTTACCGAGCCTCCTACCAGGCGGATCCTGAGACCAAGGGTGAGCAGGGGTGGGCTGAGCAGGCCGCTGCCGACATGCTCGGCGGAGAGCACTTCGATTGGGGGGCCGACGGCGCCAGCAACAATGCGTCGAGCTGAGGTCTGGTGGGCTGAACGGCCACCGGGCCAAAGGCATCCCGTTCTCCTCCTGTCGTGGGACGCGCACGGCGACTGGCGGGAACGTGTGACCGTGGCAGACATCACCACCCACGTGCGGGGCCTCGATGCCGAGGTTCCACTCACAGAGGCCGATGGAATGCCCCGCCCCTGCGTGGTCAATCTGGACAACATCGCGACCGTGCCGCGCAGCGTCCTGCGATCGCGACTAACCCGGCTCAATTCGGCACGGATGACCGAGGTCAGCCGTGCAACTCACCTGGCGCTCGGCCTCCCTCTCCCCTGCCGCGTCGTGTAGCCTCCAAACGTCCCACGCCGCCCTCCTGCGGAATCCGGCAGCATGAGCACCCCGGGATCCCTTGTGGACCGGGAAGCACGACCCACGGATGTGGCTTCGATTAACCGCTCCCGTGCGTTCCGCAATCTCCCAGTGCAGGGCGGCCTGGGCGGCCGCGACTTAGGTCACGCTCTGTGCGAACAGAACCCGATCGTCTGCTTGCGTGTGGAAGCAGCGCACGGCGGCTGGAATGGGCACGCGGGATAGCCGGTCGGCGACCGCATAAGCTCGGGACAGTCGTCGGGAGTACCGCCCATGAAGTCGACTGCTGCCCAAGCGTGCGCGATCCGGGATATCCGTGTGTATACTGGTGGTATGAAGGTTGTGAAGGTGCGGCGCGTTGGTAATAGCAACGTGGTCTCGATTCCTCGGGAGCTTGAGGCGCGCGGATTCGCGCCGGGTACCTCTGTGTTGGTTGAGGAGATCGAGACTGGTGAACTGCGGATCATCCCGACCAACCAGGTTCGCGCTCGCATTCGTGACGTCGGGCAGCGCCTTGTTGGCGAGCACGCCGAGGCGCTAAAGATCCTCGCCGAACACGATCCCGTCGGCGGCCCCCCCCAGCGCTAGACCACTGGTGGATCCGGAAGGCCCGGATCCGGTCTACCTGGAACTAGCGGACGCGCTCGAGCTCTACGCGGCGATCGTTGGCGGCACCACTGCGCAGGCAGCGGATCAGCTTCGGGACCGTGCGGGTCTTGAGAGTGCGCTTGGCCAGCCTCGGAACTACGCGCTCTACGAGGGCGCCGATCTCGCGCTGCAGGCAGCGGCGCTCGCTCACGGGATCGCGGAGAGTCAGACCTTCATCGATGGCAACAAACGCCTCGCGCTGGTCGCGATGCTCACGTTCCTGGAGATCAACGGGTTCGGGGCTGAGGCGTCCGATCCCGAGCTCGCCGAATGGATCCTTGGCCTCAGTGCCGGCACAACGCCCGCGGCGCTGGCCATGCTGATCCGCGCGCCAGGTCGCCCGCTCGGTCACTGAGGGCTTCGCGAGCTGAGGAGCGCTACTCAAACGAGGCGGGAGTGGCCGCGGCCTCTGTCACCGTTGCCATGACCGTGGTCCACTGAATGGGGTCAAGGCCAAATGGCGGAGGGAGAGGGATTCGAACCCCCGGAAGCGTTGCCGCCTCAGCCGTTTTCAAGACCGCTTAGTGACCGTCCGGAGGTGTCCGGAAGCGTCCGGTCGGGACCGCTCTTGAGATCAAACCTGGCTCGCGCAGGGGTAGCTCATTCCGGCGCTGACCGGTCATTTCCGGTGCCACTGGCACCAAGAGTGCACTAAGGCCACCGTGGGGCCCGTGAGCAGGTCTCGGGCCGATGCGGTCCGCTGCCAGCTCTCCCGACTCACCCTCTCGCATAGGATTAGTGATGGCGTCATCGGGTCCAAGCGGCCCGCCTCGATCGGGCAAGGCCGATACTAGCCATGAGTACCCTTGGACTCCGAACTTCATCGTCCACGAACGCGAACGCGCGCCAGGTCGGTGTCCATTGGGGGTCGAGGCCACACTGGGCGGCAATCCTCTAGCGCTTTGCGGATCACGTGACCGTCCACCGTCGCCGCGACAGAAGCGACCGAAGGGTCGTCGTGCTTCAACCTAAAAGTTAGCGGTCCCTCACCGGGAAGCGGCCACAGCCAGTACCGCAGTTGGTGCGTCTTCCCACGACGCTCGGTGCCGAGGTGAGCGAAGAGGGGGGCCATTCCGGTCAGCCCCAACTTGACCGCCCTGGCGACGTTCCAGTTCTCACCCCCGTCGGGATAGAGGACTCCCACTCGTAGGTTTCCACTTGCCGACCTTCCGAGATATCGAACATCTGTACCGTCAGGGTCATACAGAACGAGTCAAGTCCCATCGTTGGTGTAAATTCGGTCGGAAGTTAGGGATAGGTTCATCAGGCCGCTAAGCCCGCAGTCAGGGGGTTGGTGAGGCGGTCCTGGTTGGTGGGGTCCAGCCGGGCCATGGACTG
>Ga0307372_10001415_pt1 | contig 41943 bp, 34 predicted proteins | sample OX1MG_FD_202533 | JGI IMG/M metagenome (GOLD analysis project Ga0307372, IMG submission 202533) | Soil microbial communities from Risofladan, Vaasa, Finland - OX-1 | ecosystem: Environmental > Terrestrial > Soil > Coastal area > Acid sulfate soil | place: Finland: Risofladan, Vaasa | collected...
GCACCTTGTCCATCACCCTAGCGCTCCACCGCTTTCTATCTCGGCTGACTTTCGGGTTGATGCGCCTGACAAGCGCTCTCGGCATCGAAGCCCAAAAACTCACTTTAACCACGGGCTGCTAGTGTTATGCGTCGTACATAACTATACAATGCAGCCAGACTTCTTCCCGAGGACGACTGCCATCCTCCCCGTTTCTCCTGAACCGCACCGACTTGTGAGACCGTATAGGACATCAGCCATTGTAAAGAAGCGTTAGACGCACAACACTAGACAGCCACCTTGATGTCGTCGCCTTCAACCTGGACGGGATAGGTATCCAGTTTCAGCAGGCTGTCTTCCAAATTTTCTCCCGTGCGGACGTTGTACTGCCACATGTGCCAGGGACACGTAATAACGTCTCCATCCAGCATACCCTCGCCCAGCGGCCCGCCCTGGTGGAGGCAAGTGTTGTCCGTGGCATATACAGTCCCGTTCACGTTGAACAGGGCAATCGATTTGCCATTGACCTCAACAGCTTTTGCAACCCCAGGATCCAGCTCGGACAAACTCGCCACTTTTAAGAATTCAGCCATAGCTCCCCCGTTGTTCAGGTTTGGAGAATTCCTCCCCGCCCGTTTATATTGTCGAATTGATGATCAGAAATTCCTGCGGCAGACAGAGTCCGTGCCAACTGAAAAGACAAGCGACTTCAGTTAACCTTCTCGATCCGGACTGCCCCAATCCCCGGGGCTCACCCCGCAGTTTGAACTCGTAGCCTTCACGTGTCATTATACCGCCAGCGGCGAGCCCAACACCACGCCCCAAATGTAATTGCCTTGAGAAACAGAAAGGACTTCCCTCCTGCGGAGGTCAGGGGTTCTGGATTTGGTTCCGCACACGTTCGGCTGCAGCGGATTCTCCTGCCGCATCAAGCGCTGTGGCTTCGCCCTGATAAGCCTGCCAGTAGTCCGGAGCCACCTTGCGCGCGGCATGGAACTCAGCCGCGGCCTGACGGTACTTGCCCAGCTTCATCCAGCAGGTGCCCAGGTAGAAGCGCGCAGCGACATCCTGAGGATCCGCCTTCACCGACTGCTCAAAGTATTTTGACGCCGTTTTGTAATCCCCTTGCGGAAAATAGACGGCTCCCAGTGCGTCGCTCGGTTGCGAGCTGTCAGGAGCGGCGTTTTGGGCCTTTTTGAAGTCCTCAATGGCTTCCTGCCTGTTGCCGGTTCGCATAGCAATTCGTCCCACCGCCAGGTAGTAGTCGTGAGCGAGGTTGAGCGGCCATGAGCTCGCCTGATTCAGCCGTTTGGCGAGGTTGTATTCCCTTAGCGCGCCCGTCAGGTCTCCGTGCTCGTATTCAAGCACCACCCCTCGCGCCATGTGCAGCAGGGGCGAATCGGGCGATTGGGTCAGCGAGTAATGAATCAGCGTGTTGTTGTCGCGCCAGCGTGGAATGGCATGCAGAGCCTGAACTCCACAGAAAATCATGGCCAGGCCCATCGCACACGCGGCGGCCGGAAACATACGGGCGCGTGGGAATCGGCGTGGGAGCCAGTCGAGCAGCAAATAAGCCCCGGCCAGGCACGGGCCAACTGAAGGGAAATAGAGGAAGCGATCTGCCAGGAGAGGAAAGCTGAGCTGCCGGATGTCCAGCACCGGCAAAAGCGTTACCGGCCACCAGGCAATCAGAAAAGCCAACTGCGGCTCACGCTCCCGCAGCCAGAGCGTGCCGGCCAGCACCAGCAAAGTGATCCATGGCCATGGTGATAGCAGACTGGGGCCCAGATAAAACATTCGAAAAACGTTCAAATGGACAGGCCAAAGCAGGATCTTTGTATCCTGGCCCAGCAGCCCCACGGCGGAGCCGGCAACGCGCGGCGTGATTTTCCAGAGATGTGCGCCTTGTGTGAGATAGCCCAGTGCCAGGTGCCGCACCACCAAATACGCCGCTGCGACCCCCACGTAGGGTGACCACCGCAACAGGCGGCGAGGCCAGCTTTCCGGCTTGCCCAGGAAAAACCAGTAAGCCAGCAGTAGAAATGGAAAACTGAGCGCCATCTCCTTGAAGAACAGGGCGACGAAAAATGACAGAGCAGCCAACAGATGGAAACGGCGCCGCTCATCTCCGTCTTGTTCAGCACGCACGAAACAGAAGAGGGACAGAAGAGTAAAAAAAGCAAAGCCAACGTCGGGCAGGGCGGAAATCCAGGCAACCGCCTCCACATGCACCGGGTGCAGCGCCCAGAACAGGGCGCCGGCAAACGCAACGACGTCATTGTTGAAAAGCCTTCTTGCCAGCCAATAGACCAGCCCTGCAGAAGCCGCGTAGACCAGCAAATTCAGAAGGTGAAACACCGCCGGGTTGGGCCCTCCGATGCGGTACAGAGCCCAGTAACAGGCAAACTGCAACGGCCGGTAGAAGTTGGTCTTGCCGCCCTGGAAAGACCAGACCGAGCCTGTAAAAATCTGCTTCCACAGGTGGGAATTCAGGATAAAAGCATTCTGAAGGATTTGCGGATTGTCATCGTAGACAAAGCCGTTGGCCAGCGAACCCGAGAAAGCTGCAAAAGTGACGGCCCCCAGAATCGCGGCTGCCAGCAGGCGATGTTTCGCGATCCGCTCACTCAGTTCAGTGAACAATGGAAAACTCCGGCCAGCAGCTCATACCAGGGTAGCACTGAAGCAGCCCCGACGACTTGCCCTCAAGACCCGGCGGCAATTTGTGCCTTCGGCTTCGTTCCGTGAACCAGCAGCGCGCCGACCTGGTGAAATTTTCTCATCTGTTCGGCGTCTCGAAACCATCGCCCGGAATAATTGTCCGGCACGACCGTTGGGTCCGGAATCTGCCGGTGCTGAACGTTCACAAATCCCGCCTCGCGGTAAAAGGCTTTCCAGCCATCGGCTGAGAGCAGGTGGGTTGGGACGTTGACCATGGGACCCCACTGATGCGCATGCGGGTTCTCGAGGTAATAATTGATGAGAATCCACGCGCTCCCGTCTTCGTCAAGCACTCGGAACATCTCCCGAATGCTTGCCGCGGGGTCCGGCCAGTAATACGCAGACTCCACCGAAACAATCTTGCTGAAGGAACCGTTGTCACAAGGAATTCTATCGGCAGCGCCCTCCATGAAATTGAGGTTGGAGTATTCGCTGGCGGCGGCCCGCGCGCGGCGTATCATTTCGGGTGCAACATCAACCCCTACGACCCGGCCCTCGGGAACTCGCCGCACCAGCAGGCGGCAAAGCCAGCCGCTGCCGCAGCCCAGATCCAGAATGCGGTCATTGGGCTTGAAGTCCACCAGGGACAGCATGGGCCGCGTGATAGGAAGATGGTGGTCCTCCATCTCTTCCCCTCGGCCAGCTTCCGCCCACTGGTTGAATTCGTCGCGAACTCTCTTTTCGGCCGAAATATCCGTCATAGACACCTTTCGCTTTCTGTAAATTATGCCATGGGAAGCGCCGGCGTTGGCACGGCTGCCGTCAAAACATCCGGCCCACTGTCCCATGCGCAGGCTGTTAAACGGCATGATTACCGGAAGCAACTCACGCAAGCCTGAGAGAAGGCTAATGATAATCGCCAGTTGAGGGACCAGAAAGATTTCTGGAGCCGGGTTTTCAATATGAACCTCTCAAATGGTATTATGGTTCATCTTGGTGCAGGGATGGCATCGTATTACAGGTCCCTTAAACAGGTTGATCTTGGGAAGATTCGGGTATGATTGAAATCATGATGAAGAATATAGCGGCGTGCAAAAGTTCGCTGGCTGAAGCGATGCGGGGGATTCAAAGTTTCAAAACATTCGCTCTGGCCGCCGCAAGTGATTTCCAGAATATCGCGTCCGTCGCCCCCAGTTCGCGACACCTGGCGCGCGCCATGCTGGAAGGGCTGCCCATTAACGAGACCCGGACTGTGGTTGAACTTGGAGCAGGCACCGGGGCCATTACGCAGGTCCTGCTGGAAACCCTTCCTCCACAAGCCACTCTTCTGGCCTTCGAGATCAACCCGGAATTCGTCAGGTACATGGAAAACCGCTTCCCCGATCCACGTCTGGTGCTGCTGAACACTCCCGCGGAATGTCTGGGGGATGAGTTGCACAAGCGCGGCCTGGACCGGGTCGATGCCGTTGTTTCATCCCTTTCGCTGCGCTTCATGCCGGACGACCGCCAGCGCATTCTGCAAGAGGGCCTCGCCCCTTTCATGGACGAAAGAAGTGTGTACACGCAGTACCAGTACATCCATGGAATGCGCTTCGAAAATGGCAAGATCCTGCGGCACTCTTCATTGCCTTTCCTTCGCGAATTTTTCGGATCCATCCAGTGCCGCACCATCTGGCGGAACTTGCCGCCCGCACGGGTGTTTACCTGCCGGGAAAGATTCCGGGATGGACAAACTCTTCAGGTCCGCGCAAGCGGAAAACCCCACAGAGCAGGCTCACTGGCCAACGGACAAGCCTGACAGTGACCCAACCGTGCACCACAGGAAGGAAAGACTCACATGCATTGGATAGATGTGGTGGTTCTGGCGGTGATTCAGGGTCTGGCCGAACTCCTTCCGATTTCCAGCTCTGCCCACGTGATTGTCACGGCTAAACTTCTCCATGAAAATATGTCTACACCGGCCAACGCGCTGCTATTGGTGATGCTGCATACAGGAACGATGTTTGCCGTGATAGTCTATTTCTGGCGGCAGTGGGTGGACACCTTTTTCTCATCTCGCAAGGCCTTCGTCCGGTTCGCTCGCATGTGCTTTGTGGCCTGCTTCCTGAGCGGGGCTGTTGCGTTTCCGCTAATTCTGGCCGTGGAGCATGTGCTGAGCCACGGTGACCACCATGTAGAAATCGAAGCTCTTTTTAACAAGCTCAACTGGATTGCACCGGCACTGGCCGCCGCCGGCATTCTGATTCTATGGGCCGGACTTCGCGAGGCCCGGAGGCCCGAGATACCGTCGGGTGCAAGGCATCGCGAGATCACCTGGGGCCAGGCTATCATCATGGGAATTCTGCAGGGCGCTGCGATCCCCTTTCGAGGATTTTCCCGTTCCGGCTCAACTATCTCCGGCGCTCTATTGGCTGGGGGCGACCGCCTGCCAGTTGAGTCCTTCAGCTTCGCAATGGTTGTTGCCATCACCCCGCTGGCCATTGCCCGCGAATTCTATCGCCTGTTTCGCGACACCGCCCAGGCGGGAATACACCTCAACCTGGCCTCGGCGCTTGCTCCCAGCCTGCTGGGCATGGTCTGCGCCTTCCTGGCCGGCCTGGTGGCGCTCAAGTGGCTGTCACGGTGGTTGGAGCAGGGACGCTGGTATTGGTTTGGAATTTACTGCCTGGCGGCTTCAGTGGTTGTGATGATGCTGTATCTGCGGGGCTGGTAAAGACCCAACCCGGCTCAAGCCGGCAGGAAAGCCTGGCCTATACTCGCGCTGATGAATCCCCCGCTGATCCTGGAAGAAGTCTTGTCTCCGGCCTTATTTTTCCACCTTGGCCAGCAACTCCACAAACTTCTGCTCACGTTCCTTTTGATTGAACCCCAGGTGTTTCTCCATCACCTGAGTGGTGTTCATGGAGCAGAATTTGGGGCCGCACATTGAGCAGAATGCCGCGTCTTTGTAATACTCGTCGCCAAGGGTTTCATCGTGCATGGAACGCGCCATTTCGGGATCGAGCGAAAGGTCAAACTGCTTGTTCCAGTCAAACAGAAAGCGCGCGTAGGAAAGAGCGTCGTCACGGTCGCGGGCGCCCGGTCGCTTGCGGGCCACGTCTGCCGCGTGGGCGGCAATCTTGTAGGCAATAATGCCCTGCCGCACATCGTCCTTGTTGGGCAGGCCCAGATGCTCCTTGGGCGTCACATAGCAGAGCATCGATGCACCATGCCAGCCGATCATCGCCGCGCCGATGGCGGAGGTGATGTGGTCATAGCCGGGCGCAATGTCAGTCACCAGGGGCCCCAGGGTGTAAAAAGGAGCTTCGTGGCAAAGCTCCATTTCCTTATCCACCTGGAGCTTGATCTGGTCCATGGGAATGTGTCCCGGCCCTTCAATCATCACCTGGACGTCATACTCCCAGGCCTTTTTCGTCAGTTCGCCCAGGACTTTGAGTTCCGCAAACTGAGCCTCGTCGCTGGCGTCCGCCAGACAGCCGGGCCGCAGGCCGTCGCCGAGCGAAAAGGAAACATCGTACTTCTGGAAGATCCTGCAGATGTCCTCAAAGTGCGTGTAAAGGAAATTTTCCTGACTGTTCTCTGCGCTCCACTGGGCCATGATGGCGCCGCCCCGGCTGACGATCCCGGTGATGCGGTGACGTGTGAGAGGGATGAATTCCCGGAGAACCCCGGCGTGGATGGTCATGTAATCAACGCCCTGCGCGGCCTGTTCTTCAATCACCTCCAGCATGATCGCAGGCGTGAGGTCGCGGACCTGCTTCACCCGAGAAAGCGCCTCATAAATAGGCACGGTGCCAATGGGAACGGGGCTGTGGCGCAGATTGGATTCGCGGATGGCGTGAATGTCTCCACCGGTTGAGAGGTCCATCGCCGTATCCGCGCCAAAGTGCACGGCAGCGTGCAGTTTTTCGAGTTCCTCCTGCAGATTGGAAGTGGTAGCGGAGTTCCCGATGTTGGCATTGATTTTGCATTGGGCGGCAACCCCGATACACATCGGCTCAAGCTCAATGTGACGGATGTTGGCAGGAATGATCATGCGTCCGCGGGCAACTTCCGAGCGGATGGTCTCCGGCGAAAGCTTTTCGCGCTTCGCCACGTACTCCATTTCTTCCGTCACCACCCCCGCACGGGCATAATGCATCTGGGTCACGATGGGCCCAGTCCGCTTTTTGACCCACTCACTGCGCAATGGAACCGACATTGTATTTTTTCCTTCCTTGTGGGTGAAACACCCGGCTTCAAAGGGCTTCTTACTGGACGCGGGATGAACCCGAAGGAGGCTCCTCAGGGGAACCATCTTCCAGACGCCTGCGCCCGGCGAATCCGTCCTCCAGCCCATGCCAGAATTCAATTCGGCGCTCTCCCTGTTTCCAGCACAGGAAAGCTTCCTGGCCCTCAATCAAACTCGGAAAATCGATCAGACCTTCGTCGATATCTTTGACCAGGCACCCGGTTTCCTGAATCTTGGAGATCGTTTCAATAATTCTGGCCGAGGCATGGTCCCGTTCCGCTTTCTTCCTGACAAGGTCCGAATACGAGGGATAAGACCCGCCTAGAACCATAATCCGCGAAGCCGCCTTCGTCAATTCAGTCTGTGCGGCGTCCACGGCCTGCTTGTGCTCCTGCGCCTGCTTCAGAAATCCCTCGATCAACGGCAGCAGTTGTTCTGCTTCATGACGGCTGAAATACTTGCTTGACATAAAGACCCTTCCCCAACACAGCATCACCCAAATTGGCGACAGCCCCTTCCGACTTCCGTTCCCGTTCTTTCACAATCGCCATAGCCCGACGGTCGAGGTCAAAGAAGATCCACATCGGCCAGGTTTCACCCGATCGCCAGCATGCGATCCAGAGCCAAATGCGCCCAGCCCCGGGTTTCTTCATCCACCTGGACGCGGTTCACAATCTGGCCGGCTACAAGGCTCTCAAGCACCCAGCACAAGTGCTGGGGCGAGATGCGGTACATCGTGCTGCAAAGGCATCCGCAATCGTCCAACGAAACAACAAACCTGTCAGGGTACTCCTGCGCCAGCCGCTTGACCAGATGGATTTCTGTTCCCACAGCAAACTGGCTGCCCGGTTCGCCTTCCTCAATCTTCCTGATGATGAATTCCGTCGATCCCACCGAGTCCGCCTTCTCGCAAACGTCCCAGCGGCACTCGGGGTGAACAACAATGTGAATGCCCGGATAGTTCTTCCGCGCGCCATCCACGTGCTCCGGAAGGAATCGCTGGTGGACCGAACAATGTCCTTTCCACAAAATCACCCGGGCTTGCTGAATCTGCTCAGACGTCAGCCCACCCATTTCTTCGCGCGGATTCCACACGGCCATTTCATCCAGCGGAATCCCCATGCGATAGGCCGTGTTTCTTCCCAGGTGTTCATCAGGGATAAACAGTCCTCTTTGGCCGTGCGCCAGGGCCCATTCCATAACCTTTCGGGCGTTGGATGAGGTGCAGACCGCCCCGCCCTGGCGACCGACAAACCCTTTGATGGCCGCAGTGGAGTTGATGTAGGTCACAGGAATAACTTTTGCTTTTACCCTGCCGGTCACTTCCTCCCAGCAAACCTCCAACTGCTCCAGGTTGGCCATGTCCGCCATCGAACAGCCCGCATTCATGTCAGGAAGAATCACCACCTGGTGTTTTTCGCGCAGGATATCCGCGCTCTCAGCCATGAAATGAACGCCGCAAAACACAATAAATTCCGCTTCCTTGCGGCTTGCGGCCAGGCGCGAAAGCTTCAGAGAATCGCCGCGGTAATCCGCGAACTTAACGACTTCGTCCCGCTGATAATGGTGGCCCAGGATCACCACGCGAGAACCCAAAGCGGCCCTGGCCTGAGCGATGCGGTCGTCGAGATCCCGCTCAGACAATTCAACGTAATCTTCCGGTAAAAGACTCAATGTGGTCGTTGCCATATGAAACCCGTCAGAATGTTATTTTAACACCCTGTGAGCCTTCAATCAGCGTCAGGATAAGATGCTGCGAAAGCGCCTACCCCGACTCATCCTCCAATGTAAACCATCGTCCGTGACGGTTGAACAAAATCCGGCTCGTTGATCCGGTGGCCTGGCTCCTTCTGGTCAACCGCAGAACGGATCAGGACTCTGATGGCATGGTCGTCGGCCCCGCCGCGAAGCAACGCCGCTACGTCGAATTCTTCAAGCGAAAACAGGCACGTGCGGAGCTTGCCGTCGGCTGTCAGGCGAATGCGGCTGCACTGCCCGCAAAATGGGATCGATACCGGGGCAACCATTCCGATTTCACCCTGACCATCACGGAACCGGTAGCGCAAGGCCGTCTCGCTCGCTTCCCGGCGCGGGAACTCCTCCAGCGGAAACACGGGATGGATGGTCTCAAAAATCTCGCGTGCCGTCACCACCTTTGAGCGGGCCCAGGAGTGATCGGCATCCAGCGGCATAAACTCGATAAACCGGACAATCAAATTCTTTTTCCGGGCAAGTTCCGCAAAACCCAGAATCTCCCCTTCATTGAACCCCCGGACCAGCACCACGTTGACCTTCACAGGATGCAATCCCGCTTCCACCGCTGCGACCACACCCTCCATGACGCGTTCAAAAGAACCGGGTGTGCGCGTAATGGCAGCAAACTTGTCCGGGTGAGAAGAATCCATGCTGACATTGACCCGGCAGACACCCGCACGAACCAGTCCCGGGGCCATCTCCGCCAGAAGATAGCCATTGGTCGTCAACGCCAGGTCCTGGATGCCCTCGATCTGCTTTAACCCGGAGAGAAAATCAATGATGCCCGGGCGCAGCAGCGGCTCACCGCCGGTCACACGGATCTTCCGGATTCCCAGGCCGGCCATATTGCGCGCCACGCGCAAAAGTTCATCCCAGCCCAGCAGATTTTTGTGAGGGTAATAATTCTTCGGATCGGCCGACTTGCAGTAAACGCACCGAAAGTTGCAGCGGTCCGTAACTGAAATTCTCAGGTCGTGAATGTCGCGGCCATAGCTGTCTTTGAGCATAGATTTCCGCCGACAATCAACGCTTTCGGGCCCGGTCAGGATGAATGGCCAAGACTAGCCTACAAAAATAAAAACGCCTACCCGTATTCGGCGTAGGCCTGTTCCCCTTTCCAAATACGGGAGGCGCCCGGATTTCTCCGCGCACCCTGCCGGCCTTCGAGGCATGGATTGTGGTGGAGGCTCTTTAGCTCCCGAAGGCTCGGAGAACACTTTCCATCGTACAGCAACTCCGACCCACGAGCAAGGCAAGTCCGTTCCATGGCGCGGCAGGCCGATGGTAGCTCATGGAAAGCGAGACCCACCCCTCCATTCAGTTGTAAACCAAACAAAAGGGCCGCCCGTTACTTTCTCAACAGGCGGCCCTTTTTGCCTCAACTCCCCACGGGAAAAACTAGACGGAAACTTCCTCGGATTCCTTGGTTTGCTTGGCGCTGCCGATCTGCACCAGGTCAGCCTTGGGCTTCTTGAGGACTACTTCCTCATAGTAGGCCCGAGCCTGTTTGGCTTCGTAATCGGCCTTGCGCCGGGCGCGTTCTTCTTCGGCCGCTGTCATCGGGACGTCGTGCTCGCGTTCGCGAACCCGGGCAGCGTCCTCAGCGTTGATGGTCAGAGAGTGGTTGAAGTCGCCCAGCTTGACCTCCTTGCCGGCGGCATAAATCTCGTGCTTGCCGTGCGTCTTGTACCACTCGGCGACGGTCGCGTTCTTGTGCATGTTTTCAATGATATTCCGCCATCCAATTCCCGTGTTGTAGGCGCAGAAGGAAATTTCACCCTGCTGCGTCGCATAAGGAATGATGCACATTTCGGTGCGGCGGAAGTCATAGTTGAACAGGTCCTGGAACCACATGCCGGCAATAAAAAGGAAATTCCAGGGGTCCGCGCGCCGCTTCAGCGTGTCGTCCAGCGTGCGGTTGGGGTTCGAGGCTCCGTAAACCTTGTCGGCACGCTTTTCGCCGCTCAGAGCGAACGATTTGTCGAACTTCTTCAGAATATCGACCAGTGCCAGGCTGGGCGGGGCGCCGAACGGGTTGTAATTCTTCAGCAGCGCCAGACCCATCATCAAGTTTGAAAACCACTTGCCGCGGCCGGCATCGGTGATCTTCTGCATGTCCTTGACCAATCCGGGGATGTTCAGAAATTGCGGCACCGGCGCCCATTCCTTGTTTTCCTTGTTGATCATCAGAGCGGTTCCGACGCCACAATTGGGATGGCAGCCGCAGCTGACCTGCCCCCACTGCGCTTCCGGGCCGTGAACCAGATCGGCAAAATCGGCGAACGCCCCCATCAGAGAAAGCGGGAACCAGTCGCGGGTCGGTTCCGTAATGCCAACCTGCTTCTTGACGTCCGCAGCCATGTGCGACAGCGTGTAGCGCTGCCGGCTGCGCCGCTCCGGGGTGATGTCTTCATCGCGCCCCGTGAACGAAACCGGCTGGAAAGCGATGAAGGCGATCTTCTTGGGGTTCTCACGGGCAAAGTTGATGATCGGACCCACCTGGTCGTTGTTGACTCCGTTCACCAGCGTGGTGACCAGAATGATCTCGATCCCCGCTTCATGCATGTTGTTGATGGCTTTCAGCTTGACGTCAAAAAGGTTGCCCACCTGTCGGTGGCCGTTGGCGTCGTTGCCGATGCCGTCAAACTGCAAATAGGCATACCGCAGCCCGGCCTCAAACGCCTGCCGGCAAAACTCCTTATTCTTGGCGAACTCAATGCCGTTGGTGGCCGCCTGAACGCTGTTGAATCCAATCTTCCGCGCATGACGGACGGCATCAATGAAGTAGGGGGACATGGTGGGCTCGCCGCCCGAGAACTGCACGGACATCTGCCGTCGCGGCTTGATCTTGGTGGCGTTGTCGAGAATCTCCTTGATGTCTTCCCAACTCAGTTCGTGGACAAATCCCACCTGGTTCGCGTCCATAAAGCACGGATCGCACATCATGTTGCAGCGGTTGGTCAGGTCCACGGTCAGCACGGAGCCGCGCCCGTGTTTGATGGTGCTGGACCCGTGATTGTGCAGGTCCTTATCGTTGTGGGCCCGGATGTCGCGTCCCGGAAAGTTCTGCTCAATCCACTGCAGAAAGTTCACATCGAGCGCCATGATGTCTTCGTAGTGGCCGTGAATCGGGCAATCCTTGGTCATCCACACCTGGCCGTCACGCTCAATGATCTGGGCCTTGATCTCACCCACCTTCGTGGTGAGCAGGTCTTTCCAGTCTTTATCGCCGGAAATGATGGCTGCGCGCGCCTCCTTCACGCAGCCCGGACAGAGCGAATCGGTCTCCCGCGGCCAGCCCAACTTCGGCTTGGTCTTCTGCCAGGATTTCAGCAGCGGCTTGTCAGACCAATTCGGCGTAAAGGCCGGGGCCGGTTTGTACTTATTGAAAAACTGAATACCATCAAACAAAGCACCGGCGGTCCCTGTGATCGCCCGGTCGAAATACTTCATCGCTCGCTGACCTCGAATACGTGGCATAATTCTGCACCCCTCTTCTTCGTTGAAATAATCACCCGCCGCTACTTGGGGAGGGCGTTGCGTACCTCTCACGTTGGGCGAGGCCGTCCAGCCGCAGACTTTGCGCCTCCAGCTGAAAACAACTCCCGCAAAAAACCGTCACCGCACGAAGGCTACCTCGCGGGCCTCTGATATAACAATCTGAAGCCTTCACGGCTTTCCCACAATTCCTGATGGCTATGTGGTTCCTTTTCCAGTAACCCGCAAATTAATCCTGCAATCCCCAATACACTTTATTGCAGCTTGAATTCTAGGAAACATCATCCGAAGTTCTAAGCACTTTGTGCCGAATTGCAGCAATAAGGGGTTGGACGGACATAAACGCTGCCTGAATGGGAACAGCAAATCTCCTTGAAATTCAACATGTTGGCCTCAAATTGCGCAGGAAATTAGGCAATGTTTCAATGGCTGACTGTGCAGGCTGTGCGGATGACCACTGATTGAATGCAGAAACTTGACTCTTCGGTGTTGTCCCTCCAACCCCGCAACGCTGGCTTTCACTGCGCTATCATGGTGTGAAATGGCGCTCAAAGCTCAACTGAAACAACAGGCTCTTGAAGCAGGTTTTGACCTGGCAGGAGTTGCTCCGCTGGATGTCTGGAAGGACCTCGATTTCGCGCGCAAGTGGGTTGAACAGGGCTTCGGCGGCGAAATGCACTACCTGGAAAATCCCAAGCGGCACGATCCGCGGCTGGTCTTGCCGTCCGCCCACTCCGTACTCTGCGTTGGCCTCATCTACAACGCACCCTTCCCCTATTCAACTGAGGCTGCCGCCGTTTCCCCGCCAGCGGGAACAGAGGCCGCTCCCGCGCCGACCGGAGTGGCGCCCTTTCCACGCGCCTGGATCTCCCGCTACGCATGGGGAAAGGACTATCACCAGATCATGCGCGCCAGGCTGGAGAAATTGAGGACCTCCATCGAAGATCTTGCGCCTGGCGTCGAGACCCGCGTTTACGTCGATACCGGCCCGGTGGTCGAGCGGGCTTTCGCGCGCTATTCCGGCATCGGATGGACCGGGAAAAATACCTGCCTGATCAACCCGGCAAAAGGTTCCTGGTTTTTCCTCGGCGTGATTCTTACAAGCCTGGCGATTGAACCCGACCTGCCCGCCCCCGACCGTTGCGGCTCCTGCACGCGCTGCCTGGACGCCTGCCCCACCGGAGCGCTGACCAGGCCCTACGTCATGGACGCCTCACGCTGTATCGCCTACCTCAACATCGAACTGAAGGGCTCCATTCCGGAAAAGTATCGCGAGCAGATGGGTTCCAACTTCTATGGCTGCGACATTTGCCAGGAGGTTTGTCCGTGGAACAGAAGCCACCCATCCGACATCAGCAGTCAGCCCCCGGCGGTCATTTCCACAAATGCACAGAAAGGGTTCGGCCGCACCAGGGCGGCTACGACTGCGCTGCCGGAATTCCAGCCTATGGAGATCACCCTTCCGGCTTCGTCGGACATCCGCGATACGAAATCCAGCGGAGAAACAGATCTACCATCGGCGCGCCGTTTCTCGCTTTTCAATCCTCCGGTCGACATGCTCACGGAAGTCACTGAAGAGGATTTTCGCCGCGCCTTCGCGCAATCCCCCATCAAGCGGCCCAAATATCGCGGCTGGCTGCGCAACCTGTGCGTGGTGATGGGCAATTCCGGCGACCGCCGCTTCATCCCAAAGCTCGAAGAGCTCTCGAGCCACGAAGACCCCATCATCAGCGAGCACGCCAAATGGGCCTTGCGACAGGTGAAACTCGCACCTGAATGACCCTGTTGGGCCCTGCCCTTTTGAGAAGGAAAACCGAATTCGCTCTTGCAACCGCTCTTCCTCTTGACAATATTCGTTATAACATATATTATGGATGCGTGGCGAAGAAGCTTCAGGCCGAGATCAAGCAGAAAGCACCATTTTCAAGCATTGAGCAGGAAGTCTACCTCAACCTGCTGCGGACGGGCGACGCGCTGTCGCAGAAGGTCGAAAAAGTGCTCCGGGCGTCCGGCCTTTCCGGGACCCAGTACAACGTCTTGCGCATCCTGCGCGGCGCGGGGAGCGCCGGGTTGACCTGTGGCGAAACGGGTGAACGCATGGTGACGCACGACCCGGACATTACGCGCCTGCTGGACCGGCTGGAAAAGAGAAAGCTCATCGCCCGCGCTCGCGACACACGCGACCGGCGGGTCGTCAAGACCAAGATCACCCGCGAAGGGCTCCGGCTGCTGGTCACCCTGGACAAGCCCCTGACGGACCTTCAGCGCAATCTTTTCGCGCACGTCCCCCCAAAGGACCTCAGGAAACTTTTGTCTTTGCTGGAACAGGTGCGATTGCCCAAAGGGTGACTTTTTATTTTCGCAATTATTTGTTGTAACGATATTCGTCACAAGACATCGTATCTTACAGGAGGTGCAAAATGGCACAGACTCAACAAGCAACGGCAGTGAACCCGGGAATCACCACCTGGAATATCGATCCGGCGCATTCGAATGCGCAATTCTCGGTGCGTCATATGATGATTTCAAATGTTAAAGGGGAATTCAGCAAGGTTGGGGGCCAGGTCCGCTTTGACCCCACCCAGCCCGGAAATCTCTCCGCGGAAGCCTCGATCGACGTCAGCACCATCAACACCCGCGAGCACGACCGCGACAATCACCTGAAAAGCCCCGACTTCTTCAACGTCGAGGAGCACCCGACGATGACCTTTAAATCGAAACAGGCGGAAAAGACTTCGGACGGCCTTAAGATAACTGGTGACCTGACCATCCACGGGGTCACACGAGAGGTCACTCTGGATGTCGAAGGGCCGACTCCGCCGATGAAAGATCCCTGGGGAAACACCCGCGTCGGCGCTTCAGCAACCACCAAAATCAACCGCAGAGATTTCGGCCTCACCTGGAACCAGGCGCTCGAAACCGGCGGCATCCTTGTAGGGGACGAGGTCAAGATCACTGTGGATGTGGAACTCATCGCGCAGGCGGAAGGCGAAAAGTAACGGCGTGGGCCGGCGACGGTCCGGCATCCTGCGTCAAGGGTGTTGGAACGGAGTGTTCCGGGCGGGCGCAAACTAGGTTTTATTCAGCCCGTTCGGAACCATGGGCATGGAGTAGATGCGCCTGCCGGCAGCGTCAAAGATGGCGTTGCCGATGGCGGGAGCGAGCCCGCAGATGGGTGTTTCGCCGGCGCCGGCGGAAGGCTGGTCTTTGCGGTCGATCAGGACCGGCTGAATTTCCGGAATGTCCTGGAACCGTGGCACGCGATACTGGGTGAAGGTGCCGTTGGTGATGCGGCCGTCTTTGAACTCGATGGCCTCAAACAGCGCGCCGCCCAGCCCCATGATGTCCGCGCCCACAATCTGGTTTCGAAGGCCGTTGGGATTCACCACGGCTCCGCAATCGAACGCCGTGGTCACTCGCACCACTCGAATGTCGCCGCTCTTTGTGTCCACGGCAACTTCGGCGCAGGTTGCAACGTAACCGCCCTTTTCAACGCCGCCCCCCATTCCGAATCCGTGCCCCTTGGGGGCCTGACGGGTCTTCCAGCCAAAAGCTTCTGCCGCAGCGGTGAAAGCAAACTTCAGCCGCTGGTTTTTCAAATTCTTCAGCCGGAATTCCAGCGGGTCCATTTTTGCCTTGTGCGCCAGCTCATCCATATGCGATTCGCGCGCAAAGTGGTTGGCGGTTGCGGCCAGCGACCGGTAAGAGCCCTGCCGCAGCGGCGCGTCGACGGGGTGAAACTGAATGTGCTGGTTGGGAACGTCATAAGGCGTGCGGATGGCCGATGCGCCGGAATTATAGTTGTGGAACTCCCAGGCGGTCAGCAGGCCATGGCCGTCGACGCCGCTGCTGATTTCAATCACGCCGGAAGGCCGGAAATACGCCCAGGCAAACTCTTCTTCGCGGGTCCACACCAGCTTGACGGGTTTGCCCGCCGCGCGCGCCAGACGCGCCGCCTCGATGGCCGCTTCGCCGGTATGCTTGCCCCCATAAGCTCCGCCCGTATCCGGAACGATCACGCGGCACTTGCCATTAGAAAGGTGAAATACCTCTTCCAGCTGCTGTTGCACGCCGAACGGCCGCTGCGACCCGGTCCAGGCGGTCAGTTTGCCGTCCTTCCATTCCGCCACTGCGGCCCGCGGCTCAAGCGGCGCGTGCTGGATGTAGGCAATGGTGTAAGTGGCTTTCAAGCGGTGCCTGGCAGCGGCCAGACCGTCCTTCATTGACCCCGCTTCATACTCGCCCCGGCCACCCGGCTCGGCATGAGCCTTCAGGTATTCAAACAGTTCCGCGCTGGAAGGCTGGGGAGTGGTTTTCCAGCTGGCGCGGACGGCAGCGGCGGCGCGCCTGGCCAGCAACTCGCTCGGGGCAACGACTCCCACAAAATCTCCGTCGTGCACCACCGTGACACCGGGTATGGCCTGGGCTTTGGAGGCGTCGATCGATTCGAGTGTCGCTCCATAGGCAGACGGCCGCACAACCTTGCCGAACATCATGCCGGGACGCCGGATGTCGGAAGCGTACTGGTGCTCGCCGGTCACAAATGCCCGGCCGTTGATTTTGGGAACTTCCTTCCCGGCCACGGTCCATTCACTGGCGGGAGTTAATGGGTCATTCTCTACGATCGCCCTTGCGAGCGTCTGCCCCTGGGCAAGCTCCCCATAGGCCACCGAACGGGAGCCATTCGGTTCCAGAACTTCGCCATCCCTGGCAACCAGCAGCGAAGGGGAAACTTCCCAGCGCTTTGCGGCCAGTCCAACCAGCACGTCGCGCGCCACGGCGGCCACCCGGCGAAGCTGCTTGTTCATGGTGGGAGTGGTGCGGCTGCCAAACGTTCCCATGTCAAAAGGCGTGAGGTCGGTGTCACCCATCACCAGGCTGATGGCGGAAACTTTGACGTGCAATTCTTCCGCCACGGCCTGCGTCAGCGAAGTGCGGATGTTCTGGCCCATTTCCGCCTTGCCGGTATAAACCGTCACCGCGCCGCTGTCGCCAATGTGCAGCCAGGCGCCGATATTCTCCGGCAGCGGCTCGCGAAAACCGGAACCTCTTCGGCCTGATTCCTGCGCCAGGCCTTTCGGCAGCAACAGGAACACAGCGACACCGCAGCCCACAAGCTTGAAGAAGTCACGGCGATCAAGCTCAAAGTAATGGAGTGGCGGCTCCGCGAGCTCGTACCGCTCGGGTTCGATGGCGATTTCCGGAATGTTCCCTTTGCTCATGCTTTGGATTTCTTCATGGCCGCTCCGGCGAGCTTGATGGCCTCAACAATGTGCGGATAGGTCCCGCAACGGCAGATATTGCCCTGCATAAATTCTCGAATGGTCTTTTCGTCGGGGTTGGGATGCTGGCGCAGCAACGCCAGGGCGGTCATGATCATGCCGGAAGTGCAATAGCCGCACTGCAGCGCTTCCGCGTCGAGAAAAGCCTGCTGCAGGGGATGGAGCCGGCCGTTCTTTGCCAGCCCTTCGATGGTGGTAATCTGTTTTCCGGCGGCTTCACCCGCCGGCGTCAGGCAGGAATGGACAGGCTTCCCGTCCAGCAGGACCGTGCAGGCCCGGCACTGGCCTTCCCCGCACCCGAACTTGGTTCCGGTCAGGCCCAGATCGTCACGCAAGACGCTCAGCAGCGTGGCCTCTACGTCGGCGTCAATGGCGTGGCGCCTCCCGTTCACGTGGATTTCACTCATCCTGGCCATGGCAACGAGTAGCGGCTTTCATTATGTATCGGACGGTCTGAAAATGCGAACAGGTTACCAGGTTTTTCGCCGGTAACCTGCTCTATTCACTCATGAGCTACTTTCCAGTTGAGAAGCGTTTTTCAACGGCTGCCCAATCCACTACGTTCCACCAGTTTTGAATGTACTCAGGCCGGCGGTTCTGGTACTTCAGGTAGTAGGCGTGCTCCCACACGTCGAGCCCCATCACCGGGAACTTGCCCTCCATCAGGGGGCTGTCCTGGTTGGCGGTCGAGTAGATATCAAGCTTGCCCGCGCTGTCTTTCACCAGCCACGCCCAGCCCGAACCAAAGCGGGTGGTTGCGGCAGCTCCGAATTTTTCCTTGAACTGGTCAAACCCGCCGAAGGTGCTCTTGATGGCGTCTCCCAGCGCACCGCCGGGTTGGCCACCCTTCTTGGGCCCCATGATGGTCCAGAACATGGAGTGGTTGGCGTGGCCGCCACCGTTGTTGCGGACGGCGGTCCGAATGTTTTCCGGCACCAGTGAGCAGTTGTTGGCCAGAAGTTCTTCAACGGTCTTTCCGGCCAGATCCGGGGCCGACTCAATGGCTTTATTCAGGTTATTCACATAACCCGCATGATGCTTGCCATGGTGAATTTCCATCGTCATTTTGTCGATGTAAGGCTCCAACGCGTCACTTGCATACGTAAGAGCAGGAAGACTAAATGGCATTGCGCCTCCTTTAGCTGTCGTAGGTGAAGATCCCATCGCAACCTCCTTCTGAATGTCGGATTCCCGCGGCCTTCTCTCGCTCGAGGCCGCGTTCTGCATGCCCTCATCAACGGGGCACAGAGGAACGGAATCGCCGCTCCCCAAGTCCGGAACGACCGCGGCTGGACTCAGTCTGGCGGGCGAAAAGCCTTTCCGCCCTGGAAGGAATATCTGATTCCACGATTTGTTTTGCCCCGCAATTCATCGGTGGCACCAGTTTATCACACTTCCATTGAGAGGTAGCGGGGGGCGCCAGACGGCCAGATCGAACTCCACGCGGCGGGCCGTGGCGAAGGTTGAGTAGCATTTTGGAAAGCCCTTTCCCCGCGCCGGACTCCCGCCCGCTGAAGCGAGGAGACCGGGAAATCTGGTTGCCGGTTGCATTCACTCCCAGTCGGGCGTAGATTCCAGGGTGAACTGTGAGTCGATAAAGCAAATTCCGGTTTACAGCGCCAATGTGAATTGACACGATTCCGCTGGAGAGTCCTGATTTCCGGAATGCGCCGGTTGTATAATGGTGCCTCCCGAAAGTCGCACAACATGGGGGCCCATTCCCCACCAGAGGTATAAGCCAATGAGGAAACGAATCGTCCGCCGCACGAGCCGGCTGGCACTCTTAGGGATCGTCTGTGCGTTCACCGTTTCCGCTCCTGCGCCGCTTTGCTTCGCTCAAACCGCAGCCAGGAAGGTGGTCAAAACCCAGGCGGACCTTCCGCGGTTCAACTACAAGATCGCGGGAACGGCGACGGAGCTGCTGCAGTCCAGCGACGCCATCTTCGGCGCATTCGCGGCCAGGGTGAAATCCGACGTCGGCTCGGTCCTGACGAACTACGACGTCCAGGACCACGCCTCGCTGCGTGAATTGCTGGGCGTGCGTCTCGATCTGCAGTTGCTGGCCGGCGACAACCAGGGCGCCCTTGAAACTGTCGCAAAGCTCCGCGCCGTGCAGGACAAGCCTGACGCCAAACTGCTGACCGGCCTCTCGACCCGGGCCATGATCGAAGCGCAAAAGGCCACCGGCCACGCCTCGGGGACCGAATTTCTCCAGGCCTTCCAGAAAGCCTATGCGGCTGAAATCAAGCCGTTGCCATGGTCCATAGTAGGCACCATGATCAAGCAGGAGAAAAGCAGTTTTGAAATTATCACGCCGGCATTGATTTTAGGCAGCATCAAAGCGAACGTCGAGCCCGCCGTCGCCAAATCGCACAGCCTCAGCAACGACCTGGCCTGGGGCCTCATCCAGGACCGCTTCCTCCTCCAGCGCGAGATCGCTCTCATGCCCGCCATGCTCGCCGTGCTCAAGCAGGAGGTTGCCGCCAAGAACGTTGAGAAGCCCGACATCTGGGCGGCCCGCGACGTGACGCTGACGAAAGCCGACAAGCTCACCCCGGTCAACGTCGCCATCTGGGATTCCGGCAGCGATCTCTCGCTGTTTCCGGGGCGCGTCTACACGGTTGCCAGGCCCGGGCCCCAGGGCGACCCTCACGACATTGCCTTCGACCTGAAGGGATTTCCCACGCACGGTGAGCTGTTTCCGCTGACGCCGGAGCAGAAGAAGGAATATCCCTCCATGCTCGGCAACCTGAAGGGCTTTTCCGATCTCCAGGCCTCCATCGACAGTCCTGAAGCGGCGGCACTGCGCAAGAAGCTCGCCCACATGCCGGCATCCGAGGTCCCCTCATTCATCGAAAATCTTGAGCTCTTCGCAATCTACTCCCACGGAACCCATGTGGCCGGCATATCCGCGCGAGGCAATCCGGCAATCCGGCTGGCGGTGGGCCGCATCACCTTTGACTGGCACAACGTGCCGCTGCCGCCCAGCAAGGAACTCTCCGAACGCTCCGCCAAAGACGATGAGGCTTACGTGGATTGGTTTCGCGCCAACCACATCCGTGTTGTCAACATGAGCTGGGGCGGGGGCCCGCGCGACGACGAGGTGGCATTGGAAAAGAACGGCATGGGGAAAGACGCCGCCGACCGCAAGGCCATCGCCGCAAAGCTGTTTGCCATCGAGCGGGCCGGACTCTACAACGCCATCAAGAGCGCGCCGGATATTCTGTTCGTTTGCGCCGCGGGAAATTCCAACAGCAACAGCACATTCAACGAGGACATCCCCTCGTCGTTCAAGCTGCCCAACCTGCTCACCGTGGGAGCAGTGGACCAGGCCGGAGACGAGGCCAGCTTTACCAGTTACGGCCCCACCGTCCGCGTTGACGCCGACGGCTACGAAGTCCGTTCCACGGTGCCCGGTGGAAGCATGCTGCGCATGTCCGGCACCTCCATGGCCTCGCCGAACGTGGTGAATCTTGCCGCCAAGCTCATCGCGCTCGATCCCAGGCTGACGCCGGAACAGACCATCCATCTCATCGTTGCCGGCGCCACCGCCAGCAAGGACGACCGCCGCCACAATATCGATCCCAAACGTTCCGTAGCCTTGCTGAAGCAGGCGCAGAGCGGCGCGGCGCCATCGCGGCAATAAGACGTCACCGGCAATGGACAGCCAATCGGCCGGGTGGCACCGACCTGGAAGCAAACCGCAGCGGCCATGAACAAAAGCCGGACCCGGCAACCGGAAATACGAATTTTCTTGACTTTTGTCGGCTAGCATGGTAGTCTTCACAGTGCCTGTGGAGGGCGGGATTTCGGGGCGAATGGGACAAAAAAGATGTTATTTTAAAAAACGAACCTGAGAAGTTGTTGAAAACACAGGGAAAGACTACATAAATAGCCAAAAACGAACCTAAAAACGAAGCTGAGAAGTTGTTGAAAACACGCAGCTGTAGAAAAAACGAACCTAAAACGAAGCTACCGATGTTGTTGAAAATAAAAGGTGGCCAAAAAACAAACCCAAAACGAACCGGAGAGAATCCGATCGAAATCTAGCCCTATAACGCATTTCAGTAGTTCCCGGGCGCTACCCCGCCCCCGTTCCTATACGCCCTGAACCCTTTCCCCGACGGGAGCATCCAAGTGGAAGAGAGCGCTTCACGAATCATGAGAGGCCTGGCTTCGGGTCTTTCACTCGATTCACTGGCGCCGGGCCCTGTGAATCTTTCCCTCAACTCTGGCAGGATAAAATGTTGGCAGCCCAGAAGCATCTGATAGAATGCCAGCGCGGAGTTGAAAGCAGCGCCCAAATTCGTGTGTCCGGGGATGCCTGAAGATGAACGAAAAAATCAAGAAATCCGCCGATTTTGAAAATCTGGCCATTTTGCCGGTTCGGGATACGGTGCTGTTTCCCAACGCCATTTTGCCGCTGACGGTAGGCCGGGAAAGCTCGCTGGAACTGATCAACTCACTGCCGGAGGGCGAAAAGTTCATCGGCGTCATCGCGCAACGGGACCCGCGCGTGGATAACCCCCAGGCCTCCGATCTTTACCAGATCGGGGCCGTGGCTTTTGTCCACAAGATCATCAAGCTGCCCACGCAGAGTCTGTTCATATTTGTCGAGGGATTGCAGCGGATCGCGCTGGAAGAAGTTCTGCAGATGGAGCCTTTCATCCGTGCCAAGGTCAAGGCGCTCCCGGACGTTGTTCCTGAAGACAAGAAAGCCGACTTCGACGCGCTGGTGCGAAGCGTCACCACGCTGTTCCAGCAGGCGGTGCAGCTTTCTCCGACGCTTTCCGACGACCTGCAGACGGTGGTGATGAACATCGACGACCCGGGCCGCCTGGCGGATTTTATCGCCGCCAATCTCCCTTCGCTCTCCAGCACCGAAAAACAGGAACTACTGGAAAGCCTGGATTTGACCGCCCGGCTGGACCGGTTGAACCACCTTCTGGCCCGCGAGGTTGAAGTCCTGCAGCTCCGCTCCAAGATTCAGTCGGACGTCCAGGACCAGGTGACACAGAGCCAGCGCGAGTATTACCTGCGCGAGCAGATGAAGGCCATCCAGAAAGAGCTGGGCGAGGCGGACGAGCATCAGGAGATCGAAGAGCTGCGCAAGAAGATTGAGGCTGCCGGCATGACCGAAGAAGCCCGCAAAGAGGCCCTGCGGGAGCTGAACCGGCTGTCCAAGATGTCGCCTGCCGCCGCCGACTATCACGTCACTCGCACTTACCTGGACTGGCTGGTGGTGCTGCCCTGGCAAAAGGCCAGCGAGCTGAAGGTGGACGTCACCAAAGCCAAAGAGGTGCTCGAAACCGATCATTACGACCTGGAAAAGATCAAGGAAAGGATCCTCGACTACCTGGCCGTCCTGCAACTGAAGCCGGAAATGAAAGGTCCCATGCTCTGCTTTGTGGGACCGCCCGGAGTGGGCAAAACGTCGCTCGGCAAATCCATTGCCAGGGCGCTCGACCGCAAGTTTATCCGCATGTCGCTGGGAGGCATTCACGACGAAGCGGAAATTCGCGGACATCGCCGGACGTACATCGGCGCTCTTCCCGGCCAGATCATTCAGGGCATTCGGCGCGCCGAAACCCGCGATCCGGTTTTCATGCTGGACGAGGTGGACAAGATCGGGCGCGACTTCCGCGGCGATCCCTCTTCCGCCCTGCTGGAAGTGCTGGATCCGGAGCAGAACTCGCACTTCCGCGACAACTATCTCGACGTGCAGTTTGACCTCTCCAAGGTGCTGTTTATCTGCACCGCCAACGTGCTGGATACCATCCCGCCTCCGCTCCTCGACCGCATGGAGATGCTGGACCTGCAGGGATATACGGAGGAAGAAAAGGTTGAGATTGCGGTCCGGCACCTGATTCCCAAACAGACCGGGGAGCACGGCATCAAGCTGGGCGAACAGATCGAGTTTACCCGCGAAGCCATTGCCGCCATCAGCCGCCATTACACCCGCGAGGCGGGCGTGCGCAACCTGGAGCGGGAAATTGCCACGGTCTGCCGGAAGCAGGCCCGCAAGATTGCCGAGGGCCATCCGGAAAAACTGACCGTGACGCCCGAAAACCTTGCGGAATTTCTTGGCGTCCAGCGGTTTCGCATGGAGACGGAACTGCTTGAACGCACCCGGCAGCCGGGCGTCGCGGTGGGACTGGCCTGGACGCCCTCAGGAGGCGACATCCTGTTTGTTGAAGTCACTTCCATGAAAGGTGGCAAGAATTTCACCATGACCGGGCACGTGGGCAAAGTGATGCAGGAGTCGATGCAGGCGGCGCTGGCCTGGGTCCGCGCGCACGCGGAAGAATACAACATCGATCCGGACTTCTTCCAGAACCGGGACATCCATATCCACGTTCCCGCCGGCGCCATCCCCAAGGACGGACCCTCGGCGGGCATCACCATGGTGTCCGCGCTGGTTTCGGCGCTGACCCATCGGCCTATTCGTCCGCACGTGGCCATGACCGGCGAAATTACCCTCAGCGGGCAGGTACTTCCCGTCGGAGGCGTCAAGGAAAAGGTCCTGGCCGCGCGCAGAGCCGGTGTCAAGGAAGTGCTGCTGCCCGCGGACAACGAACCCAACGTCAAAGAGGACCTGCAGGACGACATGCTGGAAGGCGTGGAACTCCGTTACGTCAAGACCATCCGCGAGGCCATTGATCTGGCGCTCGAGAAAAGTCCCGCCCCTGCAGGGACCCGGGCTTCCACCAGTTCCACCAGCGCCCCCGGGTAAGCGGCCAGACGGCCAGCTCTTTCTCTACGGCGGGGGTTTTCCAAAAGAAAGCCGGATGCATGATCGACTATAACCTTATTCAGCCGCGGCTTCTCGTCGGTGCATTTCTTGAATCCTCGGGCGAAGTGGAATTGCTGCAAAAACGTGAAGGCGTCACCGCGGTGATGAACCTGCAGACGGATGAAGACCTCCGGATGGCCAGATTCTTTGCAGAGCCGCTGGAGAATCTCTATGCCGGCAGCAGCGTCAAGCTCTGCCGTGTACCGGTTCGGGATTTTGACGAGTCAGACCTTCGGGAGAGGCTTCCGGAATGCGTGGCCGCACTCGGCCGGCTTCTGGAAGAAGGCCACACGGTCTATCTGCACTGCACGGCGGGCGTCAACCGCTCTCCGACCGTCGCCGCCGCCTATCTCCACTGGTGTCTCGGATGGAAGCTTGATTCCGCCGTGAAACACGTCGAGGCGTGCCGGTCCTGCTCGCCCGAGGCGGCTGCTATCCGCCGCGCGGACTGGAAGCCGCCCGCCCCGCCGCCAGCGGCAGACAAGCCGTCCGCGATGGAAACCTCATGACCGCGCGCGCGGTCATGCAGGCTTCAACGCTTCTTCAGCGTGACCCCGAGCCCCCGGCCCTGCATGTAGAAGATGGTCTGTAAATCAGGGTGGGTGGTAACGGCTCGAACGTAGTCGGGCGCCATGTCAATGTTATGGGCAAGGATCAATCCGCCCGGCCGGACCAGCGGCAGGACTTTATGCAGGTAGTCGACATAGCCTTCTTTGTCAGCGTCGATAAAGACCACGTCCAACGGGCCTTTCAGCTTCTCCAGGTTCTTGTGGGCGTCGCCCTCAACCTGGGTGACCCGGTCTGCGACCCCTGCTTCTTCAAAGTGCTGGTGCGCCTCGGTGAATCTCTGGTGGTTGATCTCGAAGGTGGTCAAATGCCCGCCCGTGGCCGTAAGGGCCATGCAGAACCAGAGCCCCGAGTAGCCGGTCGAGGTGCCGATCTCCGCCACGTTTTTGGCGCCGGCTGCCTCCGTCAACACCCACAGCGCCTCACCGTCCTCCCTGGGAACGCTGAGATACGTCTCGTTGTTCCTGGCCATGCGGTCCAGTACCGCCAGAATCTTTTTTTCAGCGGCTGTTTTGGCCAGCGGCGGATTCGAATACCGGCTCTGCTGGCAAACCCCCGCCAGCGCCGTGGCCAGTAAGGTCCCCGTGATGACAAACGTTCGCTTCATCGCCTTTCGCATCTGTGACGCTCCTTCTCCCGCATTCCGGGTCAATTCGATCTGCCGGGCCGCATTGCGGCAGGAAAAGTGCGGCCCTTCCCACGAAGTCAGGTTTTCGCTGTCAAATCAGTTCCGTCTGCATGCAGAAATTCATCACCGGCGTGACTTCTTCGAACACGGCCATCATCGATTCCACGAGATCAATTCCGGTCGAACGGCGCACTTCATTCTCGTCCATCGAATAGAAAAGCTGGAAGCCGGCCCAGTCATCCGCAGGCGCCTTCCGCAGCATCCTCGCGATTCCCGAAACCCCGGCAAAATTCGCTTTCGAAAGATAGACGGGATTGTCTTCCCAGCTGCCCGCGCGAATCCTGAAGCCTTCCCTCATCACCAGCCGCTTCAATTCCTTTTCCATGGGGCCGCCGGACTTGAGAGATCCCATCAGCCTGTGCCAGTCCCAGTCGCGCTCAAGCTTGCAGGCGGGAAAGTCGCGAGGCGCCTTCACATATCCGCGCTCCACCTGCAGCCCACACTTGAAAAATCCTTCGTCGGTATCCACGGAAAGGAAAAATTTCGAACAGCCAAAACTGACCTTGCTCGAAAGTGCCTTGGCTTCGCGATTGGCCCGCGGCAAGTATCCAATCCACTGCCAGTAAACCCCGCGCCCCCACCGCTCCGTCACGAAGGGCTGGCGGTAACGCGACTCGAGCCCAAGCTTCAGGATGCGGGTGATCCGCTCGTTGTCTTCCAGGTTGCCGACGTGGATCCCTCGCCGGAAATCCAGAAACTCCGGGCGAAATCCGATCGCCGCCGGGGGCACGGCATGCGCAGGAGAGGAGTAGTCAGGTTTTTGTCGCATGGAACAGCTCGCGCCCATTCTACCGCAAACACCGGGACAAGGGGAGAGGGGTCCAAGCGGTCCAGAGAGAGCGCGGCGGTTCCCGGGGTGAGGACTTCTCGGACAAGTTTGAAAGGCCGTCTGGCCGTAAGCCATCAGGCGCCAGGGGAAAGGTTCAGAAGCTGTTCGCTAATGGTCGGCCGCGACAGCATGCGCCCCGGCGTAGGCATGCGCCCCGATCGCAATAATCCTCAATGCTTTCGCCCACCGGGGATGCCTATTGTTTTTCAGTCGGTGGGCAAAGTAATTGACCGCGTAGGCGCTGGCGCCCGCCATCACAAAAATGCCCGAGTTGCGAGCAAAGGGCCGGACCATCGGGTTGGCCTCGTAGCACCCGCTGCCGCAGGTCTGAAGCAGATGGTAAGTTGTGGCCGCGTCGAATTCCGACGCAAGGTAGACCGCCACGTCGAGCTTCGTCAGCTTAATACGGTGCGGCTTCTTGACGGCCCATGCCGGAACCGCGAAGAGAATAACTGCCATAAGGCTTGCCGCCCATGAAAGTCTCATCATCGACACCTCACCCTTCCGTGCGGGAAGGCCATCAAGACAAAAGGGCCTTCCCTCACGCGTTCGTCGGAGAAACGCGGAACAAGTTGATGGAATCCAATAGGGCAGCGGCGGCCTTACCCAAAAGTCCGTCGCCGCCTTCGGCCGGTCATCGTTGCCCTGGCGCAGGGCGCGGCGATTCGTCCGCCTGCCCGCGGGCTAACCGTTTCTTTTGGGGCAGGCAAGGGTCAGCACACATAACCTGCTGCCCGCTCGACGACCCGCGTAGAACTGTCCGGAAGCAGGTCTTCGACAATGACCAGGATGCGCCCTTCTCCCTGCTGTGGAGCAATCCGCGTCAGGGTGATGTGCACAGGACGCTCCCCGGCCAGTCCCGCCCGGATGGAAGTGTCAAAGCAACAGCTTGCCGCCGGGTCAGAACGCTTCAGCAGAGCATCGGCCTGGTCCTCGATCGCTTCGGTCGAGAGGATATCCTCGACCTTCCATCCCAGGACCTCCTCCGGCTCCTGAAAAGTGCTTTCCAGGTATGTCTGATTGGCAAACTGCACCCTCATGTCATGAGAAATAATCAAAAACCCGGCCGGTGTGTTGTCGCCATGTCTCAGGACGCTTCCCATCATTCCGAGCCTGTCCTCCTGCCCCTTAATCTGGCCTTCGAGCTTTTTCGCGTGCCACACTTCTTTGGCCAACAATCCACACAGCAGGGGAAACAGAATCGCCACAGCGATGAAAGACCATGACAAACCGATACCAAAATTTGATGAGAGCGACATCCCTGCCAGGATGCCCGCCGCCACAGCCGCAGCGGCAAAAACCAGCAGCGACATGTGTGAAAGATCCCGCAGATTTCTCTCCATGCCGCCGGAAAACTCCCAGCGATCTCCCTGCCCAAGGGGTTGTGCGGCGTTCCGAAACATGGCCATTTGTTCCTCCGTTGGTTGAGAAAAGGCAGGCCGGAATTACCCGGTCGCGGGGCCTGACTTTCACAAAGGTTATCGGGCAGAAATTGGTGGGACTTTAGCCCAACTCAAATAATTCGATCGGTCGGATTTCTTTTGCGCAGCCAAAAGGGAATAGCGAATTTCGTCTTGGTTCTTCGTCCCCCCGGCCGCGCGGGACATTCGCTGAGCCGGCACTTCGCCACGGCGGATTCAACCGGGTGTGTTAAGCTTTTTGTTGAACAGGACCCTGAGTTCCATTCGGAATCTCTAAATATCCTGGAGACGGTCACTGACGAAAACGTCGCCAGTCCTTCGATTGGGTCACACGAAACTCCGGCAGAATGTTGATGGCAGCGGGTTGCGGCCATCCGGAGGATCCAATCATCAGACAGGAAATCGATCACCCGTACCATCGGAGGGAACCCTGGCCAAGGAAGCTGAGTCACAACTTCTTCTCGACAGCGTCCTGATGGGAATCGTGGGAGGCGTCGCGGCCTTGCTGTTCGGCTGGATGCTGAGCACGTGCGCCAAGTTCTTTCTGGTTGGGGTGGCAGGCTATCATTCGCCCCGGCTGGCAAGCGCGGGAGGCACGCTGCAGCAGGTCATCGGGCCCCACGGCCTGTGGCCGGTAATCCCTGTAATCGTGGTTGGAGGACTGATTTCCGGATTTCTGGTTTATACCTGGGCTCCCGAAGCCGAGGGCCACGGCACGGACACGGCCGTCAGGGCATACCACCGCGCGGGAGGATTCATCAGGGCTCGCGTGGCTCCTCTCAAGATGGTGGCTTCCGCCATTACCATTGGATCGGGCGGTTCGGCAGGGCGGGAAGGACCCACCGCTCTGATTGGCGCGGGTTTCGGATCCGTATACGCCACCCTGCGCCATCGCTCTGATGAAGAGAGGCGGCTCCTGGTCGTCATCGGCATGGGAGCGGCCCTCTCGGCCATTTTTCGTTCGCCGATCGGAACAGCCTTGTTCGCCATTGAAGTTCTGTACGGCAGCCTGGAATTCGAAGGTTCTGCGTTGCTCTATTCCCTGATTGCTTCGATCGTGGCTTATGCCATCGAGGGATCCGTTGTAGGTTGGAAACCTTTGTTCCGGGTGCCAGGGTCTCTAGCGCCTCCCAGCCCTCCCGACTATGTCTGGTATGCCGCCCTGGGCGTCGCCAGCGGCCTGCTGTCCACCCTCCTTCCGTCTGCTTTTTATAAACTTCGGGATGCTTTCCACCTGCTGCCCATTTCGAACAAGCTCAAGCCGGCGCTCGGAGCTTTGGGAGTGGGTCTGCTGGCTTTGGAGTTTCCGCAGATTCTGGGGGGCGGATATGGGTGGATTCAGGAAGCCATTAACGGTCAGCTTGTGCTGAAGATTCTCCTGATTCTGATCTTCGTAAAGATGCTGGCATTCGGCCTGACTGTGGCCTCGGGAGGGTCAGGCGGCGTTTTTGCGCCAAACCTTTACGTGGGAGCCATGCTGGGAGCCGCGATTGCAGCGGTCTTCCATCAGCCCTCCCCTGACTTTGCGGTGGTGGGCATGGCCGCCGTGTTCGGGGGGGCCGCGAGGGTACCCATTGCCACGCTGGTGATGGTGATGGAAATGACCGGTGGATATCGCCTGCTGGGCGCCGCCGCTCTCGCCGTCCTGATCAGCTATCTGGTACAGACCCGGCTCTCGTCATTCCTGAAGCTGAAGTATCGAAGCATGTATGAGGGTCAGGTTCCGGACCGCACGCAGTCACCGGCCCACTATGCGGAATATCTTCGCGTGGGGCTGAACCTTCTGGGTAAACAAAAAGTTTCAGAATCCGGACAGATGGGGCATCTGAATGTGATGACTCTGCTCCGTTCGGGCGTTTCGGTGGACCTCCCGGAAGGCAGACAGATCCTCGCCTGCGAAGTCCAGTCGGAAAGCAGCTATATTGGCCGCCAGGTTCAAAAGTGTTCGGAGGAAGCTGGTGAAGCTAACGTGGAAATTGCCGTTATCCTTCGCGGTCATGACGTCTTACTGCCGAATCCGCAATCAGAGTTCAGGGCGGGGGACAGTTTCCTGGTGATTGCCTCACCGAAAGGGCGGGAATGGCTGGATAATCATTTCGTCCGCTTGGGTGCGGAAGGAGAGTAAGAACAGAAGGTCTCGGGAGTCCCATACCGTGGTAGAGCGAAGAGTACAAGCCGGCATAACAAACGGCGAAGCCTGCTTCTCAATCCCCGGTTGCGCGTGCCCAATACACCGGCCAGACCAGCCCGAAAGTTTCCGGTGCAATAATAAATGACGGCGCCGAGCCAGCCCGGGCGCAAAATGAAGCATCAAAAATGTGATAACTTAATACAATGACTTCATGTGAAAGGTTCGGCATCCGCGGACAGCCAACGGCTCCCGTTGGTCGGGGGTAACTTGGGAACCAGAAGATCGTTGGCTTGACTCCGTCGCCGGGAAGAGTCGTGACAGTCGTGGTGTTTTCTGCGCAATCCCGCCCATGGAAACCTCTGCGGCCTCGGGAGCCTGAGCGATTGAACTTGCAGCGGGAGAAGAACAAAGGCTATGCCTCCAGAGGGTGATCGGCTTTGTCCAAGGTGCGGGCAACTGATTCCCGCCGGACAGACAGCCTGTCCAGTCTGTACACGACCGAAGGGGTTCTTGTGGTCCCTTGAGCGGGAAACCCTGGTCCTGTTCAGCTTTTTGCTGCTGGCGGTTTTCTTTGTCATCACCGGACTCACTGTCAAGCGATATCATGCCGAGCAGGCGGCGCTCGGCGGGAGGTGGTACCAACGGGGTGAAGATGCCCTCCAGGCAAATCGCCCGGAAGAAGCAGTGAACGACTTTCATACCGCCCTCATCTACGCACGTGACAACACAACCTATCAGATGCGGCTTGCCGAGGCGCTCGTCAAAGCCCGGCACCTGGGCGAAGCAGAGGTTTATCTTCGATCACTCTGGGTGAGAGAACCGGGAAATGGAAACATCAACCTCCAACTCGCCATGCTCTCCGCCAATTCGCACAACGTCCCCGATGCCATCCGCTACTATCACAATGCAATTTTCGGGGTCTGGGAAGGCAACCCGGAAACTCATCGGCGTCAAGTGCGAGTTGAGTTATGTAAGTTCCTCCTGGGAGAAGGTGAAAGGAACGCAGCGGAATCCGAACTCATCGCTCTCCAGGCGGAGTTGCCGCCCGACGCCGGCCTTCACACCGAGACCGGACTGATGTTCGCGCAAGTGGAGGATTACCGGCACGCGCTCCAGGAGTTCCAGCAGGCTTTGAAACTCAATCCCAGACAGCCCGGGGCTTCAGCGGGCGCCGGCGAAGCAGCCTATCAGCTTGCCGATTACGCCCAGGCACACCGATATTTGCAAAGGGCCCTTGAAATAGATCCCAAGAACCAGGAAGCGGCCCGGAAGCTCGAAATCAGCGGCCTGGTCCTTGAACTCGACCCCTTCCAGCACAGGCTTTCCCAGGACGAACGCGGCAAGCGGACGATTGCAGCGTTTCAGCAGGCCCTTACCCGACTAAAGCAATGCGCTCAGAGCCGGGGAGTCAATTTACAGTCTCAACAGGAATCCGGTCCGTTTGCGAGCATTTATTCCAGCGTGAATAATATGCAACCGAAAGTCACCCGGAGTAACCTGCGCCGCAATCCAGACTTGATTACCAACGTGATGGATCTGGTGATGCAGATGGAGGAAACGGCCCAACAGGCCTGTGGAACGCCTCCGCCGCCCGACCAGGCTTTATTGATGATTTCTCATACGCGAGGTGTTACAGAACGGTGACTGATCCCGTAGCAACCAACTCTGATATTGTTGAGCCACCCTCCATCCCAATCCTTCACAAAAACTGGGCCAGAGTGCGTGAGCGCCTCAAAAACATGCACACCCCGCGCCTGTTTCTTCATGAAGAGGGCCTGTTTCTCCTTCTGGCTGTTATCATTGGACTTTTTTCAGGACTCGCCGTCGTTTGTTTCCAGATCTCCATCGACTGGACCCGTATCAAGCTTCTGGGATCCAGTCTGGCCCCGAGTCCGCTTCGCCTCGTTCTGATTCCTGCGCTGGCAGGGCTGGCCGTAGCCGCCCTGGTTATCTTTATCTTTCCGCGAGTTCGGGGCAGTGGCGTCAACCAGACCAAGGCCGCCGTCTACATTTATGACGGTTATATTCCTTTCAGCACGGTGATCGGCAAGTTCCTGACCTGCGCTCTGGCGATTGGGAGCGGGCAGTCACTGGGGCCTGAAGATCCCTCGCTGCAGATGGGTGCAGGCATCGCTTCGGCGCTGGGAAGGCGGCTTCATCTCTCGCGGGAAAAAGTGCGGCTGATTGCTCCCGTGGGAGCCGCGGCAGGACTGGCGGCGGCCTTCAACGCACCTATATCGGCGGTCCTTTTCGTCATTGAGGAAGTGATTGGAAAATGGAGTTCAGGCGTCCTGGGCGCGGTTATCCTTTCCGCCGTGTCCGGCGTGACGGTGCTCCACCTGTTCCTCGGCGAAGACCCTCTTTTCCGCGTCCCTCCCTTTCACCTGGTTCACCCGATCGAGCTGCTTTCTTACGCTGCGCTGGGCGTGATCGGCGGGTTTGCCTCTCTGGCCTTTGTCCGACTGGTCTCTTATCTCCGGCTGCGGTCGAAAGCAATGCCCAAATGGACCCTCTACTTCCAGCCTGCAGCAGCGGGTCTGCTGATCGGCATCATGGGAATCTGGACGCCTCAGGTGATGGGAACAGGCTACGGCATCATCGATCAGGCCCTGCATGACCAGTTCACCTGGAAGCTGCTGGCCCTGCTGGCTGTCTTTAAGATTCTGGCCACCAGCTTTTCTTTTTCAAGCGGCGCGCCGGGCGGCATGTTTGCACCCACGCTGTTCATCGGCGCCATGATCGGCGGTGCGGTTGGAGGCGTCGAGCACATTTTCTTCCCTCACCTGGGAGGCACGGTCGGCGGTTTTGCGCTGGTAGGAATGGGAGTGCTGTTTGCGGGCTTCCTGCGTGTCCCCATGACCTCCGTGTTCATGGTGATGGAATTGAGCGGAAACTACTCCATCATTCTCCCGGTCATGATTTCCAATACGATCGCTTACCTGATCTCGTTGAAATATCAGCCCGTGCCTCTGTTCGATATGTTTTCCCGCCAGGACGGCACCGACCTGCCTTCGATGGAAGAGCAGCGCGAGCGCTCGACGCTGCTGATTGAGGATGCCATGCGTCCACCCGCGGAAATCGTCCTGCGCGCGGAGGACACCGTGGCCGATGCGTCAAGGCGTGTCAGCGCTACCACGCTGGAGTTTTTCCTGGTCAGCCATCGGAATGGCGACTGGACCAGCGTGACCAAAGAGGAACTGCGCCGACTGGCCAAGGAAGGAAAGGGAACATTGCCACTGGCAAGAGCATTGTCCAGCCCCCTGCTGCCATGGCTCCACCCGGACCAGCCCCTTGATGTGGCCTTGCGGCAGATCGGGGAGTGGCCGCTTCTGCCGGTCATCCACAGGGCCGACTTCAATAACCTCCAGGGGATTATTTCCATTGCCGACATCCTGGCTGCCTATGGAGCCGCCAGCGATGAGGATGAGCATGGCAAGCCGATGGGTGGATCCTCTGTCGCACCCGCCACCCATCGTCCCGAAGGCGACCGGCCGTGACGAGTCCGAAGGGCCGGGACACTTCCCGGCCACGACTCTGCTTCGCCCGCGAAATGGACGGGTGCCCGGAGCCGTCATACGCCCGGTCTCCACCTGAAAACCCAATCAACAACTGGTCTCGCTTCGGGAGGCAACAAGTCCGGAGTGTTCAGCAGGACGCGGGAGCTGTGGCGTGTGGCGAAATCATCCGCCCGGGCCGTCGTTTGAAATGTACTGGTCAAGGGAGTGGAGTTCGCGCTGCAGGTCCTCGATCAGATGTTCCAGAAGATTGCGAATGGAGAGCATTCCGAGAAGCTCCCCGTCCGGTGAAACAATGGCCAGGTGGCGCATGTGCCGCTCTACCAGCTGGTTGAAGGCATCTTCAGCGGTCATGTTTTCCGGGATCGTTGTAACCGGAGAGGTCATGACGTCCCGAACCTTTGTCTTTTCCGGATCGAGCTTTTGAAGCACCACGCGCAGCATCAGGTCGCGCTCCGTAAAAACGCCGCAGAGCTCTGCCCTTTCACCCTTCTCAATCACCGCGACGGCCCCGACGCCTTCTTTTGCCATCACTCGAACCGCCTCAAAGACCGTTTGCCCCGGTTCAACCCTGGCGGGGGGAACTTGTGCAATTTTGAGAATACTCATCTTGCTTCCAGGAGCCAGTGCTCCCACCTCTCCAGTTAAAGTAACTTCCAGTCGATGGACAAATCGTATGCCTGCAAAGCCCTGAAGTCAAGAGGCATAGAACCCCGAAGTTCCCAAAGCAGGAGGCTTAAGCGGAGGTGATTTCCTGGCGGAAAAAGGCCAGACTGGCCGTGGCGTCCCGGAAAAGCGATCCCCTGCCCTCAATGGAGATTCCTCCCTGGAAGTGGACCCTCTTCACCTGCCTGAAAAACTCGGCATACACAGGATCCTCCGCCGGACTCTTTGGCCACAATCTCCCGTGCGGGTTGGCAAAATGGAAATGAACGATTTCCTTGCGCGCTTTCCAAACGATTTCCGGGCTCTCGTGCTCCACACGCATATGGTAATAGTCAATGATCATTTTAATGTTGGGATGATTGACCTCATGGACCAGCTTCAGTGCTTCCGCGCCCGTGTTGATGATATTGCTCTCCTGATGCCGCAAAGGTTCGATGGCGATGATGATTTGGTGGCGGCGCGCAATGTCGCCCGCCCGGCCCAGAAACTCCTTGATCTGGCTCCAGGCCTTTTCGCGCGAATACCCGGGCTCCATGTTTCTGGAACCCGCGCTGCCCCAGACCACAATCGAACCCCCAAGCTCGCGGCAGCGCGCCAGCGTGTGGTCAAGATATTCATTCAGGGCGTTCCAGTTCACATGGTCACCCACCACGCGCAGGTCCTTCCGGCGGATAAAACTGTTGTAGCACTCGCATCGAATCGGCGAGGCCATCAGCTTCGCCTTGAACGCCTGGAAATGGCCCTCGCTCATGGCGCCAGCAGACGCGGCCGCCGGCTCAATGTAATCAAACCCGTACCGGGCCACCGCATCGAGTTCACGCGTGGGAGCGCACACCCCGATCTGTATGCCTTCGACGGAGGCCAGCGCAGGGATGGCAATTCCAGCCATACCAGCCGCCAGCAGAAATTCCCGGCGAGTGATATCCACTTCGCCCTCCTCTCAAAACTTCGGGCCCGAGAGAGGCTCCGTAAAACTCTGTATATGATTTCCCAATACCCCAAAAGGCTTTCCAGAAGGGCCGGAACCCGTCCCGCAACGGACAACTTCACCGCAGGGTCCGGCTTCCGACCTTCGAATGCTCGACAACCCGGTTAGAGAGGCTGCCCTTATGGCTTACACGTTCTCTGGAATATAGAACGGTTTCCTGTAGCCTCGATCAGCGCTGCGCAGCAGGCGATTGGCATCATCGTCATTCACCACCTTCAACGCGTCAGGATCAAATTCGATGGTCTTGCCCAGCCGGTACGACGCGTTGGCCAGGTAGATCAGCGTCGAGGAAATATAGCCTTCTTCAATCGGCGCGTTCAGCGACGCCTTGTTCCGCGAGCGCACGGCCTCAACGAAATTCAGGAAGTGGTCGCCGCCTCCGGAACCGTGCGGGCCGGGTTCCTGCCCGGGGCCCAGCCAGGTCTTATAGCCCGCGCCTCCGTCGATTGCCAGGTAACCTTTCGAGCCGTAGAAGATGTCACCAATGCTATTCTGCGGCGCCGCCACGGGTCCCAGTTTGTGCTTCTGGGCTTGCAATCCCGCCGCAGGAATGCCGTGGGACCCTTTGCCAACACCGATCCCGGCTTCATGATTGGTCATCCAGCCACGCACCTCGAATTCAATCATCTTGCGGCTTCCGTCCGGCATGTCGTACTGGAAGGAACAGTTCAGGACATTGGGAGTTTCCTGGTCGTCCTTAAATATGAATTTGCCGCCCACCGCGGAGACCCGGTTGGGAAACTTGACGCCCAGCCCCCATCGCGCGATGTCGAGCTGGTGGATGCCCTGGTTGCCCAGGTCGCCGCTTCCGTAATTCCAGAAATAGTGCCAGTTGTAATGGAAGTGGTTCTTCGTAAAGGGCTGTTCGGGAGCAGGCCCCAGCCACAGGTCGTAATGGACGCCTGAAGGGACCGGAGCATTCGGTGTGTGTCCAATCGACGGCCGCCATTTGTAGCAAAGCCCGCGCGCCAGGTAGACGTCGCCAATCAGGCCGTCGCGCATTTTCTGGACCGCCTCGATAACACCCTTTTCCGAGCGGCTTTGCGTTCCGTGCTGTACGATCCGGTTGTAACGGTTCGCCGCCGTCACCAGTTGCTTGCCTTCCCACCAGTTGTGGCAGCAGGGCTTTTCGCAATAAACGTCCTTGCCGGCTTCGCAACCCCAGACGCCGATCAGCGAATGCCAGTGGTCCGGCGTAGCGATTGAGATGGCGTCGATCGACTTGTCCTCCAGCAGTTTCCGCACATCATAGTAGTATTCCGGCTTGGCAAGCCCCATTTTCTCCATGTCCGCTATCCGCTGGCGACCCACGTTCTCATCTACATCACAAATCGCCGCAACCTGCACGTTGGGTAGTTTTGAGAACCCCCTCACGTGGTCCCATCCGCGCCCCCGGACGCCACAAACGGCAAGTCGCACGCGATCATTGGCTCCCAGAACTTTGCCGGGAGCGCCCACCAGGCCGAGCCCTCCCATGGCGGCCAGACCCACTCCCGTCCTGGCGCCCGACCTTAAAAATTCCCGACGGCTGATTTCGGAATCCTGACTCATAACTTCCCCTTTCGAAAAAATATACGTAGACTTTGGTAAGGCGGTCTCAATATATCACAGGAAATGCGGTACGGGGCCAGTGGATCGCTCCTCATCTCATGATGCAGGCGCGATCAGAGAATGTCCGGCATCATTTGATCATTGTCTGCTTCTTGACGCGGCCCTGGCTGCGAGCCGCGCCTTCCAATACGGCGTGGGCATCCTAGTTTTCACTTGCCAGCGGTGTCTTCCGGCCTGTAGTCTGGAAGGTTACAAGTTCATTTAGGTTGGAGGCATAGTATGGCAACAACAGAAGCCGTTCCCTGCGTGGGGCGGCAGAATCAAAGCGGCCGGATGACGGATCGCGTGCGGGAAATCCTGAGCTGGTATGAAAGCGATTCGCCCGGAACCAAAACCAACATCGCGCGGCTGTTGAACAGCGGTCGCCTGGCAGGAACAGGCAAACTGGTCATCCTGCCTGTCGATCAGGGATTTGAACACGGACCAGCGCGGAGTTTTGCCGTGAATCCCGCCGGCTATGATCCGAATTATCACTTTGAGCTGGCGCTCGAGGCCGGGTGCAACGCTTATGCGGCTCCGCTGGGCTTTTTGGAATCAGCTGCCGGACGGCACGCGGGAGAAATCCCCCTCATCCTGAAGCTCAACAATCACGACACGCTGCACGATGAAAAGGACCCCCTTTCGTCGGTGACGGGCAGCGTGCGCGACGCGCTGCGCCTGGGCTGCGTGGCCATCGGCTTTACGATTTATCCCGGATCGTCCAATTCACGGGTGATGTATGAGGAACTGCGGGAGCTTTCGAGCGAGGCCAAGAGCCACGGGCTGGCAGTAGTGGTGTGGTCCTACCCGCGCGGAACGGATATCAGCAAAGCGGGAGAAACCGGCATTGACGTGGTGGCCTATGCGGCCCAGATTGCCGCGCAGCTTGGCGCTCACCTCATCAAGGTCAAACTGCCCACCGACCATATCGAGCAGGAGGCCGCGCGGAAGGCCTATGAGAGCGCGAAGGTGCCCATAAGCACTCTGGCGGACCGTGTGCGCCACGTGGTCCAGAGTTCCTTCGACGGTCGCCGTATCGTCATCTTCTCGGGAGGCGCAAAGGCCGCGGATGACGCGGTGTTCGATGAAGCGCGGGCCATTCGCGAGGGCGGAGGCTTCGGCTCCATTATCGGACGGAACTCCTTCCAGCGCCCCAGAGGTGAGGCGGTGAAGTTCCTTCAAAACGTCATGGGGATTTACGCGGGAGAAATCAAGTAGCTGCAACCCCTGAATTCAGGGTCCAAAGGGCGGGAATTCGTTTCCGCCCTTTTTCTTTTTTGGGGAACAGGATGACTGGGCGCCTGACACTGGACGAGGTGGCCGAGGATTCTGTGGCGCTCTACCAGACTTCGGAAATCCTAATGGGTCAGCTTTTGGCCGCCGTGCGGCGAGAACTTGGATAGCGTGCGGTCAAGCTCCCGGGCCGGGGCTGGGATTCCGCCCGCACCCTGCAGGCAGATATCCTTGGGCTCCAGCTTACGGCCGTAGAGTCGCTCGTTCGCCTCGCCGTCGGTTTTCATGAAAGCGCCCTGCAGTGAAACGCCGGCAAACAGGCCGCGCGCGCGCGAGTAGGTGAGCATTTCCGCCTGCATCTGCAAATCAGTGGCCGCTTGAGACGTTCGTCCCACAGGGCCGCCGGCAACCGAAGCATCCGCGCCAAGCTGGGTCTTGTTGCCCATCAGTTTCTCAGCGCCGCTGGCCTTCATCACGATCATAACGATGTCCGTTGCCGAACCGCCAATCTGAAATCCGATGCTTCCTCCCCCCATGGTGAACATGGAAGGGCCACTCCAGGGACCGTCGCCACCGCGCCGGCAAACCATCGCCCCCTTGCCGCCGCTCGCTCCAAAACCAAAGGCAAGCTTCTTATAGGATGGAACAATCGCCACACACACAGCTTTGTCCAGAAGATCCTGCGGAATTCCCTTCTCGGGCGTTTTCATGATCTCTTGAAGGATCTCCGCCGACCGATGCAGCCTCTGGTCTTCCTTTCCGGCTGCCCACGTCGGCACGCAGAATGAAACAACCAATAGCCCCGTCAGAAGATATTTCATAGAGGGTTTCCTTTCTCCTCTCCGCGTTCGTTTTAGAGTGCCTTGCCCCGGGGCGACGTCCTGCCCCGAAACATCCATCCTGCCACAAAGGCGGCCGGCGTCTAATGGAACTTTCGTGCCGGGCGAAGGCCATCACACTTGCGAATAGGGGGCCGGCGTCAGGAAATAGTTCGTGATGTTCACCACGTTCGGCCCGGGAGAAAATTTGGGGGACGAGGTCAGGTTCTTCCATTGCGGGTCAGCACTGAATGCCGCCCAGGCCTTGTCGCGTTCTTCCATGCTGCCGATCGAGAGCATGTAGGTGAGGTTGGGCATCCTCTCGCCGATCAGCTTTTCGCCGAAGAACACGGGATAAAACCCGCTGCGGATGAAGATATCCACCTCGCCGCTGCAGAACATCTCCACTTTGTTCAGATTGTAATTTTTGCTGGAACTTTCATAAGTGCGCAGCTCAAACATGCGCTTCCCTTTGGGGGGAGCGGTTATTCGCGGATGGCAGCCGAACGCCTTCATCAGCGAACTCTCGTAGCGGATGTACGCCGGATCGCTCGCCGGAGCGTTCAGGAACGTGGAGCCGCTCCTGACGTACTCGGCATCGGACTGCAGACGTTCTTCCAGAGTCGCCACCGATTCAAGCGACCGGTGCGGCAGCAGCACGTAGAGCGAAGGGCTGATGGGCCCCACCATGGTATTGAAAACTCCCACCGGTTTGATGCCAATCCGGTTGAGCGCAGGGATCGCAGCCTCGCGAAGATAATCGTGCATCAGCTCCACCTTGGAACCGTTGGTCAGCTGGTAGAACCTGAGCTCGTAGTAATCGCGCGCGTCGTGTTTGCTCTCCTGAGCGTTGGCCGCGCCGCCGGATGCGAGTGTTGCTGATGCTGCGAGGGATGATGCCAAAAAGTCGCGCCGTTTCATGAACAACCTCCATAGGATTTCAAATTTCCGTGATAGCTTGTTTTCCTTGAACACATATTTGCAGGGGGCCCGGGGGCCCTGCACTAGCCTCTACTGGTAGACCTACTCTGAGGCCGCCGGGCAGCTTCACCCCCGCCCCGCCAGCGCTCTTCACACCTGCGAAAACTCTGCCGGGCGCAGCAGTACGTTGGTAATGTTTGAAACAATTTCTGCGTCCGAGTAGCCGGGCGTCGATTTCAATTTGTTCCAGTCCGGATCGGCGCCGAACGCGGCCCAGTGTTTGTTGCGTTCCTCCAGGCTTGCCGACGCCAGCATGTAGGTCAGGTTGGGCCAGCGCGGCCCGATCAATGTTTCGCCGAAGAACACGGGGTGGAAGCCAACCTTTTTGAAGATATCAATTTCGCCCGTGTTAAACATTTCAATCTTGGTAAGGTTGGCTTTTTTGGTAGCGCTGTCGTAGGTGCGCAATTCAAAGACGCGCGGACCCGAAGCGGGCGGCGTGATGCGCGGATGGGTTGCAAACGCGGCCATCAACTGGCTCTCCACGCGCACAAACGCGGGGTTTGACGACGGAGCGTTCAGGAAGGCGGCGCCGCGCTCCTGGTATTCCTTGTCGGCGCGCGCTTGCTCCCACGCCGTCAGCACCGACTCGGCCGACGGGTGCGGAATCAGCACGTAGAGTGACGGGCTCTGGGGCCCCACCAGCGTTTCAAACACGCCCACCGGCTTGATGCCCGCCCGGTTCAGCGCCGGAAGGGCGGCATCGCGAAGGTAGTCGTGGGTCAGCTGCACGCCCGGCCCGCGATGGAGCTGGTAATACCGCAGCTCATAGAACTCGCGCGACTGCGTCTCCGCCCCGCCGGTTCCCTGCCCTTCGCCCGCCGGCTCGCCGTAAGCCATCCCGGCCGACGCCGAAGCCGCCGGCGACGATGCCGGAAATTCCCGCCTCTTCATAACCGCCTCCCTCGTCGATTGAATCTGCCTTCTGTTTTTCGTGGCCCCGTTATTGTATGGCATTCCGTCAAGCCGCGCCGCAGTTTGTTCGCAGCGTCCGAGGGCTGGCGGGTCGCGCATACGTTCCGCAGGTGGGAATGTATGCGGGATTTCGCGGCTGGCGCAAAGGCGGTCTCTGTCTCTGCGGTCTCGAACGGACTGCTCAGGATGAACCAAGGAGGGCACAGCCGTTCCGCAGTTTGGGAATGGGTGCGGCACGCGAGTTCAATTCATTTTCCCGGCAGGTGGCACAGATTTTGATTTTTAATATCTGCGTTCAGCGAAGCTGAGAGGAGTTAGAATGGCGAGGTGTCAAAACCGCCTCGATACTACGGAGAAAACGACCTTCACTTTTTGACCACCAGCACCTATCGCCGCACGCAGATTTTCAAATCCGAGCGCTTCAAGCGCGAGTTTGTCGCCACTCTGGCAGAGTTGCGCGCCGAACTGGGATTCCGGCTTCTCAGCTATGTCCTGATGCCGGAGCATTTCCATCTGCTATTGTGGCCCTCCGCGGGCGCCAATCCTTCTCAAATCATGCAGAGGCTGAAGGGGCGAACGGCGCGGTCGATGCTGAAAACTTTGCGGGAGGAGCGGCGCCACGCGTGGTGCGCCAGGTTGCTGAAGCGGTTTACGCTGCCGGCAACCGTCCACGATGAGGCAAGCTGCCGTGTGTGGCAGCGGCGGTTCTACGACATGAATATTTGGATGGGAAGAAGCAACTGGAAAAACTGGATTATATGCACAATAACCCCGTGACGCGGGGCTGGTCAGCTCTCCCGGTGAATGGCCGTGGTCAAGCTGGCGGTTCTATTTTCTGGAAGATACCTCTCTGATCACAATGGACCGGGTGGAATGAAAAAAACAAATGCCTCTCGCTTCGCGAGAACGCAGACACGACAAAGCGCGTATCTGCGCCACCCGCCGGTTCGCAGATAGCCCCCTGGCACTCTGGCTCCCCAAAGAAGTGGAGGTCAACGTGGATTATGGGGGCTACGTGTTCTCCAATCGCCACACTTACTCGGACTACAGGATGTTCAGGGCGAACTCCGTTATCAAGGCGGCCGGCCCGGGGAGCCGGCAACATTGACGCCATGCCTGGCCAGATAAACGCAGGCGGCTCGTGGCGAGTCGGAAGGAATTCCTGGCGAAGCGTCGCTGGCGCATGGATGGCGGGTGGCGCCCCGATGGATCGCGACGTTCAGCGAAGCTGAGTGGGGTTAAAATTGCTCGGTGCCACACCTGCGCAGGGGCTGAAGAGTCTGTGTGCGAACTTGATTTTTCGCTGATGCTTCACCATCTGTATCGTGTGCGAGATCGATTTATGATCCTGGAGGCAACCCGCATTGCTCACTTACGATCTTTTGCGGGTTCTCCCGTCGGC
>Ga0307372_10001416_pt1 | contig 41936 bp, 38 predicted proteins | sample OX1MG_FD_202533 | JGI IMG/M metagenome (GOLD analysis project Ga0307372, IMG submission 202533) | Soil microbial communities from Risofladan, Vaasa, Finland - OX-1 | ecosystem: Environmental > Terrestrial > Soil > Coastal area > Acid sulfate soil | place: Finland: Risofladan, Vaasa | collected...
ACGTAAACTTGTTTTCATTGGACCAGTCCTCTCGTTGCGGCACTGCCTGAGAAAAAGGATTACCCCCTGATTTCAAAGGTAATCCGCGCCAGACGCGGGCGACTGGTCCAACCATTTTGTCTACAGGCTTCTGCGAACGCCCGCATACGCTCAACGCTACGTTCCTGGCACGCAACGTCCAGGGCTATGAGTTGGCCGCGGCGCGCCAATCTTGCTCGGCGGCGCTGCCCTTGAAGAGCTTGCGGCCTAACGCAGAGTTGAAGCTGGTCCACGGGCTTTCGACATTCGGGTCGTCGCGCATCTGCAGCTCGAAACTGTGCAGTTTAGCGTCGAGATTGTCGAGGTAGTGCAGCGCGACGGCTTCCAGCGTCATGGGTAGTTTGGGGCTGCCGAACTCGTATTGCCCGTGATGGCTGACGATCATGTGCTTGAGCCGCAACACCAGTTCGCCCGGCATCGCCTCGCCCGAGAGCCGCTCGGCCTCGCGGACCTTCGCCTCCAGCAGGCTGACGGCCATCACCAGATGGCCGATGAGCTGACCTTCGTCCGTATAGGCGAAGCCGCGGTCGTAACTCAGTTCGCTGATCTTGCCCATGTCGTGCAGGAAGGCGCCCAAGAGCAGCAAGTCGGGGTCGATCGCCGGATAACAGCCGACGACGCGCGTGACGACCTCCATCAGGTTGACGACGTGTTCCAGCAGCCCGCCGACGTAGGCGTGGTGGTTCTTCACGCCGGCCGGCGCCCGCGTGAATTTCTGCATGAACTCTTCGTCCATCAAGAAGCATTCGGCCAGCGTCCGCAGGTGCGGGTTGCCGATGCCGCGCAGCAGTTCGCCCAGCCGCACGGCCAGGCGATCGATCTGCGCCGGGCTGACCGGCATGAAGTCGGCGAACTCGACCTCGTCGCGCTGGGCCTTGCAGATATTCGTAGCGATCAACTGCATGGCGCCCTGATAAAGCTGCGCCGTACCTTCCACGCGGACGAAATCCCCGTCGTCGAAGTTGCGGTACTCGCTTTCGCTGGCGTTCCACATCCGGGCGCTGATCGCGCCGCTGCGATCCGAAAGTTCGACTTGCAGGTACAGATTGCCGTTGCGGTTCGGCCGCAACTGCTTCTGCGCAGCCAGGAAGATTTGATCGATCGCCTCTTGATGGCAGAACTGATTGATATAACGACGGGGCATCGAGAACGGCTTTTCCAGCACGAAACGAGAGCGAACGCAAAGCCGCGCATGAATCTGCCGGCACGTATTGAAATCTGATTCTAGGGGCTTGCTGCGGCAGCGGCAAGGGCCGTGCGGTTGCCCGCGCTTGCCGCCGCCGGCCCGGCGTGCGATGCTAGCGGGCATGAGCGATTCGATCACAGGCAATACGGCGCCGCGGCAGCGGTTTTGGCAATTCCGTCTGCGGAGCCTGCTGATCGTGGTCTGTATCCTGAGCATCGTGTGCGCATGGGTCGGCTCGAAGTTCGCAGCCAAGCGGCGCGAGCGGCTGGCCGTGGCTTATGTCGAGCGGCTGGGCGGCAGCGTCGCTTACCTTTGGCAGGAGACGGAGGACGCGTCAAATTCAGGCCCACAGGCGCCGGGACCGAAATGGCTGAGAAAGTGGCTTGGGGACGACGCGTTCGCGAAGTTGGATTACATCGACCTTTCGGGCACAGAAACGACCGACGATGACGTTGCGCGATTGGCTGCTAGCGACGGGCTTGCGACCATAGAGGGAATTTACTTGGCTGGCGTCCAAGTGAGCGATGCGGGAACCCAGAGCCTGACAGCTTTCCGAAAACTTAAGGAGGTCGATCTGTCGCGGACCGCGGTCGGCGACGCTGGGGTCGAACACCTGAAGGCCTTACCAGACCTGACATCGGTGAATTTGGCGGGAAGCAAGGTCACGGACGCCGGAATTGCGAAGCTCATCCGCTCGAAAGACCTTGAATTCCTAAATCTCTCCAATACATCGATCACGGACGCCATACTGCCTGAAATCGCGAAGCAGCCCGGCCTAAAAGAGCTCGACATTTCGAGAACGCGCGTCACGGACCGCGGGTTGGCGGCGCTCGTCGTGGCTAGGAACCTGAGCGATCTAGGACTCGATCTCGCGCACGTTAGCGACAACGGACTCGCAGCTCTTCAGCGGTTGCCAAAGTTACGGAACCTCAATTTCGATAGGTTTCTGCCGCGCGATCAAGTAGACCGGCTGGAACGAACGTTGCACGTCTCTGTGAATTCGTGGATTCCTTAATTTCCGGGCCTGCACACGTAAAACGAAATGCTCAGATGAATCACCTGCCATTTCTTGCGTCCTTTGGGCGTCTGATCTTCTTCATCTCGACCGCTTTCTTGCTCGCTGACCCAGCTCGCGGCGAAAACTGGCCCGGCTGGCGCGGGCCGCAGCGGACGGGCGTCAGCGGCGAGAAGAACCTGCCGCTTACGTGGTCGGAAGACGAAGGCGTATTGTGGAAGATCGCCTTGCCGGGTGCGGGCATCTCGAACCCGATCGTCTGGGAAGACAAGGTGTTTATCACGGCCTCGGAAGGGCCAAAACAGGACGAGTTGCACCTGATTTGCCTGGCCCGCGACGATGGCCGCGAGTTGTGGCGGTTGCGGCTGTGGGGCACGGCGCCGACCTTGTATCACCCGACCAATAGCAGCATGGCCAGCGCCTCGCCCGTGACCGATGGCCAGCACGTGTTCGCCTTCTATGGCACCGGCGACGTAGTTTGCGTCGACTTTGCGGGCGGTCTGGTGTGGCAGCGTTCGTTGGCGGGTGAATATGGCGAATTCGAGAACCGCTTCGCCGCGTCGAGTTCGCCGCTGTTGTACCGCGATCTGCTGCTGTTGCAGTGCGATCACTACGGCGATTCGTACCTGCTGGCGATCGACAAGGCGACCGGCCAGAATCGCTGGAAGGCCGACCGGCCCGACGCCTGGCTCTCGTGGGCCTCGCCGCAGCTATCGCCCGTCGGTGCGGGGGACGAGCATGAGTTGCTGGCGAGCGGCTCGCATCGGCTCGACGCTTACGACCCGCTGACCGGCAAGAAGCTGTGGACGGTGCGTGGGATGAGCCGCGAGTGCATCCCCACGCCGGTCTACTGGCATGGGTTGATCTACGCCAGCAGCGGGCCGAACGCTCCGACGTTTTGCATTCGGCCCGGCGGACGCGGCGACGTAACCGGCTCGCACGTCGTTTGGAGCAGCCCGCGCGGCGTGCCGTTCGTGCCCTCGACGATCCTGGTCGGCGATTTTTATTACCTGGTCGACGACAGGGGCATCGGCACCTGCCTCGACGCTCACACGGGCGAGGTCGCCTGGCGAAAGCGGTTCGGCGGGGCGTTCACCGCCTCGCCGGTGGCTGGCGACGACAAAATCTATTTTTGCAACGAGTCGGGTAAGACGCTGGTCATCGCCGCCGCCGGCAAACACTATCGCGAATTGGCTCAGAACCAGCTTAGCGAGCCGATCTACGCCTCGCCCGCCCTTTCGCAGGGCCGGATTTATCTGCGCACCTCCGGGCATTTGTACTGCATCGGGTCCGATCGCTAGACGACTGGCCCTAGCCCTGGCGCGGCCGCATCGTTAAGCTTTGGGCCTATAGGGAAAGCAACAGATTGATCGTAAGTCTCGACCCCACTCGAGGCCCGACCTTATGCATCTCGACGTTGAGTCCGGCCAAGTCGGGCGTATCGCTTCGCTCGTCCGCTAGGCTGCTATTGGAATCGCATTTGCGAACCAGAATGGCCTCAGGGCGTTGCTCCCGCGGAAAGCGAGATCATCGCTTGATAACAGGCGTGCGATGCCGCTCTGGAGTGTGCGGCATGGCGCGCCCCTCGGCTGATGAAAGGCCGCACGCCCGGTTTGGATCGCCCAATAAGGAGAGGTTTTCGTGCAACACACGTGGGTACGATGGACCGGTTGGGCCGGCAAGGCGGCGGCGGCGCTGGCCTTTGCGGCCGGCGTAACGGTGCTTCTGCTTTGGCTGGCCGGCAAGTTCGCGCCGAAAACACCGTCTGCAGCGCCTGAAGAACCGCCGCCCGAGCAGATCGCCGGACGCGTGGCGACGGTGGAGATGATCCGCGTCCCGCTCGACGAATGGGCCGTTGGATCGATCCGCGCCGTTCACGAAACCACGATCGGTTCGAAGTTGCTGGCCCGCGTGGTCGAAGTCGACCTGAAAGCCGGTCAGCATGTCCACGCCGGCGACGTGCTGATGCGGTTGGACGACGCCGACCTGAAAGCCAAGCTCGAACAGGCCGAAGCGGCCGCGGCTTCTGCGGAAGCCGCCTATGCCCAGGCCAAGAACGACGAAGAACGCTATGCAGCGTTGCTCAAGAAGAACGCAGTCAGCCGCCAAGACTACGAGAAGATGGCGACTGCGCTGAAATCGGCCGAGGCCGAGTTGCGTCGAACGCACGAGATTGTCAACGAGGTCAACGCCACGCTCGGCTGGGCCACGATCCGCGCCCCGATGGACGGTACGATCATCGACAAAAAGGTCGATGCCGGCGACATGGTGACCCCCGGGCAGATGCTGCTCACGCTGTTCGATCCAACACGCATGCAATTGGTCGCCGGCGTGCGAGAATCATTGGCGCACCGGCTGAAGGTCGGCGAAGACGTGGGGGTGCAAATCGAGGGGATCGAAAAGCAGTGTACGGGGCGGATTAGCGAAATCGTCCCGCAGGCCCAAGCCGCCAGCCGCGCCTTCGACGTCAAAGTCACCGGACCCTGCCCCGAAGGCATCTATAGCGGCATGTTCGCCCGGCTGCGGATTCCGCTGGGCGACGAGGAACTGCTGGCCATTCCCCGCCGGGCGATCCGCCGCGTCGGGCAGTTGGAATTGGTGTACGTGCTCGAACACGATCGCCCCGTTCGCAGGGCCGTTCGCTCGGGCCGCGTCGTAGGCGACGACGTGGAAGTGCTCTCCGGGCTGCGTGAAGGAGAAAAAGTGATCGTCCCCGACGATCGTTCGCGGGAGGACTCCGAACATGCATGATGGCGCCCCGGCGGTCGAGGAGCATCACTTCACGAACAGGATCGTGGGGATCTTCCTCGACTCGAATCTCTCGTTGATTCTGATCTTGCTGGCGACGCTGTTGGGCTTCGCGGCCCTGTGGTTCACGCCGCGCGAAGAAGACCCGCAGATCGTCGTGCCGCTGGCCGACGTTTACGTGCAGTTTCCCGGCCGCTCGGCCGAGGAAGTCGAGCAATTGGTTTCGACGCCGCTGGAGAAGATGCTCTATCAGATCGACGGCGTCGAATACGTCTACTCGATGAGCCGTGAAGGCCAGGCGATCATCACGGTGCGATATTACGTCGGCGAGGACCGCGAGCGCAGCCTGGTCAAGCTGTACAAAAAGCTGGACGAGAATGTCGACATGGTTCCGCCCGGCGTCAGCGGCTGGGTCGTCAAACCGGTGGAGATCGACGACGTGCCGATTCTGACGCTGACCTTGACGAGCGCCTCGTCCGACGACATGACGCTCCGCCGAGTCGCCGAGGAACTGGCCCAGCGGCTGGCCGGGGCCAAGAACGTTTCGCGAGCCTACGTCGTCGGCGGCCGGCCGCGAGTGATCCAAGTGTTGCTCTCGCCCGAGGACATGGCGGCCCATCACGTTTCGCCGCTGGAAATTCAGCGCGCCATCCAAGCCGCCAACGTCCGCGTCTCGGCTGGCGAGTTTCGCGCCAACGATCAATTGTTGAGCGTCGATGCCGGCGAGCCATTCGCCAGCGCCCGGCAGTTGAGCAACCTAGTGATCAGCGTGTTCGACGAGCGCCCGGTGTTTCTCAAAGACGTGGCCGAGATCGAAGACGGTCCCGAGGAAATCGATAACTATGTGCGACACGGCTGGGGGCCCGCGCGCGGCTTTACGAAAGTCGAGGATTTCCCAAGCACGACGCTGGGCCAGCCGGTCGAAGCGAGCCGAGCGACTGCGGACGCGTCGCCGACTCAGCCCTCGCAGCCGGCCGTGACGATCGCCATCGCCAAAAAGAAGGGTTCCAACGCCGTCTGGGTCGCCGACGACGTGATCCGGCAGGCCGAAAAATTGCGCGAGACGATCGTGCCGGACGACATGGAATTGGTGCTCACCCGAAACTACGGGCTGACGGCCGACGAGAAGGTGAACGAACTGGTCGAAGGCCTGGCCGTGGCGATCGTGATCGTCGTCGCGCTGTTGACCCTGGGCCTGGGCTGGCGCGAAGCGTTCATCGTGGCCGTCGCCGTGCCGGTGGTGTTCGGTCTGACGCTGGCCGTGAATCTGCTGCTGGGCTTCACGATCAATCGCGTCACGCTGTTCGCTTTGATTCTGTCGCTCGGCCTGCTGGTCGACGACCCGATCGTGGACGTCGAAAACATCGCCCGGCACTTCGCCAACCGCAAGCAGGCCACGCGGCGAATCGTGCTGGAGGCCGTGGCCGAAATCCGGCCGCCGCTGATCGCCGCCACGTTGGCGGTGATCGTCAGCTTCCTGCCGATGTTCTTCATCACCGGAATGATGGGGCCGTACATGCGGCCGATGGCGCTCAATGTGCCGGTGACGATGCTGATGTCGATGGTCGTGGCCTTCACGATCACGCCCTACCTGGCCTACCACTTGCTGAAACGCAAGTACGCGACGGGCGGCGGCGCCGAAAGTCATCACGATCCTCACGATCTCGACGCGGTCAAGCAGTCGCCGTTGTACAAGCTGTTCTACCCGTTGATGGCGCCGCTGTTGCACTCGCGGTTGGTCGCCTGGGGATTCCTGCTGGTCATCCTGCTGTCGACGATCGCGGCGATGGGCTTGGGGGCGATGCGCAGCGTGCCGCTCAAAATGCTGCCGTTCGACAACAAAAACGAATTGCTGCTGGTGCTCGATTTCGACGAGGGCGTCACCCTGGAACGCACCGACGCGGCCGTGCGCGAGTTCGAGGCCTACCTGGCCCGCGAGCCCGAAGTGGCCGATTTCACCAGCTACGTCGGGCTGGGTTCGCCGATGGATTTCAACGGGCTGGTGCGACACTACTATCTTCGCCGCGGCGATAACGTCGCCGAGGTACGGATCGACTTGGCAGGCAAGAAGAACCGCGCCTTGCAAAGCCACGCCATCGGGCTGCGAATGCGCAACGATCTGCAAGCCATCGCCGATCGGCGTCAGGCGCGGATGAAGCTCGTCGAAACTCCTCCCGGCCCGCCGGTCATCGCCAGCGTCGTGGCGGAAGTCTACGGCGAGCCGGACGACCGCTACGAAGACCTGCTGGCGGCGGCCGACGTGGTGCGAACGCGGCTCGAGGCCGAGCCGGGCGTGGTGGACGTCGACGACGTTCGCGAAGCGCCCCAGCGAAAGCTCACGTTCGTGGTCGATAAAGAAAAAGCGTCGCTCAACGGCATTTCGACCGAACAGATCGCCGGCACGCTGAGGGCCTTGCTCGAAGGCGGCTCGGTAGGCGTCGTGCGCAGCAACACCGAACGCAACCCCTTGCGCATCGAATTGCGGCTGCCGATCGCCGAGCGCACCAGCGCGTCGGATTTGGCGAGGGTTTACGTCAAGGGCGACGGCGGCCAATTAGCGCCGCTGGCCGAGCTGGGGCGCTGGGAATCGACGCGCATCGACCAGATGATCTATCACAAGAATCTCCAGCGGGTCGCCTACGTCTTCGCCGAAACCGCCGGCCGCCCGCCGGCCGACATCGTGGTCGATGTGCTCTCCGACCGGGCGGAGACGAACGACGCTTCCGAAGCGGTCAAACGCGTCGGCGACGGGTGGGTGGCCGAACGCTCGCCGCGGCCCGTCGCCGAGCGCTCGTTTTTTTCCAATGGCAGCAGCATCGCCTGGTTCGTGCCCAAGGGCATCCAGGTCGAGTTCGCCGGCGAAGGGGAATGGAAGATCACCTTGGACGTGTTTCGCGATCTGGGCCTGGCCTTCGCGGCCGCGATGATCGGGATTTACGTTTTACAAGTCGCGCAGATCGGCTCGTTCGTGATTCCCCTGGTCGTGATGCTCGCCATTCCGTTGACCATTCTGGGAGTGATGCCGGGGTTCTGGCTGCTCAATGCCTTGAGCGCCCAACACGTGGGCGGCTATCTCGATCCGGTGTATTTCACCGCCACCGGCATGATCGGCATGATCGCGCTGGCCGGCATCGTGACGCGAGATTCGATCATTCTCGTCGATTTCATCCATCTCTCGCTGGCGCGCGGCCGCTCGCTGTTCGATGCGATTATGGAAAGCCGCGTGGTTCGGCTGCGGCCCATCCTGCTGACCACCGGGGCGGCCATGCTGGGCGCCGTGCCGATCATCATCGACCCCATCTTTTCCGGCCTGGCCTGGTCGCTGATCTTCGGCCTGTTCGCCTCGACGTTGTTCACGCTGTTCGTCATCCCGGTGGCTTACTGGCTGTTGTACGCCAACAAACCTGGCCACGGGATGCCGCTTTCGGCATTGGAAGAAGAAAGATACGCGGCCTCGTCCGAAAGTCTGCCTTGAGCCGAACCGAACGCGTCCGCGTCAGCGGACCAATAACAGCGGGCAGTCAAGTCTGTCCGTCAGCGCCGCCAGGTTCTCGCCGCTCAACAAGGGACTGTCTCGATTGATGACCAGCGCCTTCGGTTGCCGCTGCCGAACGGCCTTGAGCAAGTCGTTCGCGTCGCGAACTGGGGCGTCGCAGTGCAGGCACTCGATGTTAAGCTGCGGCTGCAATTGAGCGACGCGCTCGCGCATCGACGCCGCAGTCCGAGCGTCGGGCGCAGCGACGAGCGCAACCAGGCCGTCGTCGCTGGCGGCAGCCAGGCGGACCGCTGTCGCCACGGCCCGGTCGCAGGAAGGCGTTCCGTCGAGGACGACCATCGTGGCGCGGCTCGCCGCTCGGGCGGCGCCGCGACGCAAACCGGCCGAAGCTCGCGGAGCGCGGCCGGCGAAGCGGATCATCAGCACATCGCATTCCCCTGCGGCGGCCAGCGCCAAGGGCGCCGACTGCCCGCGAGCCACCTGGAACGACCATTGCAAGCGAAGACGGTTGGCCGCCTCGGCCAACGCGCGGCGCGCCTGCTCGGCTTGCGCTTGCAACGTCCGCTGGAGCGATTCGCGGTCGAGCCGCCGAACGCCGGGCGTTCCGTAACCGATTTCCGCGGCGAATGGCAATCCGGCCAGCCGCAGCAGCTCGGCATTTTCGATGAACAACCCGAGCAGCTCGGCGCGCGATTCGGCCGCCAGCGCCGCCGCCGCCTCGATGGCCGCTTCGGCCTCGACCGACGAGTCGAGCGCCACCAGGATGCGTCCGGTCAGCACGTCGTCGGGCCGCTTACTCATGATGGACCTCGTTTTGGGCCGGCTCGGCGAATTTCTGGCGAAGCTGCGAGAATTCGGAAAGTCGCCGTTCGACCCGGCCGTTGACCGTATCGGGCGGGTACTCGCTGCTGGCGTCGCGCTCGCCGGCCGGCAGCCCGGTCAAGAGCGATAGGGCTTCATCGACGGTGCGGATGGCGTAAACGTGAAACCGCCCTGCGGCGGCCGCCTGGAGCACGTCGTCTCGCAGCATGAGATGCTTGACGTTCGACGCAGGGATGATTACGCCCTGCTCGCCGGTCAAGCCGCGCGCGGCGCACACGTCGAAGAAACCCTCGATCTTCTCATTCACGCCGCCGATCGCCTGGACTTCGCCGTGCTGGTTGACCGAGCCGGTGATCGCCAGCGACTGCTTGATCGGCGCCTCGGCCAGGGCCGAGACGAGCGCGCACAACTCGCCGACCGACGCGCTGTCGCCTTCCACTTGGCCGTACGATTGCTCGAAGACCAGGCTCGCCGAAAGCGAGAGCGGCTCGTTCCGGGCGTATCGCGAGGCGAGAAAGCTGGAGAGAATCAACACGCCCTTGGAATGGATCGCCCCGCCCAGCTTGACTTCCCGTTCGATGTCGATCACCTCGCCCTTGCCCAGCCGGGCGGTCGCCGTGATGCGCGTCGGATGGCCGAAGGTGAAGTTTCCCAGCTCGACGACCGACAGGCCGTTCAACTGCGCGACTTTGGCGCCTTGCGTTTCGATCAACAGCGTGCCCCGCGCGATTTCCTCCTGGAGCCGCTCGCGAATGCGGTCGGCGCGGTGAATTTGCCGCTCGATGGCTTGCTCGACGTGCCGCTCGGCCACCCGCGACGCCCCTTCCTGCGAGGCCCAATAGTCGGCTTCGTGCAGCAGATCGGTCACGCTGCGCAGATGGACGGAAAGCTTCTCCGCGTCGCCGGCCAGCCTCGCGGCATGCTCCAGCACCCGCGCCACGCCCGTGCGGTCGAACGCGCGCAGCTTCTCGCTGCGAACGACGGTAGCCAGCAGGCGTGCGTAAAGACCGCAATTCTCGGCGCTGCGGTCCACCTGGTCGTCGAAGTCGGCCGTGACCTTGAACAACTGGGCGAAGTCCGGGTCGTGCTGAAACAGCAGGTAATAAAGCATCCGGTCGCCGACCAAGACGACTTTGACGTCGAGCGGAACCGCCTGGGGCTCGAGCGAAACCGTGCTGGTCAGGCTGAGCGCCTGTCCCAGCGATTCGATGCGGACCGCGCGCGAGTGCAAGGCTCGCTTCAGGCCTTCCCAGGCGTAAGGCTGAGCCAACAAGTCCAGGACGTTGACCACCAAATAGCCGCCGTTGGCCCGGTGCAAGGCGCCGGGCTTGATGAGCGCAAAATCGGTCAGCAGCGCGCCCATTTCCGCCAGATGTTCGACGCGGCCAATCAAGTTCTGGTACGTCGGGTGATCCTCGAAGACCACCGGGGCGCCCTTGGCGCCGGCGTTGTCGACCAGCAAGTTGAGCTGGTAGCGTCTCAGGAACGGGCGCCGCTCGGAGTGCATCCCGAACGCCGTCGGCGCCTCTTCGTCCGATGCGTGCAGTTCGCCGGAATGCGCCAGCACGTCTCGCTCGACGGCCTCCAGGTGGAGCAGCACTTCGGGCAAATCGGCGTTGGCCTGCTGGACCCGATCCAACAAGTGCCGGATGGCGAACTTCGTCGCCTCGCGCGTCAGCTCCTTGACCTTGTCGATCGCCTCCTTGCGCCATTGGGGGACGTGTTCGAGGACTTTCCGCAGGTCTTCCTGCAGCGCCGCGACGGCTTGCTCGATGCGGCCTTTCTCGTCCGCAGGGAGCTTTTCGAATTCTTCCGGACCGACGACTTCGCCGCCGTGCAGCGGGGCCATGGCGAAGCCCGAAGGCGTGCGCAGCAGCTTGATGCCCTGCGACTCGGCCTTGGCCTCCAACTCCTTGAACGACTGCTCGTGCTTCGATTCGAACTCGCGCTCCACCTCTTGCAGGCGACTGCGGTGTTCGTCGCTTTCGAGCGCCGCGGGGATCGCGGTCCGCAGGTCTTCGACCAGCGCGGCCATTTCCTCGCGCAGTTTGGCGCCGCGCCCCGGCGGCAGCCGCAGCAGGAGCGGCTTTTGGGGATCGTCGAAATTGTTGGTGTAGCACCAGTCGTCGGGCGTCAGCTCGGCGGCGGCCTGCCGTTTGAGGAACTGCTCGACCACGGTCCGCTTGCCGACGCCCGGCGGACCTTGCACGTACAGGTGATAACCTTCGCCCCGCATGCCCACGCCGAACTGGATCGCCTCGACGGCGCGACTCTGGCCGAGGATTTCGGTCAAATTCTCAAGATCGTCGGTGCTCTCGAACTCGAACTGGGCCGGATCGCAGCGCCAGCGGAGGCGGGGTACGTCGATCGTTTCAGCGGGGCGGGCGTCAAGCGGTGCAGGCATCACGGGATCCTTTGAATCTTGCAGGTGCTTGAATTCGCTGTTGCGATTCACGTGCCGCAAGGCGCGCTAAATCACCGTCCGCTATTTTGCGAGAGCGCGAAATGCAAGTATGGAGTGCGCCATGCTTTCACGCTTGCGTAGCAAGCGGGTAAGCATGCGATTTCCGCGTGCAGGCATGCCTACGCCGGCTGGCGCCGGCGAAGGCATGGCGCCCAACGTAGAACGCCGGGCGCTCCATAATCGCGGCCGGTGATTTAGTTGAAATTCGCAGACTCTGCTCGATGTGCCTGCCGAGAACGCCGATCGCGAGTGCGCGAATCCGCTCGCGATGTGCCTGTGCGGGCGCAAGCGTTTGGCATTTTGCCGCTGTCGCGCGTTCATCCGAGGGATACCCGCCCCGAATCGAACCAGAAATCTGCCTGTGTTTTGCGCTAGCGCTTCGCCATCGCGAGGCGCCTGGCGCCGATCGGTGCGCGACCCGGCGCCCCGGTACGTAACTTGCGATAACAGGCGGCGACGATCGGTCCATTTGCGCCCCAACCGGCGAGAAACGACATGCGCCCCGACCACGAGTTGACGCTCATGCTTCGCATCCGATTTCACGGCCGCGGCGGTCAGGGCGTCAAGACGGCCTCGCGCATTTTGGACACGGCGGCCTTCGCCTCGGGCTTTCAGGTGCAAGACTCGCCGGTCTACGGCGCCGAGCGTCGCGGGGCGGCGGTGGCCGCCTACGTCCGCATCGATTCTGGGCCGATTCTCGAACGCGGCGTCATCGACCGACCCGACCTGATCGTGATCGGCGACGAAACCTTGCTCGCCGACGGCGGCGCCGGCGTGCTTGTCGGGCAACAGGCGGCATCGGCGGTGTTCGTCAACGCGCCGACGGCCCAGCTTGCCGCAAAGCTGGAAACGGCCGCGCGGCTCGTGACGCTCGATATTACCGAGCGCACGCTGCGGCTGCTCGGCAAGGCGTCGGCCTTGAGCAGCGGTCTGGCGGCGGCCGCGGCGCGGCTGATCGGCGAAATCCCGCTTGAGCAGCTTGAATCGGCGGTCAAAAGCGAACTGGCCGAACTAAGTCTGGCCGAGGAAACGATCGAGCGGAATGTCGCCTTGGCCCGAGAAGTCTTCCAGGCTCTGCCGGCGATCGAATTCCGCCCTGCAACCGGCGAGCGGCCGGCAGAGCAAGCCAAGGTTGTAAGGCTGGCCTACGACCCGCCGCTGCGGTCCGCCCCGACCATTCTGGCGCCCGGCAATGCGGCGCAGCGAAAGACGGGCGACTGGCGAGTCGAGCGGCCGGCGATCGACTACGAGCGTTGCACGCGCTGCGGGCTGTGCTTCGTGGCCTGTCCCGACGCGGCCATCACGCTCGACGAAAAAGGATATCCGGTGATCGACTACGAACACTGCAAAGGCTGCATGATCTGCCGCGAGCAATGCCCGCTCGAAGCGATCGAGACCGAGAAAGAGACGCGATCATGGTGACGGCCCAAAACCAAAAGCTGCTGACGGGCAACGCCGCCGCCGCCTGGGGTGCGCGGCTGGCCGCGATCGATTACGTCCCGGCGTTTCCGATTACGCCGCAGACGGAAATTATCGAGACGCTCGCCCGCTGGTTCGACGCCGGCGAGATGCAAGGCAAGTTCGTCACGCTCGACAGCGAGCACTCGATGGTCATGGCGGCCGGCGCGGCGGCTGCGGCCGGCGTGCGCGTGTTCACCGCCACCTCCAGCCAAGGGCTGGTCTACGCCATGGAGGCGCTTTACACCATTTCCGGATGGCGCGTGCCGCTGGTGCTGGTGAACGTTTCCCGGGCGCTCGCTTCGCCAATTACGCTGGGGCCCGATCACAACGACGTCCTGGCCGCTCGCGACGCGGGGTTCGTGCAACTGCACTGCGAATCGTGCCAGGAAGTGCTCGATACGGTTTTGATGGCGTATCGCATCGCCGAAGACGAGCGCGTCAGCGCGCCGGTGCTGGTCAACTTCGACGGCTTCTTTCTGTCGTTCACGCGCGAACCGGTGGAGATTCCCGACGCCGAGGCGGTGCGGGCCTTCTTGCCGCGGTTCGAAGCCAAATACCCGACGTTTCGCGCCTCGCAGCCGCTGGCCCAAGGGGCGGCCGTGCTCGACGGCGCGACCTACACTTATTTCCGCTACCAACTGCACCACGCCTTGCGGAACGCGCTGGAAGTTCACCAGCAGGCGGCCGACGAGTTCGAGGCGCACTTTGGGCGACGCTACGGCCCGGTGGAAACGTATCGGCTGGAGGACGCCGACACGGTGCTGGTGATGGCGGGCGCCTTTGCCAGCAAGGGCAAGGCCGCCGTCAATCGCTGGCGAGAGCAAGGCCGGAATGTCGGCCTGTTGCGATTGCGCATGGTCCGCCCGCTGCCGGATCGCGAACTGGTCGCGGCGCTCGTTGGCCGCCGAGCCGTCGGCGTGATCGACCAGAATCTTTCGCCCGGGCTGGGCGGAATTCTGTTCCACGAGATCGCCGGCGTCCTGGCCGCGGAGGAAAACCGCCCGGCCGTGCTGCGATCGTTCGTCGGCGGCCTGGGCGGCAAAGACATCAGCTCGGCCGAGTTCGACCACGTGCTCGCCACGCTCGATGGCGCCAAGACCGGCTCCGCCGATCCGGAACTGCTGTTCACCGACGCTGAGTGGCGGCAGATGCAACAGCGGCTGGCCGTGGCCGGCAAATCTTTGGAGGCAGCGACGCCATGAGAGCGAAACGAGAGTTTTATCATAGTCCGAAGGATCTGCCGGCCGCGGAATTTCTTTCGCCCGGCTCGACGTTGTGCGCCGGTTGCGGGGGGCTGGCGACGCTGCGGCTGATGCACAAGGTGCTGGGCGAGAACGTGGTCGTCGTCGACGCGGCCGGCTGCATGACGATGCTGACGAGTTATCCGTACACGGTCATGCAATCGTCGTGGCTATACACGTCGATGAGCGGCGCCTCGGCCGGCGCCCAGGGCATCCGCGATGCGCTCGATATTCTGTTGACGCAACACCGCCTGCCCGAGACTGACAATCTCAAAGTGCTCGTGCTGGCGGGCGACGGCTCGACCTACGACATGGGCCTCTCGGCCACCTCGGCGGCCATCTGTCGCGGGCTCGATTTCTGGTATCTGTGCTACGACAACGAAGCCTATGGCAACACGGGCTTTCAAACTTCGGCGGCGTCGCCCTTGGGTGCGCAGACCAGTACCTCGCCGGGCGGCTTCGCGGGCCGCAAGAAGGATATCTTCGAAATCTGGCGCGCCCACCAGCCGGCCTACCTGGCGACGGTCTCCGCCCACGAAGCGGTCGACCTGGCGGAAAAAGTTCGCCGAGCCTTGCCGCTGGCCGGGCCGAAATTGTTTCTCGGCCTGGCCGTTTGCCCGACCGGTTGGGGCTTCGATCCGGCCAACGGCTTCGAGATCGCGAAGCTGGCCGTCGAAACGGGCGTCTGGCCGCTCAAGGAATTCGTTCACGGCCAGTTGCGGCACACGTACATTCCCTCACGCTTCCGTCCGGTGGTCGAGTACCTGCAGCCTCAGCGGCGCTTCCGGCATTTGTTCGAGCCGCAGCGCCGCGATGACGTGCTCGAACAAATTCAGCATAACGTCGACGCCTATTGGCAGCGGGTTGCAACGGAGGCCGCGACAACGTGACGATGACCTCACAGCGAGAATCCGACCGCTCGTCTGAGCCTTCGGCAGACCGCTCGACCGGCGCCGCGCTCGATCCGATTCTCCGGCCGCGCTCGGTGGCGGTGGTCGGCGCCGGCCGCGATCCGAATTCGATGCCCGGCCGCTTGTTCCGCAACTTGCTGGCGACGTTCCAAGGCCCCGTGTACCCGGTCAATCCCAAGGCTGCGTCGATCGAATCGGTCAAAGCCTACGCCTCGGTGCTCGACGTTCCCGCCCACGTGGACTTGGCGTTCATTGCGGTTCCGGCAGAATGCGTGTTGCGGGTCGTCGATGAGTGCGGCCGCAAAGGCGTACGCGGGCTGGTTGTCATCTCCGCCGGCTTTGCCGAGGTCGGCCGCGAGGCCGGGCAAGACAAGCTGCTGGACGCGATTCGAGCGCATGGCATGCGAATGGTCGGCCCCAACTGCGTGGGCGTGGTCAACAACGATCCGGCCGTGCAGCTCAACGGCACGTTCTCGCCGGTCGCGCCGCCGCCGGGAAATGTGGCGATCTGCACGCAAAGCGGCGCGTTGGGCGTCGTCATTCCCGATTACGTCCGCCGCTCGGGCGCCGGCGCGTCGAGCCTCGTCTCGATTGGAAACAAGGCCGATCTCGGCGAAAACGACTGCCTGGAATTCTGGGAACACGACGCGGCGACCTCGGTCGTGATGCTCTACCTGGAATCGTTTCAGGATCCGATCGCCCTATTGCCGGCGGCGCAGCGAGTCTCGCGCCGCAAGCCGATCATTGTATTGAAGGCCGGACGCACCGCCGCCGGCACGCGCGCGGCCGGCAGTCATACGGCGGCATTGGCCAGCCCGCATGCCGCCGCGGGGGCGCTTTTTCGCCAGGCCGGCATGATTCGCGTCGATACGCTCGAGGAATTGTTCGACGTCACCACGCTGCTTTCAACCCAGCCGCTGCCGGCCGGCCGCCGCGTGGCCGTGCTCACCAACGCCGGAGGGCCCGGCGTGTTGTGCGCCGACGTGCTCGAGTCGGAAGGGCTGCTGCTGCCCGAGCTTTCCGCGGACCTCCAGGCGACGCTGCGCAGCTTTCTGCGGCCCGAGGCGAGCGTCCGCAATCCGATCGATCTGATCGCCTCGGTCGAGCCGGAGGAATACCGCCGTTCGTTGCAGCTCTTGCTGCATTCGGACGAAATCGACGCGGTGATCGTAATCTACGTGCCGCGCACTAGCGGCAGCGGCCCTGCCATCTTGCAGGCGATTCGCGAGACCGCTGCCGCCGAGCCGCCCAAGACGCTGCTCACGGCGTTCATGGAGACCGACGAGCCGCCCGGTGAAGATGGCGGGGCTCAACGCTCGCCGAACTATCTCTTTCCCGAGGCCGCGGCCCGGGCTTTGGCGCGTGCGGCGCACTATGGCCAATGGCTCGAAACGCCGCCCGGAAAAAAGCGAGACTTTCCTGATATCCGACCGGATGCCGCTCGACGGATCGTCGATCTCGCGATCGCGCGGTTGGGCCAGCGCGGCGGGTGGCTCGAACCGGCGGAAGCTTACGGCCTGCTAGCGGCTTTCGGCCTGCCTGTGGCGGGCTGGCGAGTCGTGCAGACTTCGACCGAGGCGATCGCCGCGGCGCGAACGTTGGGCGGGCCAGTCGCCATCAAGGTCATTTCGCCGACGGCCTTGCACAAGTCCGAGCGCGGCGGCGTGGAACTCAATCTCGAAGGCGACGCCGCGGTGCGCGACGCCTTTGGCCGCGTCATGGCGCCGTTTGCCGACGCCCAAGGCGCGCTCGTGCAGCAATACGTGCCCGGCGGCCACGAGGCGCTCGTCGGCGTCACGCGCGATTTGAGTTTCGGCCCGCTCATCGCCTTCGGCTTGGGCGGCGTCGGGGCGGAACTGATCGGCGACGTGACGTTGCGAATGCATCCGCTCACCGACCGCGACGCCGCGGAAATGATCGGCGAGATTCGCTCGGCCCGCCTGCTCGACGGCTATCGCAACGCGCCGGCGGCCGACAAGCCGGCGCTCGAAGAACTGTTGCTACGCGTCTCGACGCTGCTCGACGCCGTGCCGGAGATCGCCGAACTGGACCTCAACCCCGTCAAGCTGCTCGCCCCCGGCCAAGGCGTGCGAGTGGTCGACTGCCGCATTCGGGTGGCGCGAGACTGAATTCCTGCCAGGGGGCGCTTTTGCGATTAGGTTAGTGCCTGCGCAAAACCAATTTAAAAGCGGAGTGGCTGGCGGCTGAGCCTTGGCGAAGCCCCAGTTAGCTGGGGCAATGCTTCGCTCGGTCGCCAGCCACCCCGCCCTCAACTTAGACTTGCGGACGCGCTGGCGTTGAGCGCGCCAAATCGGCAAATGGCGTACGCGGGCCGATACTACAAACGCAGCGTCTTACTCGACGGCGGCGAGAGATAATTCCTGGGCCACGGCTTGAATCTGCGCCGTGCCGATTGTCGGCCGCTCGTCGGCGAAGCCGATCAATAACGATAAATCGCAGAGGCGATTGATGCGGCGCGGAACGCCGAGCGTCTGGTCGTAGAGCAGTTCCAAGGCGGAGTCTTCGAAGATCGGCTGCCGGGCGCCCGCGGCCGCCAACCGGTGCTGCACGTAGCTGACGGTCTCTTCGATCGTGAACGGCCGCAGCAGACACTTGGCGCCGAGCCGTTCGTCGAACTGCGGCATCCGCTCCAGGGCCGGCAGCAGGCTCGGCTGACCGACGAGCAAGAGCGTCATCGCCGGGCGGCCGTCGACTTCGAAATTCAACAACAGCCGCAGCGCCTCGAATGTCCGGCGTCCTTCGAGCAATTGGGCGTCGTCGATCGCCACGACGGCGTGCCGGCCTTGCTGGGCGGCGCCGGTCAGGCGTTGCTGCAACCGTTGCACGCTATCGGCGACGGTCGGCGAAGGCGTCGTGGCGGGGGCCCCGAGTTCCGCCGCCAGAAAAGTCAATAGTTCGTCGGCGGGCATTTGCGGATACACCAGGTGCGTCAGCGGCTTGAAGCGATCGGGGAGCTGTTCGGCCAGCAGTCGCAAGAGCAGCGTCTTGCCGACCCCGAAACCGCCGGCCAAGAGCGCGGCGCCGCGGCGGTTCTCGATCACGTAGCGCAATTTCAGCAGCGCCGCCTGGTGCGATTCGCCCGGGTAGTAGGCCCGCGCGTCGGCGCCGTTCTCGAAGGGCTTGTGGCTGAGCTTCCAATAGGTCTCGTACATCGCTGCAACCTTTTCTGCCGGTGCAAATCGCCTTCAACCGCCGGACTGCACGAAATTCTCGACCAGATCCCAATGCCGCACGCCGCGCTCGGCCAGGCGACGCCCGATCGCCGAGTTGTCTTCGCCGCTCGCCTTTCGCATGTCGCGCACCACCAGCGCTGCGTCGATGTTCGCCTCGCGGGCGAGCATGGCGCCCTCAAACGCGTTGGGCGCCGCGGCGAGCGGCCCGGCATCGATGCAGATGAAGTCGAAGCTTTGCTGCAAAACTCGCAGCGATTCGCACAGTCGGGCCCCGCATGCCGCTAGTCGTGCGTCGTCGACTTCCGCACGCAGCGGCAGCAGCGTCAGGCGATCGGCGCCCGACTCGACCAAGGCTTCCGCGAGCGGCTGCTCGTCGGACAAGACGTCTTCCCAGCCGAGTTCGACGGCCACGCCTAATCGCAAGGCGAGTTGGGGGCGGCGAAAATCGGCGTCGACTAACACGATTTTGGCCCCGGCTCTGGTGAGCGAAAGATGCCGTGCGGCGGCCAACAACACCGTCGTGCGCCCGGCGCCCCGAGCGCTGCTGACGGCCAATAACGTGACGCTGCCATCCCTCGAGAATTGCTCGCTCCAAGCGGCGAAGCCGTCGGCCGACGATAACCGCAGCGCCTCGACCGCTTCCGGCCAGTCGAATTGTTCGACTTCCAGCGCGGCACGGACCGCGGTGGGCTGCGGCATGGGCGCCGACGCCAGCGCTGTGATTTCCGGCTCGGGCTGCGACGGCAAATCGACCGTTTCAGACGCGACGGGCGCTGCGATGGACGGCGCCGGCGGCGCCTCGTCAAGCGTTTTGGCGCCAGCCGCCGGAAAGGCGACGTGAGGCGCCGGTATCACGCGCTGTTTTTGGTAGGCCCTGATAAAGGCTTGATCGAGCGTGCTCATCGCAAACTGCCGCCCTCGGGAATGCCTTCGTCGGAACGATCCAGCGGCGCCACGTCATAGATCGCGGCGCCGCCGCGTTCGACCGCCGGCGCTTGACCGTCGTAACGCGAACTGCGGGGGCCGAGTTTCGCTTCCGAGGCGATCCGTAGCTGTTCGCCCGTTTCTCCGCCCGCCGCTTCGACCTGGTTTTCGCCTTCCGGCGCTTGGCCGAGCGGCCCGGCAAAGCCGGCGGAAGATTGAACTTCGAAATGGCGGGCGTCCGCGGCGGGCGAGATGTCGGCCGGCGGCGCCACGATCCGCGTCGCCGTCTCGGCCGGCGGTTCGGCCTCTTTCTTGACGTGCGGGGTTTTAGCGGCGGGCCGCGGCGAATCCTCCGCTTCTTTCGGCGGCAGAAACACGAAAACCGTCAACAACACGGCGAAACAACACAGCACGCAGGCCAGCCATATTTTTGGCTGCATCACAAACGCGTGCCCTTGACGCACGAGACGCCAGGCCGACGAGACATTGCGGCGCAAGGGGCCGCCTGCCGGCTGCGGCGGTGCGGCGCTCTTATCGGGCGCAGGAAACGAATCTTGCGGAACGTCGGTCAAGGCCGTCTCGGTCGTCTCCGGAGGGCTATTCGGGATTGCAAAGGTAGTCATTTCTTTAGCGGCATTGAGTTCTGCAGGGACTGAATCATGGGGCGATTCCTCCTCGACGGGGTCGCTCGAGGCGGGGTTGGTCGAGACTGGGGCGGTTGAGATTGGGTCGGTCGTCTCGGAGACGCCCGGTATCGGCTCGCTCGCGAGAGGTTCGGTCGCGCTAGGATCGGCTCCATCACTCGGCAAAGCGGGCAGGCGGATGACAACACGCGAACGGCCGCGAACGCTTGCAGAGGGCAAATCGCGAAGCGGCGCCGCTCGTGGATTCGACCGGTTTGGCTCGCGGGCGGCCGCAGACGACGCCGATGGCATGACACTCTCCCAAACCGGTTCCTAACGTGGATCAGAGGCTCTTATCGGTTCCGCTTACAACGAAATTGAGCATTATTCTGGCTTCGAGGTCTGCGGAAGGTGCGCGTGCTAGGGAATTCGGCAAGCCTCGGGCGTTTCAGACTTTATCAGCGCCCGAAGCTCGGGCGCCCGCGCTATGAAAAAGGGTGAACTTGAACCGTTTACGCATGTCTGGGATATTCAGAACGGTGGGGCGTTATCCGTAAGTCTTTGCCTGGTAAGTTGATGTCGATAGCCAATCTCAAACAAACCCGCGAACTGCTCGAAACCCTGCTGGCCGAACGGATCCTGATCCTCGATGGCGCGATGGGCACGATGGTCCACGCCTTGAAGTTCTCGGAACAGGATTTCCGCGGGACGCAGTTCGCCGGGCACTCGAAGGACCTCAAGAACTTCATCGATATCCTCTCGATCACTCAGCCCGAGGCGATCGAGGGCATCCACCGGCAATATCTGGAGGCCGGGGCCGACATCATCGAGACGAACACCTTCGGCGCCACGTCGGTGGCCATGGCCGACTTCGAACTCGAATCGCACGTTCGCGAGTTGAACCTGGCCGCCGCCCGGCTAGCTCGGCGGGCGGCCGACGACTTTACGCAGCGCACTCCCGAAAAGCCGCGCTTCGTCGCCGGTTCCATCGGGCCGACCAACCGGCAACTATCGATCGCCGGCAACGTCAACGATCCGGGCTATCGGGCGGTGACCTTCGACCAGATGGTCGAGACCTATTACGAGCAGGTCGACGCATTGATCGAAGGGGGCGTCGATCTGCTTTTGCCCGAGACGGCGTTCGACACGCTGGTGCTGAAAGCCTGCTTGTTCGCCATCGACAAGTATTTCGAAGACCACGGCGTGCGCGTGCCGGTGATGGCGTCGTTCACCATCTTTCAAGGCGGACGGACGCTTTCGGCGCAAACGATCGAGGCCTGTTGGAACTCGATCTCGCACGCCGATCTGCTCAGCGTCGGCATGAATTGCGCGCTGGGGCCCGAGCACATGCGGCCCTATGTCGAAGAGCTGTCGCAGATCGCTCCGATCTACGTGAGCTGCTATCCGAACGCCGGTTTGCCCAACGCCTTCGGCGGCTTCGACGAAACGCCCGAAATGATGGGCAAGACGCTGGCCGAATTCGCTGAGAACGGCTGGTTGAACATCGTCGGCGGCTGCTGCGGCACCACGCCACACCACATTCGCGCGATCGCCAAGGCCATGGCCGGCCGACCGCCGCGGGTGCGGCCGAAGGTCGAGCCGCTTTCGCGCTACAGCGGCCTGGAGCTGCTCACGCTGCGGCCCGAGAGCAACTTCACGATGATCGGCGAGCGGACCAATATCACAGGGTCCAAAAAATTCGCTCGCTTGATTCTCGCCGGCAACTACGAAGAAGCGATCGCCATCGCCCGCGGGCAAGTCGAAGGGGGCGCCAACATCATCGACGTCAACATGGACGAAGGGATGTTGGACGGCGAAGCGGCGATGACTCGCTTTTTGAACCTGCTGGCCGCCGAGTCGGATATTTGCCGCGTGCCGATCATGGTCGACAGCTCGAAGTGGTCGATCATCGAGGCGGGCCTCAAGTGCATCCAAGGCAAAGGCATTGTCAACTCGATCAGCCTCAAGGAGGGCGAAGAGCAGTTTCTCCATTACGCGCGGCTCGTGCGGCGCTACGGCGCGGCGGTCGTGGTGATGGCCTTCGACGAGCAAGGCCAGGCGACCACGATCGAAGGCAAGGTGCGCATCTGCCAGCGGGCCTTGAAGCTGCTGACTGAAGAAGTCGGCATGCCGGCGACCGACGTCATTTTCGATCCGAACATTCTCACCGTCGCCACAGGCATCGAAGAGCACAACCGCTACGCGATCAACTTCATCGAAGCCACGCGGCAGATCAAGCAGCTTTGCCCCGGCGCCAAGGTTTCGGGCGGCGTGAGCAATATCTCGTTCTCCTTCCGCGGCAACGACGTGGTCCGCGAGGCGATGCACGCCGCCTTCTTGTATCACGCCATCCGGGCCGGCATGGACATGGGCATCGTCAACGCCGGGCAATTGGCCGTTTATGAGGAAATTCCCAAGGACCTGCTGGAGCGGATCGAGGACGTGCTCTTCGATCGCCGCGAGGACGCCACCGAGCGGCTGGTCGAATTCGCCGAGACGGTCAAAAGCCAGGGGGGCAAAGGCGCCGCTGCGGGCCAGGAATGGCGCGCCGGCGCCGTCGAAGAGCGGCTTTCACACGCCTTGGTGCGCGGCATCGTCGACCACGTCGAAGCCGACGTCGAAGAGGCCCGGCAAAAGTATCCGACTGGGCTATCGATCATCGAAGGGCCGCTGATGGCGGGCATGCAAGTCGTCGGCGATCTGTTCGGCGCCGGTAAGATGTTCTTGCCGCAGGTCGTCAAAAGCGCCCGCGTGATGAAGAAAGCCGTGGCCTACCTGCTGCCGTTCATGGAAGCCGAAAAGGCCGCCAGCGGCCAGGTCGACGCCCCGCGCGGCAAGGTGCTGCTGGCCACGGTCAAGGGCGACGTCCACGATATCGGCAAGAACATCGTCGGCGTGGTGCTCGGCTGCAACAACTACCAGGTGATCGACCTGGGCGTGATGGTCCCTTGCGAGCGGATTCTGGAAACCGCCGTCAAGGAAGGAGTCGACCTGATCGGCCTCAGCGGGCTGATCACCCCAAGCCTCGACGAAATGGTCCACGTCGCCAAGGAAATGCAGCGTCAAGGCTTTGAAATTCCGCTTCTGATCGGCGGCGCCACGACCAGCGCCAAGCACACGGCCGTCAGGATTGCGCCATCCTACAATCGCGAAACGGTCCACGTGCTCGACGCCTCGCGCTCGGTAGGCGTCGTCGAGAACCTGTTGAACCCGAAGCTCAAAACCGAGTTCGACCAGCGGAATCGCACCGAACAGTCCAAGCTGGTCGAAGCCTATCAGCAGCGGCAGCAGGTCCATCTGGTCGGCTATGAGCAAGCCAAGGCCCAGCGGTTCGAAACCGACTGGAATACCGTACAGATCGACGCGCCCGCGTTTCTCGGCCCGCGAGTTTTGGAGGAGTTTTCGCTCGCCGAATTGGCCAAGTACATCGATTGGTCGCCGTTCTTCATGGCCTGGGAGCTGCGCGGCAAGTACCCGAAGATTTTCGACGACGAGCACGTCGGCGTCGAAGCCCGCAAGCTGTTCGACGACGCCCAGCGGCTATTGAACCAGATCATCGAGCAGAAGCTGTTGCACGCGCGAGGCGTGTACGGCTTCTGGCCCGCCAACTCGCTCGGCGACGACATCGTCTTGTTCACCGACGAATCGCGGAAGCACGAGCTGGCTCGCTTCCACACGCTACGACAGCAGTGGGAGCGAAAAGGCGTGAAGCACTACTACGCCTTGGCCGATTTCATCGCGCCGGTGGATAGCGGCCGGCGCGACTATCTCGGCGCCTTCGCCGTCACGGCCGGGCATGGCGTCGACGAACTGGCGCACAAGTTCAACGCCGACCATGACGATTACCACTCGATCATGACCAAGGCCCTGGCCGATCGCCTGGCCGAGGCCTTTGCCGAACGCTTGCACCAGATCGCCCGCAACGATTGGGGTTACGGCCGCGAAGAGCAGTTCACGAACGCGGACCTGATCGACGAAAAGTATCGCGGAATCCGCCCCGCTCCGGGTTATGGGGCCTGCCCCGATCACACGGAAAAGCGGATTCTCTTCGACTTGCTCGCCGTCGAAAAAGCCGCCGGCATCACGCTCACCGACCACTTCGCCATGTATCCGGCGTCCAGCGTGAGCGGGCTCTACTTTGCTCATCCTCTAGCGCGGTATTTTTCCGTCGATCGCATCACCCGCGACCAGGCCGAAGACTACGCGAAGCGCAAAGGCATGACGCTGGCCGAAGTCGAGCGCTGGCTGGCGCCGAACTTGGGCTACGAACCGGGTTAAAAATCGGCTCATTCGGAAAATCTGCGGATCGCTTCGTCCGCTGGGAAGATGGACGCGTGCGTTTTTCAAGGCATTTCCGGGCAATGAACGAGGTGCTGATTTGCGCACCAGTTTTGGCGTGCTCGCCAACGAAGATTTCATTGCGCGGCGATGCCTAAAGAAAATCCAACTGTCATTGCTCCCCAGGCGTCGAAATCGCCCACAGATTCTGCTGACGTCCCCGATGTTCAAATATCATGGTAAAATTGCCGCGGTTGTTTTGCACACTTCGATGTGGCTCATCTGCGATGGAGGCACAACAGCGAAAGCCGCATTAACGGTCTCACGTAAGTTCGTTCTAGGAGCTAGCGATGAGTGGCGCATTGGAGAGGCTGGCATGGTTACTTGCTGGCGGCGTTATAACCTTGCTCTTTCAAATAGTTTCAGCTCGACTGAATGAAAAGCGCGGGCGGTTACGGTGGTTCAGCGTTCCGTTCAGGGGCTTCCCGGACTTTCACAAGCGATTGTTCTTTGATGGTTTGACGGCGGATGTTTGGGAATCGAGAATCCCGCCTCGTCTGCGTGATCGTTGCATCACGTTCGTCTTCTATATCGAGTCCGTGGGCCGTGGCACGATTAAGGACCTGAGAGTGACGCTTGATGCCCGGAACGGAGCCGGAATCGTTGCCCACAAATTCCTTGTCGAGAAGACCATCGTGTGTGATCGGTTGAACACCGAGACGATTGACGATAAGCGACTGATTGCAAAATGGGGCTATCTGAATCCTGGCGAGGAACTTGAGCTGCACGTGCTCGTGACAGGCATTGATGCCGCGGAGAACCTTGAGTTCGGTGTAGACGCGGAAGGAATCGAGTGTAGCGAAAGGCTGTCCATAGAGAAATCGCTTCAAGCGATTCTGCGAGTTGGGCAGGCCCCAATGACATCCGTGAACTCGACATGCGAACGGAGCGACGGAACGCTTCGACACGCGGATTCGATGGAAGCGCGATCAACGAAGTTGGAGTGAAGCCGGCACCGCGAGATAATCTGGACGCGGAAAAGGCGCCAGGAACCGAAAAGAGTCTTCAAGGCATTTCCCGGCAACGAATGAGGTGCTGATTCGCGCACCAGTTTTGACGTGCTCGCAAACGATGATTCATTGCGCGGCCATGCCTGAAAAAAACGCACGGTGACGATGCTCAACGACGAGAACCTGCCCGCAGATTCCGCCGAGGAGCCAAAAATCAAACTTTAACGTCTCGGGTAGCATGCCTTCGCCGGCGCCAGCCGTGGAAATCCCTTGCCGCTGGGCGACCTAAGCTGGTAAGTTAAATTTGGCGACGGTGTTGCGGTTTAGCGAGCAGGCCTACGTCGGCCGGTACAGACGAAGGCATGGCGCCAGAATGTACGCCTCGGAAGCGAATGCCATGACGATCGAACGATTTCGCGAGCTTCTCGACGCTCAGCCGTTTCAGCCTTTTTCGATACATCTAGCCGATGGTCGCGAAGTGCCGGTGCTGCGCCGCGAATTTATCATGGCGGCGCCCAGCGGACGCATCATTGTCGTGTGCCAGCCCGATGATTCGTTGGATTTCATCGATCTGCCGTCGGTTGCCGGCATGAAGCCAAAAACCGCCAATTAGGGAACGCGGAAATGACGATCGAACGATTTCACGAGCTTCTCGACGCACAACCGTTTCAGCCATTCACGATCCATCTTGCCGATGGCAGAGCCGTGCCGGTCGTACATCGCGAGTTTATTGCGAGGGCCCCCACGGGGCGCACGGTCGTTGTGTTCCAGCCGGACGATACGTTGAATATCATCGATTTGCTGTTGGTGACTGATTTGGAAATCAAGACTCCCAATGGTTCGGCAAGCAAACGTCGGAAGCGTTGAGGGGGGCGTGAAAAAATGAAGATCTGTTCGACGATTATTGCCGTTTGCTCTTTGCTTGCCTCGCCGCTGCTCGCCGGCGAGACGGCCGATTCGAGATCGCCGCCCGTCGGCGAAACGCAGATCGAACGCGGCTATCGGCTGCTGACGACCAAGGCCTATCTGCCGGCCGACTTCGATCAGGAAGTGTTCGACGAACTTTGGAAGTGCTGGGAGGAGCCGCTGCGGTCGCGGGCCGGAAAGACTTCGCCCGAAGAGCGGCGCAAGCTGGCCTTCTCGCGGTACGGCCTGACCGAGGCGCCGCGCCGCGCAGGGGGCGTGGCGCTGCAATACGTCGACGATGGCCAGGGGGGCTGGGTGATGAATTGCCTGGCCTGCCACGGCGGCAAAGTCGCCGGGCGGGTCGTGCCCGGCTTGCCCAATTCGCTCTACGCTTTGGAAACGCTCACCGACGACGTGCGGCAGACGAAACTGCGACTGGGCAAGACGCTGACGCACATGGACCTGGGCGGCGCCGCCATGCCGCTGGGCACGTCGATCGGCACGAGCAACGCCGTGATGTTCGGCGTCGTGCTCTTGAACTATCGCGATGCCGACCTCAACGTCCATCGCAATCGATTGCCTCCCAAGATGACGCATCACGACCACGATGCGCCGCCCTGGTGGAACATCAAGAAAAAGTCGTTCCTGTACGCCGATGGCGGCATCGCCAAAAGCCACCGCGCGCTGATGCAGTTCCTGCTGCTGCCCAAGAACGGCCCCGAAAAGTTCCGAGAGTGGGAGCAGGATTACGTCGACATCCTGGCCTGGATGGAGTCGATCCAGCCGCCCAAGTATCCGTATCACGTCGACCGGGAACTGGCCGCGCGAGGCGAGAAGGTCTTCGTGGAAAGTTGCAGTCGCTGCCACGGGACGTATGGCCCAAATAGCCGCTATCCGGAAAAGACCGTGCCGATCGACGAGGTCGACACCGATCGGGCCCGCTATGAATCGATCTCGCCCGAGTGGCGAAAGGAATACGGCAAGAGTTGGTTCGGCCACTACGGCGAAAAGCTGATCCACGAAAAGCCCGCCGGTTACGTCGCGCCGCCGCTGGATGGCATCTGGGCCTCGGCGCCCTATTTTCATAACGGTTCGGTCCCGACGTTATGGCATGTGCTGCACCCTGCCGAGCGGCCGATCATCTGGCAGCGCAACGAAGACGGCTACGATCAAAACCGAGTTGGCCTCGAAATCCAGCAATACGAGGAGTTGCCCTCCTCAGCTCGCGTCCCGGCCGAGAAGCGGCGATATTTCGACACTCGCAATTTCGGCAAGAGCGCCGCAGGACATGCGTTCCCCGACGAACTGACCGAAGAGCAGAAGCGCGCCGTGCTGGAGTATCTGAAAACGCTTTGAGGTTGCGATTCGTTGAAGATAGGGGGGCGGTCGTCCATCCTCGCCAGGTGCGCAATTTCGCCCAGACGCTGGAGCGCCTCGCCAAGTCCGACCTGCGCTTCGCCCAGCGATTGCGCAAGGCCGGCAAGCCCTTCAACGTCGTCATCACCGCCTGCATCCGAAAACTCTCACTTTCCTCAACACGATCGTCCGCAACGCACCTGCGCAGACTTTGCAAGACTTCGATTTCCGCAACCCCGCGCGAATTCGAGGGCGGCGCCCCGGCTATTTTCATGGGGTAGCATTGACGTAGTGCGTCGTCTTGTTCCTGCCAATTCTTGGCCGGCAGCCGGTTGCGGCCCATCCCGAACGGATAAAGACAATTATGCGGTGTTTTGTCGGGAGCGACGAGGCGGCGGTGGCCGGCCAAGTCAGAGAACTGCTCGTCGAACTGGGACATGCCTGCCCGATCGCCAACGTGCAGCCGCTGGATCGGGTCTGGGCCAGCCTGGGCAAAGGCAGCCTGACTTTACCGCCGACGGAACCGGTCGTATCCCGGCCGCAAGGGGCGGAAGCGTCCGCTGGGCGCCCGGCGAGCGCCGAGGTCGAGATTGTCGTCGTCGTGCTCCAGCCCAATCCAGAACGGGCTCTGGCGGCCATCCGAAATAATCGGCGGCAGACGAGCGCGCGAATTCTGCTGGTCGGCCCGACGGCCGACACCAAGCTGGTGCTGCGGGGACTGCGCGAGGGAGCGAACGAGTTTCTCGACCAGGCTGATTTGAAGACGGAACTGCCCGCCGCACTCGAGCGTCTCTCGGCCGTGTCGCCGAAAGGGCGGATTGTGGCGGCGATTTCGGCCAGCGGAGGCTGCGGGTGCAGCACGATCGCCGTTAATCTCGCCGTGGCTCTGGCAGGCACGCATGGGAGCTGCGCGATCCTGGATTTAAATCTCGAAGCTGGCGATCTGGTCACGCTGCTCGATTTGAAGCCCAGCTATTCCATCTCCGAACTGTGCCAGAACGTGCGGCGGCTCGACGCCAGCCTGCTCGAAGGCTGTTTGGTTCCGCATTCGAGCGGAGTGCAGTTGCTCGCGGCGCCGGCGCGCGTGGCCGACGCAGTACACGTGACGCAAGAGGGCATCGACGAAGTGCTGTCTCTGGTGGCCCACCGCTTTCCGTTCGTGGTCGTCGATCTGGGGGATTCGTTTCGCACCGGGCGAAATTCGTTGCTGCTGGACGCCGATCTGATTCTGCTCGTGCTGCGGCTCGATTTCACCTGCCTTCGCAATACCCGCACCGCACTGGAGTATCTGCGACATTTCGGCGTTTCGCCGGACCGGGTGCAAGTCGTCGCCAATCGCTTCGGACAGCCGAACGAAATTGCGGCGGGGGCGGCCGAGGAAGCCCTGGGCGTCAAACTGGCGCATTACGTTCCCGATGACGCCAAGACGGTGAACCGCGCCAACAACAACGGAGTGCCCGTGCTGTCGCAATCTCCGTCGTCGAAAGTATCGCGACGGATCGCTGAACTCGCGGCGCACGTCGCCGAAGCGACCCCCACGTACCGCTAAGCGAGGGCGCCCGGCCCTCCATGCCCGCTCACGTCTCGCCGGGCGAGGGCGCCCGGCCCTCCATGCGTTGCTTAGGTCTCGCCGGGCGAGGGCGCCCGGCCCTCCATGCGTTGCTTAGGTCTCGCCGGGCGAGGGCGCCCGGCCCTCCATGAGTTGCTTAGGTTTCGCCGGGCGAGGGCGCCCGGCCCTCCATGAGTTCGCCCTCGGCCGCCGCCGACTGTGCCAGCCGGGAACCGAACTGTGGGTTCATCGTCCACCAGTCGATGCCGATCTCGCGAGCTTTGTCTACGGAAGCGACCAACAGCCGGATCTGGATCGTCAGCAATTCGATGTCGACGAGTTTGACTTTGATGTCTCCGACGATGACGAGTCCCTTGTCCAGAATGCGTTCGAGCACGTCGGCCAGACCGGCGCTGTTCACGGCGTGCGTCACGTTTTGCTGCTTGGTCATTGCGTCCCTTTAGGCTGCTCGGTTGGATGGTCGGGCGCGGCTTTCACCAAGGCGGCCCAGCCCCCTCGATCGTCCGGACTTTCGCTTCTTCGCGCGTGCGCATCGTGACGATGCGCCGAACCCACCACGATCTTGCGTCGCACGCGGCCCGGCGAAACGCCGAACCTTTGAGCGACGACGTCAAGTTTCTCGAAGTCTTGATGTTCATCGCGTCTCCTTTCGGCTTGGCTGGTTCTCGTCATTCGGAGTGACCTTCGGCGGAGACCCGGCCGAGCCCCCGGCATCGCAGGCAATTCAGCCCGCTGGAGGCGTCGAACCCCAGGCCGCTGCAGACCGGGCACACGCAAGTCGGCCCGGCTGGCGGCTCGACGACGCCCGTCCCGTCGCAGACTGGGCATGTGAACGTCTTGTGGCTGCCCGTGCCGTGGCAATAGGCGCAGGTCACGTGGGGGACCGGCACGCTCACGAAGCCTTCGCCCTGGCAAACCACGCACAGGGATTGCTCGGAAAGCTGGTTGTACGGATCGGTGCCCCTGCCTTGACAGAACGCACAGCGGATTTTCTCACGGACGATCGTCGGCGTAGCCATCGTTCGGTCTCCTCAAATCAGTTTGCCTAACGGGCCCAGATCCAGGTTCAAATCTTCGTCTTCCAAGCCAAACTCTCGTTTGAGACGCTGCATTTGCTCGGACAGTTGCAGAAACGCGGCGCCCAGCCGTTCCACTTCCTCGTCGCTCAGCGATCCGGCCTCGACGCGGCGGATGGCCTGCCGTTCGAGCAATTCGCGAATCAACTCGATGAGCGTCAAAACGAGCTTGGCCAGCCCGTTTTTCGCGTCAGTCGAGTTGAGCGAGATGCGCGGGGCCTGCCGCGGCGCGGCGGGTTCGACGTGCTGAAAGGTGCGAACGAAATCATCCAATGCTTGCGAATCGGCCCGAGGCGCTGCGGCGACCGTCATGTCTTCGCTCCCAGCGGCGAAACGCCGCTATTGAAAGGGCCGGGCTGTCGGGCGGACTCGACCGAGGTCAGCACCAATTGCAGCCCCAGATAAATCAAATCGATGTTGGCGACCGAGATCATCACTTCGCCCGCCACCACCACGCCCTGATTGAGCACGCGATCCAGCGTTTCGCACAGCGAAATGTGTTCCGCGTCTGACAGTTCGGCGCCCGGCAACTGATTCATGGCTTCCTCGTCAGAGCAAACGCTCGTATAGGCTGCGCGCCTGACGAAGTTCGCCGGCGTCTTCGTGGCTCTTGGCGATCTCCAACAATCGCTCGAGCGCGTCGTATGCCTCGGGGGCGCCGGCATGCTCTTCGGCCAATTCGAAATAAATCGACATCGCCTGGTGGATCGAATTTTCCGCCCGATACATGTCGGCGAGGTTCAGCAACTTGCTCAACAGCGGCGTGGGTGGAGGGGACGCGGGCGGAGGGGACGCGGACGAATCGATCCTGGGCGCAGCAGCGCCCTCGGCCGGCCGGGACGGGGCGGCAAGAGGAACCTCCGCCGCCTGAACCGCGAGGGTCGCGGGCGCCGCCGCGTTTTGAACTTGGGTGGCGGCCTCATGACGGTCATGGGCCGACGCGTGCGAATGATGCTTGTCGCCGCTCATCTGATTCTCCTGGGCTGGCAGGCGAGACGCCCCGCGCCGTGGTGCTAATCGTAGGCCGCGTCGCCGGCGGTTTCCTCGCTGTCCTCGTCGTCCTCGTCGTCCTCGTCGTCATCGTCCGCGACGTCTTCGTCTTCAGCGACGCCGTCCGCACGATCGCGAGCGTCAATTTGTTCCAGCCGCTCGAGCAATTCCCGCTCGCTGCGATCGAACTCCTCCTCGGTCACCTGGCCGGTCTCCAACAGCACGTACATTTCGCTCAGTTGGTTGCGGATCGATTCGGCCTCGTGAGCAATTTCTTCTTGGGCCGCGTTATAGATATTGCGAAACACCGACATCAGGCCGCGGGCCGGGGCCAGCAAAAGATCATCGAGCAAGAACATGGCGGTTCCTCGGTTCAGATGTCCAAATTCAAGTCGACGAAATTGTGCGGCAGCCAGGGACCGTTGAAATCGAACGAGAAGTGGTTGTCGAACCGGCGCGCGGCTTCGACGACGCCGTCCTCGAACTCCTGCTGGGCCTTCTCGCCGATCAAAAAGGCCAGGTTCATGATTTCCTGTTCGTTGCGCGGCTTGTTTTCCTTGACCTCGAAGCTGCGGGTCTGCAGGGCCTGGGTTACGATCTGGGTGCAGGCGGCCCGCTGTTCGCCGAGCAGGCGGTCGAACGTGCGGCCGAGTTCGATCATCTCGTCTTTCGTCGGTTGCCGGCCGCGGAACAACTGGTCGCGCAGCTCTCGCAAATCGTCTTGCGTTTCGACGAAGTATTCGAAGATGTTCGGCACGTCCCAGCACGCGCGCAACCCCATTTCGACTTTGCCGGCCACTCGACGAATCTGTTCGATGAACTCTTCGCGGTTGCGGACCAAGATGTCGCGCGCCGCGTCCGGACTATCGGCCACCAGCCCGAACGCCACCGGCAACACGACGAACTCCTGCCGCAGCCGTTTGAGCGCCTCGTGGTGGGCGGCCAGGCGGCGGCGTTCGGGGCGAAGCTTGCCGCCTGGCGCCTCGCTGACCACCGCCGCAACACGGCCGTCGCTCAGCGCGCGGACTGCGGCGCCGTCGATGCCGGTCCAATCGAAGCGGCGGTCCTGGTCGCACTCGATCACGGCATACAAGTATTGGCCTCGCGCCGTCTTGGTCGCCGATGGGTCGGAAGCAGTCGCAAGCATCCTGGAATCTCCTGGGCGTTAATAATTGAGTTCTCGAACAAAGACCCCGCCGGGCGGTTCGGCCGCGGGCCGAGGCAGGCTCGGGCCCGGCGGCGCCTGTTCGGCGATCGAGCGGAGCCAGTTTTCTTTCTCGCCGATTTCGGCCAGCCGGGCGTCGATCTCGCCGTGGCGTTCCAAGAGCCGGCGCAACTCGTGTTTCAATCGCGTGCGCTCGTGGGCCAGCGAAGCGAGTTCGAGCAGCGCGCCGCCGGCGGTGCGGGCGCGGCGTCGATCGAGCAGTACGCCGAGCGTTTTGATGTTTCGCGTGGTCTTGCGTTCGCCCTTCACGGTTTGGTCCTCCTCGCGACAAATCGGTCTCGGTTCAGGTGATCGACGCCAGCGCGTGCCCATTGGCGCCGTTCGGCCGGCTGCGCGGCGAGCAAACCTGGTCGATAATCTCGTCGAGTCGGTCGAGATCGAGCGCCTCGCCATGCCGGGTGATTTTGACCGTGTCGGTGCAAAGCACGTCGCGGCACGTCTCGCGGAAGATCGCGTCGCCGCCTTCGGCGCTGGCGCCTCGCAGGGCGACGATCTTGGCGATCATGATGCAGGCCCGAATCGTCGGCCGGTGGTGGTTGACGCCCAGGCTGCGGAAACGGCGAACGATTTCGACGATCCGGGCCACGGCTTCTTCGGGCAACCCGCTCTTGGCGGCGGTGATCGCGGCTTCCGTCTGTGGATCGTGGTGGCCGAGCTTGATCGTAATCATGCGGTCGAGCAAGGCGTCTTGCGTCTTGTGGACGCCCGCATACTCTTCCGGATTGCTCGTGAACACGGCGGCGAAATCGCTGTGGACCTGCATCTGGTTCTCGCAACTGCGACCGCTGGGCAGTTCCAACAATCGCTCCTCGAGGATGCTCAGCAGCACGTTGTTGGCCTCCGGCCGCGAGCGATTGAATTCGTCGTAGATCAGCGTAAATCCGAATTTGCAGGCCGTCGTCAGCCGGTTGTCGACCCAGACCTTGGAGAAGTTCTCTTCCTGCTTGACCACCGAATGGATGAAGTTGTCGACGACTCGGGTGGCGCGGTAGCCGTTCTGGCCCCCGATGAGGTCGGAACTGCCGAACTCGTCGTCGCCGTGAATCAGGATCACGGGCCGACCCAGCGCTGCCGCAATGTGCAACGCCAGCGTGGTCTTGCCCGTGCCGGCCGGACCGCTGAAATGGACTGGGTAGCCGGTCTTGAGGTAACACATGGCGCGGTCGGTCAGGGCGCGGACGTACGCGGTTTCGACGAAATTGGGCTTCTGTTTCGGCAGCAGCACGGTCAGCGGTTCTGTGCTCACGGGTTCAATTCTCCTCGATGCGAACGCGGTTGACGGATCAGCCCCCAGGGGCGGCGGCTGGCGCCTCATCGGCGCGCAAGCACGCCGCCCCTTTCGACCGCTGGTTCATTGTTCGTGCTTACCTGCGTGTTCCCGGCCTTTCCCGTGCTTACGCCGGGCGGCCTTGCCGTCTTCGTGGCCGTGCCAGATGCGGCCGGCTTCCTGAAGGTCCTTGGCCAAGGCTTGCCGCGCTTCTTCGAAGCCGTGAAGCATGCGGTCCAGATGTTCGTGACGGGTTTCGCGGCAAGTTTCCAGGGTTTGCCGGAGGCGTTCTTGCAGTTCGCGGAAGCGTTTGCCGATCTGCTCGCGCGTCTCGGCGACTTGTTGCACTTGTTCCTGGCGTTCCTTGCTCAGGGTCGAGCGAACTTGCGTCGCCATTGCGTCGTGCTCGCGACCGAGGCGTTGCAAGAGCTCTTCGGCGCTGGATAACAGATGCTCGGTCTCGGTACGCAGCGAGTCCAGCGTCTCGGTCCGCGCGTGCGCGCTGACGGCAATCTGTTCGGTCAGGGCCTTCATGTTTTCGGTGAACGTGGCCATTCGAAATTCTCCCCAGGGTTCGGCTCGATAAATGTTTTGCTCGCAAATTCCCTTCCTTGTGCTTCCACCGAGAGGGAACCCGAAAAGGCGCCCTCTCGGATGGAAAGCACACGCCCCGTTCTGCCCCGACGCGTTAGGCGGGCTGAGCCGCGGTGGCGGTCAGGCCGATGGCCTCGGCGTACTTCAAGTACGTCTCGACCGACGCGACGACTACGCGAGCTTCGATCGAGAGCAACTCGATGCCGACCAGCGACACCTTGGCCCAGGCATCGATCACGATGCCCTTGTCCAGGATGCGGTCGACGACCTCGGCCAAGCTCGAGCTGTCCGTAGACTTCATCACCTTTGCCATGACACCATCTCCTCTCAAAGCAAGACACATCTTTCGTCAAAACGTCAACGAGACGTAATGACTGCAGTCATGGAAGCGGACTCAATGCGAAGGCCGTGCCGCGCCCGGTTGCCGTTTTCTCAGGGCCTCTCTAATTGCTTGTACGACAGGAGTTGTGTTCGCAAGTCATCCAGCGCCCCAGCGCCCGATGGTTGCGAGCCTTGCGTCCGCACGGGCGCCGCTTACCTGCTTGAGACTCGAATTCCCTGCTTGCGCCCACGTTGCAGCCCCATTCATGCGCCGAGAAGTGCAGCGGGAGACGGCGTCGCCTCGGCGCCGCTCAACGCGACAAAGTGATAAGCGGGCCAAGGACCGGTCAGCAGCAGCTTGTCGGAACACGTTGCTTGCAAACTGCGAAACTTCTTGTGGAAGCGAGGCTGGTGCTTGCGGCGCACGAGAAACGAGAGCGACGCGATCGAGCCGGCTTCGGCGGCGGCGGACTGGCAGCGTACGTACAGCCCCTCGAATGCCGCGCGAAAGTTTTCAGCGACGGCTTCCGCGAGTTGGCGGCGCGCGTCGCGCCGAGCATACCATTGGCGCCGGTCGGAGAGGTATCGCCCCCCCGCTCCCTCGGCCGTCAAGAAGGCGGATTCGCACGACTGCCGCAACTCGACTCCCTCTGGCAAGGGTTCGGAAACGCCTGACAGAATCCGCAGTCCAAACTCGTCGCAGCCTGCAATCTCGTCGAGTAGCGTGAGAAAATCGTCCTGACGAGCCCGCAGCAGATTGCGGATCGCCGCTTCGTCCGCCAATTGGCAGCCAAAGCGCATGGGCGCGAAAGGACCGCGACGGTGCAACTGTTCGATGACCCGGGCGTAGGTCAGCAGGTAAGCCGTCGAAGGGCTTGCCTCGGGAAGGATAGTGGCGGAATAAGCGGCGGCCAATTCGTCCTGCCGCAGCACGTTCGTCGAGCAACCGGCCGGACCTGCCGGCAACGGCCTGTCCCAGCCGCTTGAGGCGAGCCCAACGCCATAGACCAGTCGGTTCATCCGATCGCCTCTTCCAACGAAGGGCAGAAACTGAATGGCGGCCAGGGGCCGGTGCGCTCCAGCGTCAACCCGCGCTCAAGATAGCAGGCGCCAACGGCTTCCACGCGGGCGTGGAACTCGTCGACTCGCTGCTCGGGCACGAGGAACGCCAAATTCAGCGACATCTCGTCCGTCTTGCCGGTGAGCTGAGCGGGCTGCGGCTTCAATGTCCGCGATTCGACGGCGACGTCTTTGAGAGCGTCAAGTATTTCGGCTGCGACCGTTCGCGCCCATTGTCTCGCTTCTCGCTCGGCGGCGGCATGCAGTTGCTTCTGCTGGAAGTAGCGTTTTCCTGGCGACACGGCGAGCTCCGGCCGGCAAGCGTTCAATCCAGGCTCCGCCTCGAGCCGCCAGGCCGCGGCCGCTTTCATCGAGAGAAAGCCCTTGACGGCCCACTCCTGCTTTTCGGCCGCGTACGCCAAAAATCGATCGATCTGCGTCGCTTGCGTCTCCATCACGGTTTGCACGGCCGACGGCGACGAAAACAGCGCCCCGAAGCGCACTGGCAAAACGGGAGATCTCGCCATGACTTCTTCGATCACGGCCTGGTGCCGGCAAACACGCGGAATCAGCCACTCGGGATCGGGGGCGCGATCCGTCGCCGCGGCGGGGCTAAACTCCTCGACGCGCGCCTGGCTGCATACGGCCGCAAGATTCGCGGCACAGATCGCCGCCACTCCTGGACGTCCGTCGACGCCAGGCGACGTTAATCCGCCCGCGGCGTTCGGGCGGGCGAAACAATACAGGTAAGTTCCCTCGTCGACAGCCACCGCTGGCCTCCTGGAGTCAAGCGCGTCGCCGGCCGGCGACGCCCTCAAGGTCAGTCTCCCATCTGTTTCTGCGCGCGGACTTCCGACAGGGCCTGCTCCAGGTGCGATCGGCCGATCAAAAGCGGCTGCTCGGTCGCGGCGGTTTCGCCGCGCGCGATCGCCTCGCGGATCAGTTGCAGCGCCGCGCGCCGGCAGACGGCTTGCACGTCGGCGCCGCTGAACCCTTCGCTCTTGTCGGCCAACTCGTCCAAGTTGATCTCCTCGGCCGCCGGCTTGCCGTGCAGTCCGATCGCGAAGATCTCGCGGCGATCGTCGCGGCTCGGCGGCGGAATCTCCAACTGCACGTCAAATCGTCCAGGGCGCAGCAGCGCGGGATCGAGAATGTCGGCGCGGTTCGTGGCCCCGAGCACCAGCACTCCGGTCAACTCTTCGACGCCGTCCAACTCGGCCAGGAACTGCCCGATCACGCGCTCCGTGACGTGCGAATCGGCGCCGCCTCCGCCCCGTTCAGGAACCAGCGCGTCGAGTTCGTCGAAAAAGATGATGCACGGGGCGGCCTGCCGGGCCTTGCGGAAGATCTCGCGGACCCCTTTTTCCGATTCCCCCACGTATTTCGACAGCAGCGACGGCCCTTTGACCGAAATGAAATTGACCTCGGTCTGGCTGGCGACGGCCTTGGCCAACAGCGTTTTGCCGCAGCCCGGCGGGCCCGACAGCAAAATGCCCTTCGGCGGACTGACGCCCGCCTGGGCGAACAACTCGGGGTGTCTCAGCGGCCACTCGACCGCCTCGATCAACTGTTGCTTCACCGCGCTCAAGCCGCCCACCTCGTCCCAGCGCACTTCGGGAACTTCGATGAACACCTCGCGAATGGCCGACGGCTCGACTTCGTGCAACGCCTGCAAGAAATCAGCCATGCGCACCTCGAGTTTTTGCAGCGCTTCGTAGGGAATCTGGGCCGCGGCAAAGTCGATTTCGGGCATGATCGTGCGCAGCCGGATCATCGCCGCCTCGCGGCACAACGCTTCCAGGTCGGCGCCGACGAAACCGTGCGTGATGCCCGCCAGGTGAGGCATGTCGACGTCGGAAGCCAGCGGCATGCCGCGGCTGTGAATATCGAGGACCTCCTGGCGTCCGTCGCGGTCGGGAATCGAGATCGCGATCTCGCGGTCGAAGCGCCCCGGGCGGCGCAGCGCCGGATCGAGCATGTTGGGCAGGTTCGTGGCGGCCAACACCATCACGTGCTGCCGCCGGGCCAGGCCGTCCATCAGCGAGAGCAATTGGGCCACCACCCGCTTCTCGACTTCGCCGACGACGTTTTCACGCCGCGGAGCGATGCTGTCGATCTCGTCGATGAAGATGATGCTCGGCGCCTGGCGGGCCGCCTCCTCGAAAATCTTTCGCAGGTGCTGCTCCGATTCGCCGTAGAACTTGTGAATGATCTCCGGGCCGTTGACGACGAAAAACTTGGCGTCGGTTTCGTGGGCCACGGCGCGGGCGATCAGCGTTTTGCCGCAGCCCGGCGGACCGTAGAGCAAGACGCCTTTGGGAGCGTCGATTCCCAGCCGCTCGAAGACTTCGGGATAGCGCAGCGGCAGCTCGATCGTCTCGCGAATCCGCCGCAGCTCGCGCTTCAAGCCGCCGATGTCTTCGTAGGTCAACGCGCGGGGCGCCTCCGGCTGGCGCGCCTTGGCTTTGCCCACTTCGAGCGTGGTGGCGGGCTTGATGACGACCGGGCCGGCCGGCGACGTCGAAGCGACTTTGAAGTCGGCCGATCGCGAGCCGAACAACGTGGCCCGGATCAGGTCGCCTTCGCCCACCGGAAGCCCGTCGAGCAGACTGCCGATGTACTGCAAGTCGCGCTCGCGCGGCACGATGGTCATCGGCGACAGCACCACGCGCTGCGCAGCGCGCGGGCTGATCTTGCGGACTTCGACGAGCTGATCGAGCCCGGCCCCGCAATTGTCGCGCATCACGCCGTCGATCTGGATGCGGGATTGACCGCGGTGTTCCTTGAACGCCGGCATCGCCTTCCCGATCGTTTTCCGCTTGCCGGCGATTTCGACGAAATCGCCGATTTGCAGTCCCAGGCGTTCCATGTCGGCGGGGTCGATGCGCGCCAGCCCCCGCCCCGCGTCTTTGGGCAAGGCCTCGAAGACTTTCAGTTTTTCGATCGTCGCCTTATCAGGCATCTTCGTTCGCCTTGTGTTTTGTGCCAGCAAAACGCACTTCCAGCACGCCGTTTCGACATTTCGAGGTCATCGACCGCCCCACCGCGGCTTCGGGTAACAGCACCTCCTTGCGATATTTCTTGTCGCGAGAACTGGCCGAGATGACGAGAATGTCTTCGTGCATCTCCAAATGAACGTCTTGGGCGCCGACGCCGGGCATCTCGGCCACGATCAGGATTTCGTCGTCTTCCTCGAACACGTCGACCATCGGCTCGCGCACTTCGTGGACGACAGGCTTGCCGGTTTTTTCATCCGCGCGGACGTTGCCGAACGGCTCGACCTTGACCGCGTCGCGCTCGCCGCCGAGCCCGGTGCGGATCGTGACGCCGTAGACGCCGCGCACCCGGCCCGTCGGCTCGATGCCGCGGATCTCGCCCGTTCGCTTGAGTTCTTCGCCTTTTTCGGCCAGTTCGCCCAGCTTCTCAATCAGGTTGACCAGTCCGCCCAGGAACCCTCCCTCGCCCTGCGGCTTGCGTTCCATGCGGCGTTTCGTGGCATGTTTTCGGGTCATAACGAACTCCTCCTTTCAAAAGAGACGATCATTTCAGGCTGGCGCTTTCTTCTTTTCCGTTCAACAAGAACGTAATCCCGTATAGCCTGGCTTTCGTGCGCAGCGTCTTATAGTCGATTTGCAGCAGTCGGGCGGCCTCGGCTTTGTTGCCTCCCGTTTGCTGCAAAACACGCGTCAAGATTTCTCGTTCGGCCTCGACGACCTTTCTTCTGACGAGCGTCTTCAGGGCCATGGGCTCTGCACTTCGCTCGTCGGACGCCGACGCACGACGTTCGCGCGCCGCGCATAGGGCGATCGGACCGAGATGCTCGACGTGAATCTGGGCGTCGGCCAAAAGCACGGCCCGACGAATCAGGTTTCGCAATTCGCGAACGTTGCCCGGCCACGAATGCTGCTCGAGCGCCTCGACGGCTTCGGCGGAAATCACTTGCGGGCTCTTGCGCAACTCTTCGCACGTCTGGCGCATGAAGCGCTCGGCCAGGTACAGGATGTCTTCCGCTCGTTCGCGCAAGGGCGCGATCTCGATGCTGAATTCGTTCAGCCGGTGATAGAGGTCTTGACGAAAGCGCCCGGCGGCGGCCATGGCGGGCAGGTTCTGGTTGGTGGCGGCGATGACGCGGACGTCGAAATTGACGTAACGGCTGCCGCCCAGCGGGCACGCTTGCCGCTCTTGCATCACGCGCAGCACCTTGGTCTGCACGCCCAGCGGCAAGTTCTGAATTTCGTCGAGAAACACCGTCCCGCCCGAGGCCGCGACGAACTTGCCCTCGCGGCTCCGGTCGGCGCCGGTAAAGGCGCCCTTTTCGTGGCCGAACAATTCGCTCTCGATCAGGCTCGGCTGCACCGCGCCGCAATCGATCGCCACGAAAGCCCCGCTCGCTCGACGACTGCGGACATGGATTTCTCTCGCCGCCAATTCCTTGCCCGAGCCGGTTTCGCCGCTGATGATGACGGTAAAGTCGGTCGGCGCCACGCGATCGATGTCGGCAATCAACCTGCGCACCGCATCGCTCGATCCCATCTTCTCCAGCAAAGGATCCGCTGCGGCGACCAGTGCCGCCCGGGCCTCGCTGGCCGGGCGACTGGCGGACCGCTCGGGCAGCGCAGCGCGGATCGCGGCGATCAACTCCTGCCGGCGGCAGGGTTTTGCCAAGTAGCGACAGCCGTTGTCTTCGATGGCTGCGGCGGCCGAATTGGCGGCGCCGCGGTCGGCAAGCACGATAAACGGAGTCGCAGAATCGAGCTTTCTGGCGTCGCTGAGCGCGGTCCCGGCGTCGCGGCGGAGGCTCAAGAGCACGACGTCGGGCGTCGCCTGCTTGAACAGCCGAAGACTCATTTCCCCGCCGTCGGCTTCGATGACGTGGAATCCCTCCTGTTCCAAGAGGCCGCACAGCGCGGTGCGCGTGTTTCGATCGTCGTCCACAACCAGGACGCGGGGTTTAAGCGGGGGCGTGCCATTCATGTCAAACGAACTCGTGGGGGCGTCAATCGGTCCTACGCATGTCTCTCTTGGGCGGCAATCCTCGGGCTCCTTCGCAACAGGTTTCCAACTCGAAGCAAGACGCTAGCGCCGGCCCGAGTTTTTCCCAACCGCCCCCGGCGCTACTTCGAGCTTCGTCACTTCGATGTCGGGCGCCAGGCGACCATCGAGCGAGTGCAGCAAGCCGAGAAACGCCAAACCGGTCTCGCCCGGCAGCAGCGTCTCATCGATCCGCCGGGCGACGAAAGCGTCGCGCCGTTTCAAAATGCGGTCGCTGGCCTCGCGCTGCTCAGGCGTCGCGACGGTCCTTGAGGCGGCGGCCAGGATCGCGTGCCGCGAGAATTCATATTCCTCGAGCAACAGCTCGGGCGACTCGGTTCCCATGATGCGGGCGCCTCGCGCCATCAGCCTCAGCAGCAGTTGGTGATTGCGGCTGCCGACTTCTGCGAGATCGCGAACGATCTCCTCTTCTCGGCCGCAGCAGGCCAGGCCGTCCTGGTAAAGCCGCACTCGCGAGTAGTCGAGGTCGAGTCGTTCGATCTCCTGGCCGATATTCGTCCACATCGTTTCGATCACCTTCTGCCCTCGCTGCCATTGCCTCGGTCCGGTGCGCCGTACGTGAAGCCGCCGCACCGACTCCCTGAGGCTGCCCAAATCCTCCTGAGTGTGGATGATCGGAACCCAGATCAATCGCCTTGACGTCATGCCGTGCATCGATCGCTTGCTCCGAACCTCTGTCCGAGAAAAGAATGGCTCTCGATGTTTTGCTTGTCAAAGTGAGCGGAATTGACATGCCGCGAACGCTCGCAGAGCCACGGTACGCAACTGGCTGACCTTGCCCCGGTTTTGCGCTGTACGCTTGCGCATCGGGCCGTGCGTCGCCGCACATTGCGAAAACCGCCAATCGAGTTCGTCTCGGCCGGCGGCGCCGGCGAGCGCGACTGCGTCGCTCTGTTTCCGTAGGGCATGTTGCAGAAACTGTAGGGAACGCCCTCCGTGGCAATCCGTGAACTCTCGGAAATCGCGTCGATTCGCGCGTCTCGGAACGCCACGGAGGGCGTTCCCTGATATGGTTGGACCAGTCAAGGGTGATTGTTTCGCCTTGCGGCGGGTGCTTCATGGCGGATGTTTCACGGTGTTTAGGGAATGGCCAGGAGACGGAACGCGG
>Ga0307372_10001417_pt1 | contig 41904 bp, 42 predicted proteins | sample OX1MG_FD_202533 | JGI IMG/M metagenome (GOLD analysis project Ga0307372, IMG submission 202533) | Soil microbial communities from Risofladan, Vaasa, Finland - OX-1 | ecosystem: Environmental > Terrestrial > Soil > Coastal area > Acid sulfate soil | place: Finland: Risofladan, Vaasa | collected...
GAAAGAGTTGGGAACGGGATCTTCAACGGCCGCAGGGGCCCGATCAGAGCAGCGAGCGTGGGTCGAAGGCGTCGCGCAGGCCGTCGCCGAGCAGGTTGAAGGCGATCGTCGTGAGCAGGATCGCGATGCCGGGCAACACCAGGAGCCAGACGTCGCTCTGGTAGTACAGCGGAGCATTCGCGAGCAGTCTGCCCCAGCTCGTGGTCGGTGCCTGGATCCCGAGCCCGATGAACGAGAGACCGGCCTCGCCCAGGATGTTCGCGGCCACCAGGATCGACGAGTAGACGATGATCGGCGCGACGAGGTGCGGCAGCAGGTGCGAGCGCATGATCCGCAGGTTGCTCGCGCCCGTCATACGGGCAGCCTCGACGAATTCCTTTTCCCGCAGCGAGAGGACGACGCCCCGCATGATCCTCGCGGGATAGAACCACCCGAAGACGCTGAAGATGAGCACGAGAGTGAAGACCCCGGGTTGGAGGAAACCGAGGGTGATGCCGTTGAGCGTGGGGCCGGCAACGATCTGCACCCCGATGATGAGGAGGAGGGCCGGGAAGACCATCGTGATCTCGATGAGACGCGAGATCACGGTGTCGATCCAGCCGCGGAGATAGCCGGCAAGCAACCCCAGCACGACGCCGACGCCGACGGAGCCGATCGTCGAGATCACGCCGACCTCGAGCGAGGTCTGCGCGCCGTAGAGGATCTGGAGGAACATGTCGTGGCCGGTCTGGTCGGCCGCGCCGAGGATGAAAAGCGTGTGGCCGCTCTTGCCGATGTCGGCGTTGGAGACCCACGTCCACGGCCCCGCCGGGATGTTGTCCGCGTTGACGGAGGAGAGGAAGAGGTCGTACGGCCCATGGCCGAGGAAATGAGCGGCGATAGGCCCACCTGCGAAGGCTGCGAAGAACAGGAAGACGATGAAGCCGAAGCTGACAACCGCGAGCTTGTCGCGCCTGAAGCGAATGAAAATGCCCTCCCAGTAGCCGCGCGCCTTGACCGCCTCGAGGGACTCAGCCTCGAAAGATACGCCCAGGGGCGCCGCAGGTTCGACTCTAGTGCTCACAGCCGCAGGGAAGGTATCTCAAAGCCGTGGTCAATGCCACCCATACGAATCACTTGGACTCCGGAGAGCGCAGGAAGTTAGGAAGCCCGGCGAACCAATCGAGAGCCTCGGGGTTCGCGAGCGAGTCGCGGCTGGCGACTTCGTCGGCGGGCGTTCCGGTGAGGATGCGCTTCACGGGCACCTCGAGGATCTTCCCCGAGAGCGTGCGGGGGACTGCGGGCGCGGCGAGGATCTCGTCGGGCACGTGGCGGGGCGAACAGTCCTCGCGGATCCGGCGCCGGATCTCGCCGACGAGCGCGTCGTCGAGCACGGCTCCGTCGCGGAGGACGACGAAGAGCGACATGCGGCTGCCGTCGCCGTACGGCACGTCGACGACGAGCGCGTCGACGATCTCGTCGAGCGCGAGCACGCTGCGGTACAGCTCGCTCGTCCCCATCCGCACGCCGCCGCGGTTGATCGTCGCGTCGGAGCGGCCGGTGATGATCGCCGTGCCGCGCTCGGTGATCTCGATCCAGTCGCCGTGCCGCCAGACGCCGGGGAAGGTCGAGAAGTAGCTCTCACGTAGGCGAGAGCTGTCGTAGTCATTCCACAGATAGAGAGGCATCGACGGCATCGGCTCGGTGATCACGAGCTCGCCGACCTCGCCGACGAGCGAGCGGCCGTCCTCGCTCCACGACTCGACCTTCGCGCCGAGCGCGCGCGCCTGCAGCTCGCCGCGGTAGACGGGCAGCGTCGGGACGCCGCCGACGAACGCGGTGCACACGTCGGTGCCGCCGGACGTGGAGAAGAGCCAGGTCTCTTCGCCGAGCTCGTCCCGGACCCAGTCGAATCCCTCGGGCGCGAGCGGCGAGCCTGTCGAGCCGACGCTGTCGAGGCGGGAGAGGTCGCGGCCCGCGGTGGGCGCGACTCCTTCTTTCTGGCACGACGCGATGTAGCCGGCGCTCGTCCCGAAGCACGTGATCTCCGCGGCGTCGGCGAGATCCCACAGCGTGCCGAGGTTCGGGTACGCGGGGTTGCCGTCGAAGAGGACGACGGACGCCTCGGAGAGCAGGGCGCCGACGAGGAAGTTCCACATCATCCAGCCGGTCGTCGTGAACCAGAAGACGCGGTCGCCGGCCTGCGCGTCGAGGTGGAGCCGGAGCTTCTTGAGGTGCTCGAGGAGGATCCCGCCCTGGCCGTGGACGATCGCCTTCGGCAGGCCGGTCGTGCCCGAGCTGTACAGCACCCAGAGCGGATGGTCGAACGGGAGCTGCGCGAACTCGAGCTCGGCGGCGGGCAGATCCCAGTCGTCGCCGGCGAGGTACGGGAGGACGAGCGTGCGCTCGAGGGTCGGCAGCTCCTGCTCGAGCGCCGCGACGGCTTCGGCGCGGTCGAAGTCCTTGCCGCCGTAGCGGTAGCCGTCGACGGCGAGCAGCACCTTCGGCTCGATCTGCGCGAAGCGGTCGACGACGCTGCGGACGCCGAACTCGGGCGCGCAGCTCGACCAGACCGCGCCGATGCTCGAGCAGCCGAGGAAGGCGGCGATCGTCTCGGGGATGTTCGGGAGATAGGCGGCGACTCGGTCGCCCGCTTCGACGCCCGACTCGCGGAGGGCTTGCGCGAGGGCACCCGCGCGCGCGCGGAGCTCTCCCCATGTCCAGTCGTCGAGCGGCCGCAGCTCGGAGGCGTGGCTGATCGCGAGCGCGTCGTCGTCACGGTCACGGAAGACGTGCTCGGCGTAGCTGAGCCGCGCGCCCGGGAACCACTCGGCGCCGGGCATCTCGTGGCTCGTGAGGACGCGTTCGTACGGCTCGCCGGCGCGGACGTCGAAGAACTCCCAGATCGACGCCCAGAACTCCTCGAGCTCGTCGACCGACCACTGCCAGAGGGCGTGGTAATCCGCGAGCTGGAGGCCGCGCGTGGAGTTCAGCCACTCGCGGTAGCGCGTGATCGTCGCGGACGCGATCCGCTCGGGGCTCGGCTCCCAGACGATCGGCGGCGTGGCTCCCACGCCGCCGATGCTAGTCGCGACACTCCCGTCACAAGGCCGCCGGCCTTACGTATCGGTGGCTGCCACCGGCCTCCGCATGGTTACGCGACCTGTTGCGCCGGCGTGACGGAGTTGCGCGCGTTTCGTCGCGGCGGCTGCCACCGGTCGAGGCCGTTTCGGTCACACGGTCTAAGAAGACACGTCCGGTGCCAGGCACCGACGTGTCTGGTCTGGACAGCGCTCGAGTGCGCGAGCAGCTCACGCCGAAGGGAGTGTCGGCTCCTAAGGACACGCCTACGGCGCGAGGTCGCTACCTCGTCGTCGACCTCGTCGCCTGCTCGTTCACGCCCGACTTGAACATGCCGCCGGTCGCGATCTTCGTCAGGAGCTTGTCGGGCTGGGACTCCTCGTCGAGTGTCTGGTCGGCGAGGTCCTCGATCCCGTCGAAGCCCGTCTCCTTTGCGAGCTGCCGAACGGTGCCCCACGCCGCGATCTCGTAGTGCTCGATGCGCTGGGCCGCGGCGATGATGGCCGCGTCCTTCGCGGTCGGGTCGCCGGTCGTCTGGAGGATCTCCTCACCCTCGGCGATGAGGCCCTTCATCCCCTTGCACTCCTCGGTCGGCTTGGTCACCCCGAGCTCACCGAGCGCCTCCTCGACGCGCTTCACGTGGCCGCGAGTCTCCTCGAGGTGCTCGCGGAACGCAGTCTTCAGCTCGTCGTGCGTTACCGCCTTCTCCATCTTCGGCAGCGCCGTCACGAGCTGCGTCTCCGCGCTGTGCAGATCCTCGAGCTGCTCCGTCAGGACATCCTTCAGCGAGTGAAAACCCATCTCAACCCCTTTCCTCGAATCCGTACTTTCCCGTTGGCGCCTACCGCACTTGCCGAAGCCCAAACCGGCGAGACGGGACTAAGGTGCGCCAATGGCCCAAGACACGCTCATCACCACCGACACGCTCACCGTCCGGGACAACCGCACCGGCGAAGAGGTCGAGATCCCGATCGTCGACGGGACGATCCACGCGACCGAGCTGAAGAAGCTCGGGCTGACGTCGTACGACCCCGCTTTCCTCAACACCGCCTCGACGCGCAGCTCGATCACGTACATCGACGGGGACGCCGGGATCCTCCGCTACCGCGGCTACCCGATCGAGCAACTCGCCGAGCAGGCGAGCTTCCTCGAGGTCGTCTGGCTCCTCTTCGAGGGCGAGCTGCCGACGCTGGCCGAGCTCGACTCGTGGCAAGACGAGGTTCGCTTCCACACGTACGTTCACACGAACGTCGAGCAGTTCCTCGACGGCTTCCGCCACGACGCGCATCCGATGGGGATGCTGCTCGGCGCGACCGCTGCCCTCTCGACCTTCTATCCCGACGCGAAGGAGATCGGCGACGAGGAGAGCCGCCGGCTCCAGAAGCTGAGGCTGGTCGCGAAGTTCCCGACGATCGCCGCGTGGGTCTTCCGCCACAGCCGCGGCCTGCCGTACGTCTTCCCACGCAACGACCTCGACTACGTCGGCAACTTCGTCAACATGACGTTCGAGATCGGCGGGCAGCACGAGCCGAACCCGGTGCTGCAGCGGGCGCTCGAGATCCTCCTCATCCTCCACGCCGACCACGAGCAGAACGCCTCGACGAACGCGGTGCGCGGCGTCGGCTCGACGCAGGTGGATCCGTTCTCGGCGGTCTCGGCAGGGATCGCGGCGCTCTACGGGCCGCTCCACGGCGGCGCGAACGAGCAGGTGTTGAGGATGCTCGACGAGATCGGCGACGTGAAGAACGTCCCCGCCTTCATCGAAGGAGTGAAGAACCACGAGCGGCTGCTCATGGGCTTCGGGCACCGCGTGTACAAGAACTACGACCCGCGCGCGAAGCTCATCAAGCGCGTCGCCGACGACGTCTTCGCGCAGACCGGGATCGACCCGAAGCTCGAGATCGCGCTCGAGCTGGAGCGGATCGCGCTCTCCGACGACTACTTCATCGAGCGGAAGCTCTACCCGAACGTCGACTTCTACTCCGGGATCATCTACCGGGCGATGGGCTATCCCACCGATTACTTCACGGTGCTGTTCGCGCTCGGCCGGCTCCCCGGCTGGCTCGCGCAGTGGGAGGAGATGCTCTCCGACTCCGAGCAGAAGATCGCGCGGCCGCGGCAGATCTACACGGGCTACGACGAGCGCGACTTCGTGCCGATCGCAAAGCGCTAAGAGCTCCTAACGGAATGACCACGCGCTGACTGGGCGTGATGGGCGAGTGCGATGCAAGGACGCAGGGAGTGCGAATAGCAGAGCTATTCGCACGACTGAGGACGCAGCAGCGCGCCGCCCAGCGCGGCCAGGCGGCCCGTGCTTCATTGCGTTAGGAGCTCTAAACCGCGGGATTCCACGGATTCGCACGGAGACGCGAGCCGCGAGCGTTCCGGCATGGCGCTCGACCTCGACCAGCGTCCGATCCTCGTCTTCTGGGAGACGACGAAGGCGTGCTCGCTCGCCTGCAGGCACTGCCGCGCCGAGGCGCAGTCCCGGCCGGCTCCGGGCGAGCTCGACGACGCCGAGGCCCGCGCCCTCATCGACTCGCTTGCCGGCTTCGGCCGTCCCCGCCCGGTGCTCATCGCGACCGGCGGAGACGTGCTCGAACGGCGCGGCATCGACGACCTCGTCGATCACGCGGTGGCGCGGGACGTCCCGCTCGCGCTCGCCCCAAGCGTGACCGCGCAGCTCACCGACGAGCGCGTGCAGGAGCTGCGCAGCCGTGGGGTCAAGATCGCGTCGCTCAGCCTCGACGGCGCCGAGCCGGCCACCCACGACGGGATCCGCGGGATCCCCGGCCATCACGCGGAGACGCTGGCCGCGATCCGGCTGCTGCGCCGAAACGGGCTCACGGTGCAGGTGAACACCGTCGTCATGCGCGAGACCGTCGAGGAGCTCCCCACGATCCTGCGCCTCGTGCGCGACGCCGGGGCGGCCGTCTGGGAGGTGTTCTTCCTCGTCCACGTCGGCCGGGGGCACGCTCTCGGCGAGCTGACGCCGGAGGAGAACGAGGACGTCTGCCACTTCCTCGTCGACGCCGCGCGCTGCGGGCTCGTCGTGCGCACCGTGGAGGCGCCGTTCTTCCGGCGGGTCGTCGCGCAGCGGGCAGACGGCGGAACGCGGTCGGCCGGGTCCTTGTACGCGCGCCTCTCGGCGCAACTCCACGCCGAGCTCGGCGAACCGACGGCACCGTCGCGGGCGCAGACGAAGGGCACGCGCGACGGCCGCGGCGTCGTCTTCGTCGGCCACGACGGGACGATCCAACCCTCCGGCTTCCTTCCGGTGCCGCTCGGCAACGTCCGGGAGGAGAGCATCGTCGGCGTCTACCGCGAGCACCCGCTGCTGCGGCAGATCCGCGCCGCCGAGTTCGGCGGCCGGTGCGGCACGTGCGACTTTCGCGAACTCTGTGGCGGCTCGCGGGCGCGCGCCTTCGCGGCGACCGGCGACCCGCTCGCCGCCGACCCCGGCTGCGTGCTCGCTGCCGCCTGATCGCCGCACGCTGCCGGCGCGAATCTACGGATGCCGCGGTCGTGCGGCATGGCGACGCTGGGCGCATGGCACGAAACTCGCTCGCGCGGCGAGCATGCGCGGAGCTCGTCGGGACGGCGCTGCTCGTCTTCGTCGGCGCGGGATCGGTGGCGGCGCTGCTCCTCCTCGACGGCAGCACGCCGTTCGGCGGTGCGGATCTCGGCTTCGTCGCGCTCGCGTTCGGCTTCGTCGTCCTGGCGCTCGTCTACGTCCTCGGCCCGATCTCCGGCTCGCACATCAATCCCGCCGTGACCGTCGCGCTCGCCGCGTCGCGGCGCTTCCCCTGGCGCGACGTGCCCGCCTATGTCCTGGCACAGCTCGCGGGCGGCACTCTCGGAGCGCTGCTCATGTGGGGGATCTTCGGCACGCGGGGGACGCGTCTCGGCACCGGCTTCGGGATGGCGTTCTTCGACGAGTCCAAGACGAGCTGGGGCTCCGCCTTCCTCGCGGAGGCGCTCGCCGCGGGAGTCCTCGTCTTCATCGTCCTCGGCGCCATCGACAGGCGGACGCCGCAGGCGGTTGCCGGCGTGGTGATCGGCGTGGCGCTAGCGGGAATCGTCCTCGTCATCGGCCCCGTCACGTGCGCGGCGACGAATCCGGCGCGCGTCTTCGGGCCGCTCCTCGTGCAGACGGTCGACGGCTCCGGCGCGCACAACTGGCTACAGCTGCTCGGCGCGTACGCGCCGGCGGAGGTGCTCGGCGGCGTGCTCGCCGCCTTCGGGTACGACCTGCTCAACCGGCAGAGCTGACGATCAGTGGGAAAGTACCGCCCGTCTCCGTGGCGGCTTCCGGATGCGGAAGGCGCCCGGAGCGGCAAGGCTGAGTGCATGGATGAGCATCCGCTCGTTCGGCGCGCGGCGGCCGAAGCCGTCGGCACTGCGCTTCTCGTCTTCGTCGGCGGAGGCGCGATAGTCGGTCTGCTTCTGCTCAACGCCGGCCACGGCGCGGCGTTCAGCGGTCCCGACCTCGGCCTCGTCGCGCTCGCCTTCGGCGTCGTCATCGTCGTCTCCGTCTCTGTGCTCGGGCCGATCTCCGGCTCCCACATCAACCCCGCCGTCACGGTTGCGTTTGCAGCGTCCGGCCGCTTTCCCTGGCGCGACGTCCCTGCGTACGTCTTGGCGCAACTCGGGGGTGGAACCGCCGGCGCGATGCTGATGTGGGGCGTCTTCGGCTCGCGCGGCACCAGTCTCGGCACCGGCTTCGGCATGGCGACCTTCGACGCATCGACCGTGAGCTGGGGCTCGGCCTTCCTCGCGGAGACGCTTGCGACGGGGATCTTCGTCTTCGTCGTGCTCGGTGCGATCGACCGCCACACGCCGCAGGCGTTCGCAGGCGTCCTGATCGGCATCGCCCTCACGGCGATCGTCCTCGCGATCGGGCCGCTCACGTGCGCGGCGATGAACCCCGCGCGCGTGTTCGGGCCGTTGTTCGTGCAAGCGGTCGACGGTTCCGGCGCGCACAACTGGCTCCAGCTCCTCGGCGTCTACGGGCCGGCCGAGCTGCTGGGTGGCGTCGCCGCAGCCTTCGGCTACGACGCGCTCAAGGGAAGAGTGCGGTCAACGCATCCCGCTCCTGCGAAGAGAGCGGACGCGCAAGCGCGGCGAGCGCCGGCCGCAGCTGTTCCGGCCGGCGAGGCCCGATGACGACCGAGACGCGGTCGCCGGCGAGCAGCCAGGCGAGCGCGAGCGTCGCAGGATCCCCGCGTCGCTCGAGCTCCTCGAGCGCGTCGTAGATCCGGTCGTCGCGGAACCCTTCGTACGGCTCCGGCCGCTTCGTCATCCGCGAGCCCTCCGGGAGCGGCTCCCCGCGGCGGTACTTGCCGGTCAGCCAGCCACCGGCGATCGGGCTGAACGCCTGGAACCAGACGCCGTGCTCGCCGCAGAGCGGCAGCACCTCGTCCTCCACGTCACGGTCGAGGAGCGAGTACGAGTTCTGGACCGCGGCGACGGATCCCGCCGCGAGCACCTCCCGCAGCTGCGCTCCGTCGACGTTGCTCACGCCCCAGGCGCCGATCTTCCCCGCAGCGACGAGCTCCTCGAAGACGCCGGCGATCTCGGCGGCGGAGACGTCGGGATCCCAGGCGTGCGCGAGGTAGAGGTCGACGCGCTCGACGCCGAGGCGCTGCAGGCTCGTGTCGATCTGCCGGCGGACGCGAGCCGGCCGCAGGCCGTGGTCCTCTCCCTCGGCCATCGGCGCGAACGTCTTCGTCGTGATGCGCAGGCCCTCGGGACGGCGCGCGCGAATCCACTCGCCGATGTACGTCTCGCTGCGGCCGCCGCCGTACGCATCCGCCGTGTCGAGCCACGTCAGACCCGCCTCGAGCGCCGCGTCGAGTAGCTCGAACGCCTGCTCCCGCGTATCGCCCTGGCCGAAGAATGCGGGCGCGGAGCCGATGCCGCCGAAGTTGCCGCATCCGACGATCACTCGCGGGTACGTTTGCTCCATGGCGACGACCCTATTCGACGTCGCGGGCGCCAGGGCGCGCTTCTCCTCGCTGCGGGACGGCGGGTTCGTGTTCCTCGACGCGCCCGGCGGCTCGCAGGTTCCCGACGAGGTCGGCGACGCGATCGCGCGCACGCTGCGCGAGGCGAGCGCGAACAACGGCGCGCCGTACGCAACGAGCAAGCGGGTCGAGGCGATCTACGACCAGGCGCGCGTCGACGCCGGCCGTTTCCTCAACTGCTCGCCCGACGACGTGATCTTCGGCGCGAACATGACCACGCTCGACTTCATGCTGACGCGCACCGCGTCGCGCGACTGGAAGGAGGGCGACCGCATCCTCGTGTCGCGGCTCGACCACGACGGCGGCGTCGCGCCATGGGTCGAGGTCGCCGCCGACCGCGGCTTCGACATCGACTGGATCGACGTCACTCCCGAGCTTCGGCTCGATCTCGACGATCTCGAGCGAAAGCTCGACGACCGCGTCCGCGTCGTCGCATGCGTCGCCGCCTCGAACGCCGTGGGCACGATCACCGACATCCCGCGGGTCGCCGAGCTCGCCCACGCGGCCGGCGCGCTGTGCTGGGTCGACGCCGTCCACTACGCCGCGCACGAGCCGATCGACGTCGCGGCGCTCGGCTGCGACGTCCTCCTCTGCTCGCCGTACAAGTACTGCGGCCCGCATCTCGGCCTTGCCTACGGACGGCACGAGCTGATGGAGTCGTGGCGCCCGTACAAGGCGCGCCCGGCGCCGATGGATCCGCTCGGCCACCGCTTCGAAACCGGCACGCCGCCGTACGAGCTGCTCGCCGGATTCTCGGCGACGATCGCGTATCTCGAGTCGCTCGGCGGGATGGCGACGCTCCGCGAATACGAGCGCACACTCGGCGCGCACTTTTTCGAGACGCTGCCCGAGTCGGTCACCGTGTACGGCGTGCAGACGATGGAGGGTCGCGTGCCGACGTTCCTCCTCAACGTCGACGGCGTCGACGCCGCGACGGTCGCGACGACGCTCGCCGAGCGCGGCTACGGCGTCTGGGCGCACGACAACTGGTACTCGATGGGCCTGCCTTTCCCGTATCCGGGCGACGCGATCCGCGTCGGCTTCATCCACTACAACACCGTGGAGGAAGTCGACGGGTTTGTGCGCGAGCTGGGACGTTTCGCCGGCTAGGGCGCCGACGGGAGCCTGAACTCGCCGCGCTTCCACGGTTCGAGCTGTACGACACCAACGACGGCGTCGAGATTCAACGGGCCATAGAGGTGCGGGAACGTCACGGGCGCACCTGGAGCCGGTGGCTCGTAACTCAACTCGGCTTCCAGGCGGGCGGGGTCGATCCAGAGCAGCGCGAGACCGTGCTCGTCCGAGTAGAGCGCGTTCGCCGGACCGGACACCTGTTCGGGCTTTGACAGGTGGATAAACCCGTCGCGCTCGAGCTCCGGCGGCGCGTAGAGGCCTTCGGTCTGCGCCCGCTCCCAGTCGGTCTCCCGGGCGATACGGACGATCACGCCGTCCCACCCGCGAGGATCCCGGCCAGCACGGCGGCGTCGATGTTGCCGCCCGACACGATGCAGACGCAGCGGTCGTCCCGTTTCAGCGCGGCCGCGAGGGCGAGCGCTCCCGCTCCTTCGGCGACGACGTGCGCGCGGGTGGCGAGCAGGCGAACGGCCTCCGCGGTCTCCTCGAGCGAGACCGCGACCGCTTCGTCGACGACCGCGCACGCCCGCTCCCACATGCCTGGGAGAAGCGCGCGGCCGCCGGCGCCGTCGACCCACGACGGCTGGAACTCGATCTCGCGGGGCTCTGGGCGACCGAGAGACGCCGCGAGCGGAGCCGCAGTGTCCGGTTCGACGGCGACGACGCGTACCGCGGGCCGCAGCGCCTTGAGTGCGCTCGCGATTCCGGTCGTCAGGCCGCCGCCGCCCCACGGGATGAGCACCGTGTCGAACTCCGGCGCGTCCTCGGCGATCTCGAGGCCGATCGTCCCGTTCCCCGCCATCACCGCCTCGTCGTCGACCGGATGGACGAAGAAGCCCGGCACACCGTCGCGGCCGTGGTCGACCATCGCCTGCCACCACTCCTCATGCGTCACCGGGATCACCTCGGCACCCAGCGCCTCGACGCGGTCGAGCTTCGCGCGCGGCGCGTCGACGGGGGCGATCACGCGCGCCGGAACTCCCACCTCGCGCGCCGCCCAGGCGACGCCCTGCGCCATGTTCCCGGCGCTGGCGGTCACGACTCCGTCCGCAAGCTCCGACGCCGACGCCGCGCGCACCGCCGAGAGCGCGCCGCGCAGCTTGAAGCATCCGATCGGCTGGAGACACTCGAGCTTGAGCAGGATCCGCGGGTCGGGCGCGAAGGCGATGAGCGGCGTGCGGAGAACGTCGTCGCCGATCCGCTCGCGCGCCCGGCGGATCTCCTCGAGCGCAATCACTCGCGCACTCCGTAACGGCCGGTGGCAGCCACTTACGAAAGTGTGACGAGAAGATTCGGCTCCGAAAGCGGCTCCGTCACAGATCGGTGACGAAGACGCCGACCTTTCGTATCGGTGGCTGCCACCGGCCTCACTCGGACTCTTTGGCGAGCTCGGTCAGGTCGGTGCGCACCGTCCAGAGCTCGGGGAACATCTTGTGCTTGATCAGCCCGGCGAGGAGCTCGACCGGCGTTCCCTGCGTGCCGACGACGTCCTCGCCGATCACGCGGCCGACCATCTTCACGTGCCGGAACCGCCACACGCCGACCTGCTCGTCCCAGTCGATGAGCGCCTCGGCGAGCTGGTACAGATCCTCATGCTCGCGGCCCTGCGTGTAGACCTCGAGGAGGGTCAGGCCGCGCTCGCGGCGCAGCGCGTCGAACGCTCCCCAGAGCCCCGGCGAGACGCGGCGGATCTCGCGGAAGCCGGGCGAGTCGAAGCCGGAGCCGTGGCCGAGCACGCGGCGCACCTCCTGGTACTCCCACGGCGACATGAGCTCGAGGTGCTCGAGGAACGACGCGACGTAGCGGATCGCGTGGTTCGCGCGGAAGAGGAGCCGCAGCGCCGCCGCGGTGTCGCGCGTCTCGATCAGCCGCGACGCCTCCTCCACCTCAGCGCACGCGTGCTTGAGCCAGAGCTCCGACGACTGGTGAACCGTCTGGAAGAGGAGCTCGTCGCGATGCACCCACTCGTCGGGCCCCTTCTGGAGCGAAAGGAGCTCGTTCGTGCGGAGGTAGCGCTCGTAGTCGGAGTCGCCCGACCCCTCGAGGATCGGCGCGAACTCGTCGGCGTTGGGCGCTCCGGTCGGAGTGCTCACCAGATCTGCATCTCCAGGCCGGCAAGCGGGACGCCGCCGTTTTCCGTCACGAGCCAGGTGTCCTGCATGTAGAGGCATTCTCGCCCATCGGCCGAGATCGCGTGCGGGTGCATGGAGAAGACCATGTTCGCCTCGAGGACGGTGTCGATTCCCTCCCCGAGGCGCGGGTGCTCGATCATCGTCATCCCGATCGAGTGGCCGGTGACATGGCCGAGGTGGTAGCCGCGCTCGGTGAAGCCCTGCGAGACGGCGCGATGGACGTCGTGGGCGGTCGCGCCCGGGCGGAGTGCGGTCTGCGCGACGTCGTAGTACTCCGCGTACGCCTCGAGCATCCGGCGCACCTCGGCGGACGGCGTGCCGAGCGCGCGCGAGACCTCGACCCAGTGGCCGCCCGGGCCGGCGATCTCGAGGGACGGGACGGTGAACTCGCCGAAGGTCGTGTCGTCGCGCGCGATCGCGAACTCGGCGCCGACGAGCACCATGTTCATCGTCAGCCGGCCGCAGCCGCGCGCGACGAACAGCTCCTCCGCGGGCGCCATCACCTCGGCGGCGGTCTTGCCGGGAGCCCACGCCTCGCGGAACGCGTGGAAGCCGGCGACGTTGATCGCGACGCTCTCGCGCACCGACTCGAGCTCGGCGTCGGACTTCACGGCTCGCGCGAGGTCGTAGCCGGCGTCCCAGTTGACGAGGTCGGCCGCCGCGGCGAGCGGCACATAGTCGCGCACCGTCATCGCGTAGTCCATCCCGTACACGCCGACGCGCTTGCCGCGCAGCTGGTCGGCGAACCAGTCGCCGGGGCGGTCGACGAAGACCTGCTCGGCGATCTGCGAGTCGCCGTGCTCGCCGACGTAGCGCGCCTCGGTCGGAAACACGATCGCGGGATCGCCCTCCACCGGCAGGACGACGTACGCGTAGCGATGGACGATCTGGAATCCCGACAGGTACGTGACCGCGCCCTCGAAGCCGGTGTACTCGGAGCCGCAGACGAGCGCGGCGTCGAAGCCGTCCCGCTCGAGCGCGGCGCGCACCCGCGCGTGGCGTTGCGTCAGCTCTGCGTCCACGATGCCTCCACTCCTTTGATGAGCGCCCAGATCGCCTCGTTGAGCGGCGTCGGCACACCACTCTCGCGCCCGAAGCGGACGATGCCGCCGTTGAGGAAGTCGACCTCGGTCGGCCGGCGCGCCTCGACGTCCTGAAGCATCGACGCCTTGTGGTCGTACGCGACCTCGGGCCTGGCGGCGTGGTCGATGAGCTCCTCGGGATCGGCGTCGAGCTCGATCCCCTGCGCCGCCGCGACCGCCTTCCCCTCGGCGACGAGGCCGGAGACGAGCGCGCGCAGGTCGGGGCGCTCGCAGACGCGGCCGTGCGTCAGGCCGGTGAGGGCGCCGATCGGATTCGTCGACGCGTTGAAGATCACCTTCCGCCACTGCGGCCCGCGCGCGTCGGCGACCGCATGCGCCGGCATCCCCGCGCGCGTGCACGCGTCGGCGAGGCGCTCGCATTCAGCCAAAGGCACGCTCGCGTCGAACGGGCCGAAGGTCGTGTCGCCCTGCACGTCCCACTGCACGTGTCCCGGCTCGAGGAGCTTGCCCGCGGGAAAGGTCGTGCCACGGATGACGCGCGCGGCGTGCGCGGCGAGCGTCTCCTCGTTGCCGAGGCCGTTCTGGACGGTGGCGACGCAGCCGGCTGCAAATGCATGGGCCGTGGCAGCGATCGCCGCTTCGGTGTGCATCGCCTTCGTCGCGACGATGCCGAAGTCGCACGGCGGAATCGCGGCGGGGTCGGCCGTCGCGCGCGGATGCCCGACCACGTCTCCGGCGCCGGTGAGCCGCAGGCCGTCGCGGTTGATCGCCGCGACATGGAGCTCGTTGAGGTCGAACGCCCAGACCTCGACGTCGTCGAGCAGCGCGAGGTTGGCCGCGAAGAGCGAGCCGACCGCACCACATCCCACCACCGCAATCCTCACGAGTAACTCGCCTCCCTCGCCTTGACGAGCCTATAGAGCGCCTCGTGGAGCGGCACCGCCACGCCGTGCCGCCGCGCTTCGCGCACGAGGGCGCCGTTGATCGACTCGAGCTCGGTCGGCCGCCGCGCCTCGACGTCCTCGAGCATCGACGGGAAGTGGCGATCGCCGCGCTCGGTCGCAAGGACGTTCATCTCCCACGGGTCGTCGTGCATCTGGACGCCGGCCGCGATCGCCACTGCGCGGCCCTCGTCGACGAGGTCCCGGACGAGGTGGCCGAGATCGGAGAGGCGCTCGGTCTCGGCGAAGTGGAAATCGTGCGGGAGGCACGTGAGAGCGGCGACGCCGTTCACCGTCGCGTTGAAGACGAGCTTCGACCACTGCGCCGGGCGCAGGTCGTGGAACGCCTCCACCTTCAGGCCCGCCGACTCGATGAGCTCGGCGACGCGCCGGGCATCCGCTTCGGTCGTCTCCCGGTACGGCCCGATCCACGTCGCCGTGTCGAGCACGTATTCGACGTGGTCGTCGCCGTGGCGCGTGCCGCTCATGAAGGTGACGGCGGAGAGGAGCGGCCAGTCGCCGTGCGCGGCGACGACGTCCTCCGCGCCGAGGCCGTTCTGGATCGTCATCACCGTCGCGCCCGGCAGCCGGCCTTCGAGCGTCGCGGCGAGCGGCTCGAGGTCTGTGCCCTTGCACGCGAGAATCGCGAGCTCGGTGTCCTCGGGCAGGCGGAAGGGGTCGGCGGTCGCCGCGAGCTGCGCGGTGAAGTCCGAGCGGCCGGAGACGCGGAGGCCGTTCTCGCGGAGCGCGGTGGCGTGTTCCTCGCGCCGCGTGAGCACCGTCACGTCGGCGACGCGGGCGAGATGCCCCGCGAGGAGCGAGCCGATCGAGCCCGCTCCGGCGACGACGACCTTCGTCACGCCTTGGCCCGAGCCGAACGCTGCGGCAGGGTCAGCTCACGCCCGCCGGTGAGGCCGGAGGGGCGCAGGATGAGAACGAGCGCCATCATTACGCCGAGCACGATCTCCGCCGTCCCCTGCGGCACGGTGAGGTGCCAGCCGAAGACATCGACACCGTTCGTCGCCGCGGAGAAGAAGGAGTAGATCCCGTTCACCGCGAGCGCGCCGACGACCGCGCCCAGCAGGGTGCCCGAGCCGCCGACGACGAGCATGGCGAGCGTGATGAACGTCAGGTTGAGCGACAGCCCGGCCGCCTGCAGCGGCAGGAGGTGCACGTAGATCCCACCCGCGAGGCCGGCGAGCCCGCCGGAGATGACGAAGGCGAGGAGGCGCTGCCGGTAGATCGAGATCCCGGCCGCGGCCGCAGCCGCCGGATCCTCGCGCGTCGCTCCGAGCATCCTCCCGAACCGGCTCGTCCGGTAGGCGAAAGCGACCACGACGCAGATGAAGGCGCCGATCGCCGCCTGCCAGATCCCTGTTGTCTGCGGCACCGAGGAGAACGCGTTCTCGCCCGGGCCGATCGACTGGTCGTACGTGAGGAGGTTGTTCGTGATCTCGAGCACGGCGAACGTCGCAATGCCTGCGGCGAGGCCCGAGAGTCGCATCAGCGGCAGCCCGACCACGAGCGCGCCTGCGCCCCCAACCCCGGCGGCGAGGGCGAGCGAGGTGACGTTCCCGACGTTCGCGTGCAGGAGGAAGTGGGAAAGACCCGGCATGATCGCGGTCTTCTGGCCGGCCGGGACCGTGAGCACTCCTGCCGTCCACGCTCCGAGCGCGACGAAGCTGATGTGGCCGAACGAGAGCACTCCCGAGTTGCCGATGAAGACGTAGAGAGCGACGACGATCGCGACCTGGACGAGCGTGTCGAGGAAGTACGACTGGAGATAGCTCGAGACCTCGAGTCCGACGAGCGCGGTGCCCAGCACGAGAAGAGCGGGAACGAACAGCTCCGGCAGACGGCGCACGAGGTTCACAGCCGCTCCACCGCCGCGGCTCCGCGGGTGAACAGGCCGTTCGGCCGGACGAGCAGGACGACGATCACCGCCGCGAACAGGAAGCTCTGCAGGTACTGGCTCTGATTCGCCGGCAGCGTGCTGCCGAGGATTCCCGTCGCAAATCCGATCGAGAAGCCGCCGAGGGTCGCGGGGACCGGCCGGTTCAAGCCGCCGAGGACGACGCCGGCGAGGACGAAGATCGTGTCGGTGAGCCCGAACGTACTCGTGACCTGAAACTCTGCGACGCTCAGCATCACCGCGGCGATGGCGGCGAACAACGCCGAGACGACGACCGCGCCGGCGATGACGCGGTTCGCGCGCACCCCGAGCAACTGGGCCGTCCTGAAGTCCATCGACGCAGCGCGCATGTGCAACCCGAGGGAGGTGCGCGTGAGGAGCAGTTGCAGCGCCCCGAGGCACACCGCGGCGGTGACGATCGCGATCACGGCGATCTTCTTGATCTCGACACCCCCGAAGTCCCACGGCGCGTTGAGGTACGCGAGTGCGCCTGCCGTCTTCCCGAAGCCGCCGAACGCGAGGAGCGCGATGTTCTGCAGGAGGAACGCGACCGCGAACGTCGCGACGAGCATCACCGCGGGGGAGTGCGTCCGCAGCGGCCGGAACACGAGCCGGTCCATCAGGAGCGACAGTGCGAGCACCACGCCGAAGCAGAAGAGGATCGAGACCCAGTTCGGCAGTCCCCATTGCGCGCCGAAGGCGAGGGCGAACCCACCCGCCATGATCAGCTGCCCGTACGCGAAGTTCACGAGCCGGAGGACGCCGAAGACGAGACCGATCCCGACCGCCATGAGCGCGTAGATCCCGCCGAACTCCAAGCCGTTCGCAAGCGCGGGCCACGAGAGGTTGAGGAACGCGAGCGTCACGAGAGATAGGCGGCGACGAGCCGGTCGGTGTCGCCCGCATCCTGCGGGCCGAGGGTGAGGCGGAGCTCGCCGTTTGCGAGGACGAAGGAGCGGTCGGCGAACGCGACCGTCCGCTGGGCGCGCTGCTCGACGAGGAGCACGGCGAGTCCGTCCTCCCGAATCCTGCCGAGCGCCTCGAAGACGACGTCGACGATCTGGGGCGCAAGCCCGAGCGACGGTTCGTCGAGGAGGAGCACGTCCGGCTCGGCGACGAGGGCGCGCGCGATCGCCAGCTGCTGCTGCTGCCCGCCGGAGAGCACCCCGGCGTGGCGGCGGCGAAACTCGTGGAGAATCGGGAAGAGCTCGAAGGCGCGGTCGACCGTCGCGCCGCGGGAGCTGCGGCGGGCGGCGAGACCCAATTGGAGGTTCTCCGCCACGGTGAGCTCGCCGAAAATGCGGCGGCCTTCCGGCACGAGCGCGATTCCGCCCCGGGCGACCCGCTCCGACCGCACGCCGAGCAGGGATGTCCCGTCGTGCCGGATGTCGCCGCCCACGACCGGAGCGGCGCCCATGATCGCGTGCAGCGTGGACGACTTCCCCGCGCCGTTCGGGCCGATCAGGCCGACGATCTCGCCACGGCCGACGTCGAACGAGAGCCCGCGTACCGCATCGACGGCGCCGTAGCGGACGGTGAGATTCTCGATCGCGAGAGCCGGAGGGGGCGATGCGCTCACTCAGCCTCCGCGGCGGCGCTCTCGCCGAGATAGGCGGCGGCGACACCGAGATCGGCGCGGATCTCCTCCGGCGTTCCCTCGGCGAGCGTCGCGCCCTGGTCAAGGACGTAAACCCGGTCGCACACCTCGAGGACGAGGGCCACGTTGTGGTCGACGAGCAGGACTCCCGCCCCGTGCTCCTGCACGGTGCGGACGGCCGTCGCGAACCGCGGCACCTCCGCCTCTGAGAGACCCGCCGCCGGTTCGTCCATCAGCACGAAGCGCGGCTCGGTGGCGAGCGCGCGCGCGACGCCGAGCCGCCGCTCGTCGCCGTGGGCGACGGAGGAGGCGCGCTGCCCGGCGTAGGCAGTCAGGCCGAGAAGCGCGAGCAGCTCGTCCGCCCGCCTGGCCGCCTGCCGCAGCGAAGCGCCGACGCCGAGCGCCGCCACCTCGACGTTCTCCCGCACCGAAAGGCCGCCGAAGGAGTGGCTGTGCTGGAACGTCCGCGCGAGCCCGTGGCGGCCACGCCGGTGCGCCGACCAGCGCGTGACGTCGCGATCCTCGAGGAGCACGCGGCCGCGTGTCGGCCGGTCGAAACCGCTGAGAACGTTGACGAGCGTCGACTTCCCGGCGCCGTTCGGGCCGATCAGCCCGACCACCTCGCCCTGCCGCAACTCGAGCGAGACATCCCGCAGAGCCTCGATCCCGGCGAACGAACGGGACACGGAGGAGGCCCGGAGCGTTCCTCCGGGCCTCTCCCGCGTTTCGGTCTGTATCTCCGTCAAGCCCTACGAGTCCGGGCTGTTCGGAACGACCAACGCCTTGATCAACTGCTTCTCGATCGGCTTGTTGCTGTTGATCTCGATCACGCGATAGGCGCGGCCGAAGACCGTGTGGTGTGTCGCGGAGAAGCTCACATTGCCCGAGAGCGTCGCGACGTTCTTGAACTTCACCATCTGCGCCGCGAGCGTCGAGCCCTTGAGGGAGCCGTTCGCCCGCTTGATCGCGGTGACGAGGCCGTCGATCGCAGCCGGGCCGGCGACGAAGCCTCCGGTGGCAGCGTGGACCTGCTTCGCGAGCCTGTTGATGGCCGCCTTCGGGTCGTGCCCGAATGCGTTCGCGTACGTGACGAACCAGTAGTTGCTGATCTGCGGGTTCGACGGCAGCCAGTACGTGCCGTCACCGGCCCACGAGTTGAGCACCGGCGACTTGTCGGACGCCGAGCGGAGGTTGACGATGAACGGAGCAAGTCCGCCGTAGGCGCCGGCCGTCGACGTGACCACGACCGCGGACGGGTGCGCGGCGATCCCGGCTGCCGCGTTGTTGACCGATGTAAGCCCGCACTGGCAGAGCGCGGGATCCGTGTACGTCGTCGAGTACTTGATCTTCCCGCCGAGCTGCTTGAACCGCCACTCGAAGGCGGTGACAACGGCCTTGAAGTAGGTGATCGTCGTGTCCTTCGCGAGATCAGCGGTCTTCCAGCCCTTGTTCCAGGCGAGCTGCGCCATCGCGGAGCCCTCGTCCTGTGCGACGTTGCCGAAGCTGAACGCGAGCTTGCCCTTCGTCCCGAACCGCTTCGGGCCCATCTGGTCGGTGCCGATGCACGGCGCGATCGTGAGCAACCCCTTGTTGATGGCGGGCTGCACGACCGGGGCGGCGAGATCGACGTCGCACGTCGTGAAGATGACGTTCGCGTGATCCTGGCTGATGAGCTTGTTCGCGCATGCCGTCGACACCGTTGCATTGTCGCCCTGGGTGTTGCACGTCTTGATGACGAGCTTCATCCCGTCGACGCCACCCTTGGCGTTGATCTTCGCGACCTCGATGTTCGCCGCGGCGAGCGCCGGCGCGTCGAACGGATTCATCGGCCCGCCGGCCATGCCGTCGTACGCCCAGCCGATGATGACCGACTTGCTCGCGGCCGACTGCGTTTGCGCCGCAGCCGTCGCAACGACTGCGAGCGCCCCGACCGCGACAACGACGAGCGCCCAACGCGCTCGCTTGCTTCCCATCATGTTTCTCCTCTCTGGACCACGGACTGCGCCGCGGCCCTCCTTTGCATCCAACAGGTGACGAAAGCTTCTCGACCACGGCGCGCGAGCTCGTCGGCGTCGACGTTCCAGAGCGAGTCAGGATACGCCGCGCCGAAAGCGCCGTTGTCGGAAAAGATCTCGAGGTCGTAGTAGCCGTCCCAGCCCGCGTCGTCGAGTGCGCCGAGAATCGCGGGGAGGTCCGCGGAGCCGTCGCCCGGCAGGACACGGTCGGCCCAGCCGCGGGTCGGCTCACGCCAGTCGTTGACGTGTACGCCGGCGATCAGGCCGGCGTGACGCGAGATCTCCTCGAGCAGATCCGGCGTGTTCCAGAGGTGCCAGACGTCGACTTGGATGCCCACGGCGTCCGAGCCGACCTCCTCGACGAACTCCGCGGCGTCGCCGAGCGTATTGAGGATCGACCAGCTCTCGAGGCCTTCGCGCTGGAACGGCTCGACGGCGAGCCGCAGATCGAGTTGTTCGGCCTCGCGCGCGACCTCGCGGACGCCCTGGACCGCCGTCTCTCGGTCTCCCGGGCCGGTGAAGCAGAGGACGGCCGACGGCTCGTACGCGGCGAGGACGTCGAGCGAGCCAAGGATCGCGTCGACGCGTTCCCGCACGCTCGAGGGGCCGGGCAGGAGAGGCAGCGGATGAATCGACGGAACGGCGGGGACGGCCGTCGACGAGCCGAGCCCGCTCGCCCGGAACGCCGCGAGCGACCCGTCGTCGAGCTTCATCTCCCAGATGCCGACGCCGTCGGCGCCCGCGGCCGCGTACGCGCGCACGTCATTGGCGAAGCTCGCGGTGAGCGTGCTCACCTGCGAGATCGAGAAGCGCGGCAGCTGCTGCGTGGCCCTCGTCACCCGGAGGCGAAATAGTCTCACGCATTTGACATCTGATCAAGTGTGGTTCACGCTCGTTCTTCGTGGAGTCGGTCTTGGGCGAGGGGAGTGCGGTGCGCCACCGCACGATGGGGGAGGCGGTCCTCGAGCGTCTGCGCGAGGCGATCATCCTCGGCGAGCTCACACCAGGCACGCCGCTCCGCCTCGAGGATCTCGCCCACTCGCTCGGGACGAGCATCTCGCCGGTGCGAGAGGCGGTGCGCAGACTCGAGGCGCTGGGGCTCGCGGAGCACATCCCGCACCACGGCGCGAAGGTCACCGGGCTCGACGTCGAGGAGCTGCGCGAGCTCTTCTCCGTCCGGCTCGCCCTCGAGACGCTCGCCGTGCGACGCGCCGCGGAGCTCTTCACCGCCGAGGACGCGGACACCGCGCGCGGCCAGCTCGAGGCGTCCGGCGCGGCTCGGCGCGACGGGGACGTGCGCGAGGCCGTGCGGACGCATACCGCCTTCCACTTCGCGCTCTACGAGGCGGCGCGGTCCGGCTGGCTGCTCCGTTTGATCCGGCCGGCATGGGACAGCTGCGAGCGCTACCGGCCGGTGCTGCTCGAGGAGAAGGGCGATCTGCAGCGGCGGCACGCGGCGCTCGATGCCGACTTGCTGGCTGCGTGCGCGGCGCGCGATCCCGACCGGGCGGGGGCGGCGCTGCGCGACCACCTCGAGCTGGCGACGGCCATCTTCTCCGTCGAGCTCGCCGGGCGCAGCATCTTCGCGTTCTAGGTCTCTGCGGAGCGACGCCGCAACAGCCCTCGGGCGCGGACGGCCGCGCGCTGCGCGAGCGGCGGCTCGAGCAGCTTCTGCGCGACGAGCGTCCCCGAGCCGCCGCCGAGCCCCGGCCCCGGCCACGTGCTCGCGCCGATCTGCCAGAGGCGATCGACCGGCGTCGCGTGGCCCGGGCTCTGCGGCAGCGGGCGCCAGAGGAAGTTCTGGTCCAGGGCGAGCGAACCGCCATACGGGTCGCCGTGACGGAGGTTGACGTTCGCGCGCTGGAGGTCGTGGGGGCCCAGCGCGACCCGCCTGAGAATCGAGGATTCGAGGTTCGGGACGTGGCGCGCGATCCGCTGCTGGATCCGGTCGGCGTAGCGCTCGCGGAGGTCATCCGTCCATTCGCCCGGCCCGGTGTCGATCTCGCCGGCGGCGTCGCCCTTGATCCGCCACGGCAGTTCCTGCAGCTGGATCCAGAGAAGACCGCGACCCTCGGGCGCGCGCGTGGAGTCCATCGTCAGAGGCTGCCCGACGACCACGGTCGCTTCGGCCGGCAGCAGACCGCGCTCCGCCTCGTTCACCGCGCGCGAGACGCCGTCGAGACCCGGCGTGAGATGGACGACCGCGGTGCCGCCGAGCCGCTCGTCGCCTTCCCAGCGCGGCGGCTCCGAGAGCGCGAAGTGGATCTGCATCTCCGACCGGCCGTAGCGGTAGCGGCGCGCGTACTCCGCCACCGGCATGGACTCGTCGGCGAGGAGACGCTCGTAGAGCTCCGTGGGCGTCACGTTCGCGATGACCGCGCGCTCGGCCTCGATCACCTCGCCGTCGGTGAGACGCACGCCGACGGCGCGACCGGAGCGCACGAGCACGCGCTCGACGTCCTTGTCCGTCTCGCACACGCCGCCGTGGTCGCGGATGAGATGGACGAGCGCCTCGGCGAGCTTTGCGCCGCCGCCACGCGGGATCGGCATTCCACCCTCCTGTACGGCGACGGCGATGACCTGCGTCATGAAGCCCGAGGCCGCCTGGTCGGGGCCGAGGCCGGTGTGCAGGACCCACGGTGCGAGGGCCCCGTGCGCGCGCTCGGACGCAAAGGTCGTCTCGAGCCAGTCGCGACTCGACTGGAGCACGTCGCCGAGGAACGCGAGCGCGCCCGCACGACCGAAGCGGCGCACAGCCTTCGCGGCGAGCGCGAGGCCGGCCGGCGACCAGAGCTCCGTGCTGAGGACGCCGAAGGCGAGGTCGGCGTTCGGAAAGAACCGCTCGAGCACGCCCGGCCACTCCTCTCCGAGCTCCTGGGCGTTTCCGTCCGCGGTGCGGAGGAGAAACGCGGCCGCGCCGTCCGGAAATGCGGTCGCCGTCGGCAGCTCGGTGTTGAGGTACTCGAGCCCGCGGGCCGCGAGCTCGGCGCCGAGCTCGGCATGGGCCGCGCCTCCGACCCAGAGCGGGTGCCAGGCGCTGAAGACGTCGTGGTGGAAGCCGGGCTCCGTGAGCTCGGCGGTCTTGATGGCACCGCCGAGCCAGTCGTTCCGCTCGAGGACGCACACGCGCCAGCCGGCCCGCGCGAGCAGTGCGCCGCACGCTAGAGAGTTGACGCCGCTTCCGACGATGACGGCGTCGAACGGCTCAGGCACCCGCGAGCTCCCGGAACTCGTCGTCGGTGACGAGCCCGCGCTTGCGGGTGCCGAGCTCCTTCACCTGCGCGAGCAGCTCGGCGCGCTTCTCCTCGGGGACGTCGAGGCCGAGCTCCTCCGCCTTGATCCGGATCGAGTCGAGGCCGCTCTTCTTGCCGAGGACGATGCCGCGCTCGGCGCCGACGAGCTCGGAGGAGTACGGCTCGATCGACGGCGGGTCGTGGAACTGCGACGCGACCGCGCCCGACTCACGGCGGAAGAGCGTCTCGCCGGTGAGCGGCTTCCACGGCGCGAGCCCGTAGCCCGACAGCTCCTGGATACGCGTCGCCGCGTCGCGGATCCGGTCGAGGCGCAGGCCGGTCTCGACGCCGTACAGCGCGCGGAGCGCGAGCGCGATCTCGCCGAGGTCGGCGTTCCCTGCGCGCTCGCCCATCCCGTTGATCGTCCCGTGGATCCAGGTCGCGCCGGCGCGCACCGCAGCGACCGCGGACGCGGTGGCGACGCCGAAGTCGTTGTGGCCGTGGAAGTGGACGGGCACCTCCGCGCCGACCGCCTCCACCGTGCGACCGACGAGCTCCGCGACCGCCTCCGGCGAGGCGATGCCGAGCGTGTCGACGACGACGACCTCGCTCGCGCCCGCCTCGACAGCGGCCGCGTAGACGCGCGTATAGAAGTCCGGCTCGGCGCGGGTCGAGTCGACGCCGAAGAACGCGGCGCGGATCCCGTGCTCGGCGGCGAAGCGCATCGCGGCCGTGATCCGGCCGAGCATCGTCTCGCGGTCGACCCCGATCGCGTCGAGCTTGAGGTCGGAGATCGGCGACTCGATCACACTCGCCTCGACCCCGAGCTCGACGAGCAGCTCGAGATCGGCGGGGACGGCGCGCGAGAAGCCCCAGATCTCGGCGCTCAGGCCGGCGCTCGCGACGAGCTCAACGGCGCGGCGGTCGTCGTCGGAGACGCGCGGGAAGCCGGCCTCGATCCGCTCGATCCCGAGCCCGTCGAGGAGGCGCGCAATCTCGAGCTTGTCCTCGGGCGAGAGGACGACGCCGACCGTCTGCTCGCCGTCGCGGAGCGTCGTGTCGTACAGGCCGACGCGCCCGCCGATGCGGTGCGCGTCGTTGAGCGAGCCCGTCCAGATCAGGTCGGACACGCGACCACTCCGTCCGGAAACGACGAGAGCTTCTCGACGCCGTCGGCGGTGACGAGGAAGTTGTCCTCGACGCGGAGCCCGCCGCCGCCGTCCCAGTACACGCCCGGTTCGACGGCGAGCACCATCCCTTCCGCGAACTCGCCGCCGCCGGCCTGGTGCGGGTACGGCGGCTCGTGCGCGCGCGCGCCGACGCCGTGGCAGATCGGATGCGTCGGCTCGATCCGCTCGCGGATCTGCCGGTCGAGCTCGGCCATCGAAGCGCCGGGCCGGATCGAGGCGAGCGCGTCCCCGTAGATCTCCATCAATCGCGCCTCCAGCTCGGCGTACTCCGGCTTGAGCTCGCCGACGACGAGGTTCTTCGTGTGGTCGGCCCAGTAGCCGTCGGCGCAGACCCAGATCTCGAAGAGCACGGGCTCGCCCTCGACCACCGGAAGGTCGCCGGTGGCGGTGAACGTCTTGATCCCGCGCCCCGCCCACACGAGCGAGAACGGCAGCGCGAGCTCCATCTTCCCGTGCCAGCCGGTGCCCTCGCCGTGGACGAAGCCCTGCCAGAGCGCGGCGGCCTCGGCTTCACGCATCCCGGGCCGGAGGAGCCCGCGGACGTGCTCCATCGCGGCGGCGGCAATCTCGTTCGCGAGGCGCATGCGCTCGATCTCCTGCGTCGTCTTGATCTCGCGCGCCCGGGCGAGGAGCGGCGCCGCGTCGCCGGCGCCGGGGAACGCGTCGAACCATGCCGCCGTGAACGTCGTCGGCTCGCCGACCATGCGGTCGGACGCCTGCGTCCCGAGCGAGAGCTCGAGGCCGACACGCTCGTACCAGCCCGCCGCCTCGGCCGCGGCCTCGAGCGTCCGCGCGAGGGGCGGGCGCGGATCCGCCGGGTCGTAGCCCTTGATGAAGCGAACCTCTTGCGTCCACGCCGTCCGTGCAGCGTCCTCCTCCGACGCCTCGATCGTGATCAGCACCGGCTCGCCTTCGCGCGGGAAGACGCACGCGTCGTAGCCCTTCATCCCCCAGAAGTTCGTGAGGTAGAGGACGTTGTCGGGCGCGCGGACGACGAGCGCGTCGAGTCCCTCCTCCGCCATCAGCTCGCGGACGCGCGCGAGCTTCGCTTCGTCCCGCGGCCAGGTCACTCCGCGACCTTCAAGGCCGCAAGATTTCGACTACTCAGACGATCACGGCACACCCCGGGCACAGATTCGGCGGTACCGTCGACTCCGAGGGAGGCGGGTAAGAGCCCCACCCAGGGTGGGGGGTATGAATCGGTGACGACCACCGGCCCCACCCGTCTAGTCGCCCCAGGGACGGATGCGCGGCGGCGCGGGCTCGCCGTGGCCCTCCTCCCACGAGATGACGGGATTGCGCAGCACGCCGATCCCCTCGATCTCGGCTTCGACGACGTCGCCCGGCTTGAGGTAGAGCGCGGCACGCTCCTCCTCCGACTTGAAGCCGGCGACGCCCGCGACGGTGCCGGTCGAGAGGACGTCGCCCGCGCTGTAGCCGAGCGCCGAGAAGTTGCTGAGGATCTCGGGGATCGTCACGCTCATCCGGCTCGAGTGCGACTCCTGCCGCGTCTCGCCGTTCACGCGCAACTCCATGCGGAGGTTGTGCGGGTCGGGGAGCTCGTCGGGCGTCACGATCCACGGCCCGAGCGGGCAGAACGTGTCGATCGCCTTGCAGAAGCTGAACACCCCCGAGCGCATCTCGCCGCGCTGGATGTCGCGCGCGGTGATGTCGTTGAAGATGACGTAGCCGCCGATGTAGTCCGTCGCCTCCTCCGGCGTGAACCACTTGCCCGCCTTCCTGAGAACGACGGCGAGCTCGAGCTCGTAGTCGAGCTCGTCGGTGAGGTGCTCGGGGTAGACGATCGGCTCGTCGGGGCCGATGATCGCGTCGACGTTCTGGAAGAAGTTGATCCACGGCGCGATGCGGTGCGACCAGGCGACGTTCTTCGACTCCTCCTCGTGCTCGCGGAAGTTGCCGGCGGTGTGAAAGAACTTCTTCGGGACGATCGGCGCCTCGAGCTTCGCCTCGGCGAGCGGCGTGCGGCGACTGCTCTCGTGCGCGCCGCCGAGCTGGAAGTACTCGCGCATCGAGCGGATGTCGAACTCGACGATCTCGTCCCCGTCTATCCGCCCGACCTTGCCGCCGTTGAACGTGACGAGCTTCACGGCTGCACCTGCTCTTTTCGGACACGTCCAGGCGTCTGACGCCGAGACGTGTCCCAAACGGCCACGACGGGGTCTGACCCCGGACATGTCCAAAAGGGCCATGACGAGGTCTGACCCCGGACATGTCTCGAAGAGACATGCTTCATGCGACTCCGCAGACCTCCATCGCGACCCGGGCGTAGACGTCCGCGGTCTTGACGAGGCCGTCGATCTCGAGGTTCTCGCCGAGCTCGACGTCCATCAGGCCGGTCGACGTGCCGTAGTTGACCGTCGGGACGCCGTAGCGCGTCAGCGCCGACGCGTCGCTGAACCAGCGCGTCACGTCGCGGCCCGGCGGCGAGCCCCACACCTCGGCATGCGCCGCGTCGATCGCGGCGACGAGCTCGTGGCCCTCCTCGATCTCGGCACCGGGCGCGGTGACATAGACCTCGCCCTCGATGCCGTAGTCGGGGAACCGCTCGGCGAGGCCGCGCACGAAGTCGAGCACCTCGCCGCGCGCCGTGGCCATCTCCTTCGTCGGCGGAACGCGGACGTCGAGGAAGAGGTCGGTGTGGTGCGGCGTGCGCGAGACGCGCCAGCCGAACCCGCCCTCGATCGCGCCGACGTTGACGATCGCCTTCGCGCCGCGATACGCGTTCGCGGGATCGTCTTCCCACGTCGGAATCCACTCGAGTACCGCGTCGAGCACGGCGTGCGCCCGGAGGATCGAGTTCTGGCCGCGCTTGCCCTCGCTGAACGCCGTGTGGATGAAGTTGCCCTGGACGCGGATCCGCAGCCAGAGCGCACCGAAGTGGCCGAGCACGACCTTCCCCTCTGTCGGCTCGCCGAGGAGGCACATGTCCGCGACGCCGCCGTGCGAGACGAGGTACCGGGTACCGGCCGCGTAGCCGCGGAACTCGCCGCCCGTGGCGTCGCGGTACTGCGTCTTCTCGATCTCCCCGCACACCGCGGCGAGGAGGACGTCGCCGCGCAGCCGCACCCCCGCGTCCTGCAGCGCGCGCACTGCCTCGACGTAACACGCAAGCGCGCCCTTCATGTTCGAGATGCCGAGGCCGTAGAGCCGGCCGTCCTGGACGAACGCCGCCGGCTGGAAACCGGGGACGTCGCGCAGCCACGGCTCGCGGCCCGAGTACGACGTGTCCATGTGGCCGTTGAACATGAGCGACTTGCCGCCGCCCGCGCCCGCCCACGTCCCGAGCGCGTTCGCGCGACCGTCCTCGACCTGCTGCCACTGCACCTGCAGCCCCATCTCCTCGTAGAGCTCGACCATCAGGCGCGCCATCCCCTCTTCGTCGCCGGTGAAGGAGTGGACGCCGATCATCCGCGAGGCGGTGTCGACGAGGCGGTCTCGGTCGATCTTCATGGCCGGACGTGCGGGAGAACTTGCTCCCCGAACAGCCGGATCTGCTCGAGCCGGTCGGCGCCCCACAGCTCGAGCATCACGTGCGAGCAGCCGGAGTCCTTGTACTCCTCGATCGCAGCGATGCAATCGGCCGGAGTGCCCGCGATCGGGCGGCACTTGTCGAGGAGCGCGTCGGACACCGCCGCCTTCGCGGCGAGCCGCCCGCCCTGCTCCATCGCCTCGGCGACGGGGCGGATCTCGTCCTGCTCGATCCCCGCGAGGTCGAGCAGCGTGTCGGCCGCGCCCTGGATGTTCTGCACCTTGTTCGCGAGGTACATGCCCGCGATCTCGCGCGCGCCGTCGCGACCCGCGTCGCGGTCGGTCGCGTGGATCGAGGCGACGACCGTGCAGCCGAGATCGATCTCCTCGCCGACGTTGCCGCGCGAGTAGCGGACGAACGCCGGCGTGGTGATCGACGGAGTGAGGCACCCATCGGCGATCTCGCCCGCGAGCTGCTGCATCTTCGGCGCCGTCGCCGCGACGTAGACCGGCGGCACCTCGCGCGGCGCGTGCGCATCCGCCGCCATCGCCGGCACGTCCGCGCTCCACGTGTCGCCGTCGTAGTCGAACCGCTCGCCGGAGAGGACGCCGCGCGCGATCGTCACCGCGTCGCGCATCGGGCCGAGCGTCTTCTTCGTCTGCGTCTTCGTGTTGTTGAGGAAGATCTTCGACGTCCCGAAGCCGAGGATGAACCGCCCCGGGCCGGCCGCCTCCTGCACGACGCGGGCGTCCATCGCCGCCTGCACCGGATGGCGCGTCGATGCGGCGATGATCCCCCACCCGATCGTGAGGCGCTTCGTCTCGCGACCCATGAGCGCGGCGACGCCGGTGGAGGAACGCGCCTCCATGCCGTGCTTGCGCCACCACGGATACGCCTCGGCGAGCCAGATCGTGTCCATCCCGGCCTCGTCCATCGCGCGCGCCGACGCGAGCATGTCGTCGAGCGGCTCCATCGTGAGCTGCATGACTCCTATCCGGAACGGGACAGTCACTACGGCTTGGCGGCCTGGACCTGCGCGTCGAGCGCGGAGAGCACGTGCTGCACTTGCTGGTTGACGATCGGCTGGAGGACGCGCTGGCCCATCGAGCCGACCGGGCCGGCGATCTTCACGTCGGCCGACCACGCCATCGACGTGCCGCCGCCGTCGGCGTCGCCGAGCGTGAAGGACGTCTCCATGTTCATCATCGCGCCGACGCCGTGGCCCTTCACCGCAAGCTTCGCGAACTCCGGCTCGCGCTCCTCGACCTTCTCCATGTCGACCTTCATCTTCAGGCCGCCGAGGCCGAGCGGGATCTTGACGTTCGCCGTCCACCGACGGTCGTCGTGGATGTCGAAGCTCTCGACGCCCGGCATCGTCTTCGCCATCGAGGCCGGGTCGTTCATCACGCGCCAGACGACGTCGCGCGGCGCGTCGAAGACGCGCTCGCCGGAGACGTTCATTGCAGGAGCTCCCAGACTCGCTGGTACGGATTGTGCGAGTTCGTCACCGTCTTGCCGGTCGCGTCCTGGATCGCGGCGCTGATCGCGTGAATCCCGGCGCCGCCGCCCTCGCCCATCCCCTTCGTGCCGAGCGGCGTGAACGGGGACGGGCTCTCGATCGCGCCGGTCGCGAGCGGCGGCATGTCGAGCGCGTGCGGCACGTGGTAGTCGTAGAAGTTGGGCGTCAGGAGGTTGCCGTCCTCGTCGTATTCGTAGATCTCGTGCATCGCGGCGCCGATCGCCTGCGCCGTCGCGCCCATCACCTGGCCCTCGACGATCTGCGGGTTGATCCGCTTGCCGCAGTCGTCGACGGCGGCGTAGTCGACGATCTCGTAGTAGCCCGTCTCGGGATCGATCTCGACGACCGCGACGTGGATCTGCGCCGCGTACGTCAGCGTGAGATTGCCGAACTTCTTCTCGACGTCCGGCACCTGGAACGGCGGCCGGTAGACGTAGCGGCAATTGAGCGTGACGTCGAGATCCTCCGGCAGGCCGGCGTTGTTCGCGTTGATGATCGCGCCGCACGCCATGAAGGGGAGGAACGCGTCGGGGCTCTCCTTGATCCGGATCCCGCCGTCGGCGAGCTCGAGCGCCTCCGCCGGCACGCCGCCGAAGACGGCGCCGGCGAGCTTGAAGATCTCGTCGCGCAGCATCTCCGTCGCGCCCTTGACGGCGCCGAGCCCCGTGACCGCGAACTGGCTCGCGTACGTCCCGGAGAAGCCCGCGTGCGAGTTCCAGTACGAGTCGTGCCCGGCGCGCACGTGGACGTCGTCGGGCGAGCACTTGAGGATGTCGGCGACGACCTGCGCGGCCGTCGTCTCGTGCCCCTGCCCCTGCGGCGTCGTGCCGAGCGTGACGACGATCTCGCCGAAGATGTCGAGCTTGACCGTTGCGACTTCGTTGTTGCCGGAGAACTGCAGCTCCGGGTTGATCATCCGCGACTGGCCGAAGTTGTTCGTGCCGGAGTCGAGCGTCGAGCCGATCCCGACGCCGAGGAGCTTGCCGTTCGCCTTCGCCTGCTCGCGGCGCGCGCCCAATCCGTCGTACCCGATCAGCTCGAGCGCGAGGTCGAGCATCCGCGCATAGTCGCCGGAGTCGTAGACGCAGCCGTTCGGCGTCTCGTACGGCATGTCCTCGGCGCGGATGTAGTTCTTCTTCCGCACCTCGACCGGGTCGAGGCCGAGCTCGTGCGCGACGATGTCGATGATGCGCTCGGTGAACCAGAGGTGCTGCATGCGCGAGTAGCCGCGGTTCGGGGAGACGGGCGCCTTGTTCGTCGCGACCTGCGTGAACTCGAGCTCGATGTGGCGCCAGCGGTACATCCCGGGGGTGACCTGCGCCCAGATCACGCCGCCGAGCGGCTCGTACCGCAGCCACGCGCCGGCGTCGTCGAGCGCCTTCGTCTTGAATCCGAGCAGCGTCCCGTCGCTGGAGACGGCGACCTTCGTCTCCTGGAACCAGCGCTCGTTGCCGTGCGACATCGACATGTGGAAGTCGGTGCGCCATTCCGTCCACTGGATCGCCCGGTTGAGCTTGCGCGCGAGGAGGCAGCAGACGACGAGCTGCGGATGCGACGTGATCTTGTTGCCGAAGCCGCCGCCGATGTCCTGCGTGACGAAGCGGAGCTTGTCGAGCCCCACCTGCATCGCCGGCCCCATCATGATCGCGGCGAAGCCGGGGAACTGGTTGTTCGTGTGGATCGTCCACTGCTCGACGCCGCGGTTGAACTCGACGAGCGCGCCGTCGCACTCGAGCGGAGTCGAGTTGAAGCGGTGGAAGTGGAGCTCGTCGATCTCGATCACGCGATCCGCCTCCGCGAACGCGGAGTCGACGTCGCCCCACGAGTAGAGCCCGCTCCACATGAGGTTCCCGCCGGCGTCGTCGTGGAGGACGGGCGCGCCGGGCTCCTGCGCCTGCCGCGCGTCGACGAGCGCCGGCAGCGGCTCGTAGTCCACCTCGACGAGCTCGGACGCGTCGCGCGCGAGCTCGCGCGTCTCGGCGACGACCGCGACGACCGCCTCGCCGACGTAGCGCACCTTGCCGACCGCGAGCGCGTAGTCCTTGATGTTCGCGCCGGGCACGCTCGAGATCTGGAAGAACGGCTCGGTGAGCGCCGCGACCTCCTCGCCGGTCAGCGTCCCGTACACGCCCTCCATCGCCTCCGCCGCGGAGACGTCGATGCGCGTGATGTGCGCGTGCGCGTACGGGGAGCGCACGAAGTGGAGGTAGCCCATCCCGTGCCGCTTGACGTCGTCGACGAAGACGCCCTCGCCCTGGAGGAGCCGCTTGTCCTCCTTGCGCTTGAGGCTCTGGCCGCCCCAGCCTTTCTGCACCTCGACCTTCTCGGGAGCGAGCGTGGTGGAAGAGCTCTCGGTCACTTCCCCACCGCCTTGACCGCCTCGACGATGTTCCAGTAGCCGGTGCAGCGGCAGATGTTGCCCTGCAGCGCCTTCTTGATCTCGTCCTCCGAGGGGCTCGGGTTCTCGCGGAGGAGCGCCGTCGCGGACATGAGCATCCCCGGCGTGCAGTAGCCGCACTGGAGCGCGTGGTGCTCGTTGAAGGACTGCTGAAGCGGCGTGAGCTCGCCGTTCTCCGACAATCCCTCGACCGTCTCGATGCTCGCGCCGTTCGCCTGGACGGCGAGCAGCATGCAGCTCTTGACGAGCACGCCGTCGACGAGGACGGAGCACGCGCCGCAGTTGCCCGTGTCGCAGCCGACGTGGCTGCCCGTCAGGTCGAGGTCGTCGCGGAGGAAGTGGATGAGCAGCTTGCGCGGCTCGACGTCGCGCGCGTAGGTCGTGCCGTTGACGGTGACCGAGACGTCCATCAGCGCGACGCCGCCTCCTCCGCGGCGCGGGTCGCGACGACGGTCGTGAGATGGAGCCGGTACTCGGCCGAGGCGTGGACGTCGGACGGCGGGTCGAGGCCCGCGCTTCGCACCGCGTCGGCGATGCCGTCCGGCGAGCCGGCGGTGACGACGACCGGCACCGCGTCGACGCAGCCGAGCGCGACGCGCACCGAACCGTTGACGGTCGCGGCGGCGTTGGCGAGGCATGTCCCGTCGGCGCCGAGCGTGACCGCGGCGAAGCCGTCTTTCTTCCCGGCCGGGATCGAGATCTTCGTCAGCAGCTCGCCCGGCCCGACCGCGGTCATGTACACGCCGAGGAAGAACTCCTCCGCCGGCACCTCCCTCGCGCCGGCCGCGCCGAGCACGGTCATCGTCGCGCCGACCGCCACCATGAGCGGCGGCAGGTGGTTCGTCGGGTCGTTCGAGCAGACGTTGCCGCCGATCGTGCCGCGGTTCCGCACCTGGACGTCGGCGATCGTCGCGCACACCTCGCCGAGGATGGGGCGCGCCTTCGCCTCGGCCGAGCGCATGAGCTCGGTGTACGTCGTCATCGCCCCGATCGCCAGCGTGCCGTCGGAGGCGAGCTCGATCCCCTTGAGCTCGGGCAAGCCGTTGAGGTCGACGAGCATGTCGGGAGAAGCCGCGCGCGCCTTCATGACGTTGATCAGCGTCTGGCCGCCGGCGAGCGCGCGCGCGCCGTCGTTCGCGGCAAGCAGCTCGAGTGCCTCGGCAACGGAACCGGGCTTCACGTACTCGACCTCGCGTAACAGCATCGGGGCGATCCTACAGAGCCGCGTGAATTCGGTTCTTGGCATCTCGCAGGCGCCCGCCGTCGCGGCCGGCGCGGGCGGCGATGATCTCCGCGAGAATCGACACCGCCGTCTCGGACGGCGTGCCCGCGCCGATGTCGAGGCCGGTCGGCCCGGAGATCCGGTCGAGCTCCTCGTCGGTCACGCCGTCCTCGCGGAGGAGGCCGCGCCGCCGCTCCTGGTTGCGATGGGAACCGATCCAGCCGACGTAGAAGGCGCCGCTCGCGAGCGCGCCGCGGATCATCGGCAGGTCGAACTTGTCGTCGTGCGTGAGGACGACGACCGCCGTCCCGATGTCGAGTTGCGCGTGAGTGAGCGCCTCCTCCGGCCACATCGGCAGGAGCTCGTCGGCGCTCGGGATCCGCTCGGGCGTGAGGAAGCTCGCACGCGCGTCGGCGACGACGGCGCCCCAGCCGAGCAGCTTCGCCGCGCGGCACAGCGCCTCGGCGGTGTCGGTAGCTCCGTAGACGAAGAGCCGCGGCGGCGGCGCCGAGACATCGGCAAGGACGGTGCGGTCGCCGAGCTTCAGGACGTGGCTCATCCCGCGCCGGCGTGCGGCTTCGATGAGCTCGGGATCGCGGAGCTCCTCGCCGATGCCTTCGCCGGCGACAACCACGAGCCGAACATCCCCTTGTGACAACTTGTCACTTGGGAGCTCTTCGACGAAGACGTCGATCTCGCCGCCGCACGGCAGGCCGATCTCGAAGGCCATGTCGTCGGTGATGCCGTAGGTCAGGAGTCGCGGCGGGCCGCCCGCGAGCACTTCCTGCGCCGCGAGGACGACGTCGTTCTCGACGCAGCCGCCGGAGACGGAGCCGATGAGGTCACCGCTCTCGCTGACGTAGAGCTTCGAGCCGACCGGCCGCGGCGCCGACTGCCGCGTGGCGACGACCGTCGCGACGGCGACCTTGCGTCCAACCTCGCGCCAGATCGTGACCATCTGCAGCTGATCGTCCACGCGGCTTCAATGTAGCCATGCCACGCCATCGGGACAGAGAGCGCCTGCGCGTGACATTCGGCAGCGTCGCCGAGCAGTACGACCGCGCCCGGCCGTCGTATCCCGACGCGATCTTCGACGACCTCGCCGCGATCGCAGGTCTGCGGCCGGGCTCGCGCGTCGTCGAAGTCGGGCCGGGCACGGGCAAGGCGACGGTCGAGCTCGTCCGCCGCGGCTACGCCGTGACCGGCGTCGAGCTCTCCCCGGATCTCGCCGAGGTCGCACGCCGCAACGCTCCCGGCGCGGAGATCGTCGTCTCGAACTTCGAGACCTGGGAGCCCGCGGCAGCCGGGTTCGACGCGATCGTGGCCACGGCGGCGTACCACTGGATCGCTTCGGAGCTCCGCTATGCGAAGCCGCTTGCCCTGCTCAAGCCCGGAGGCGCGCTCGCGGTCGTCCACGGCTGGCACGTCTTTCCGCCCGACGGCGACCCCGTCTGGGCGGCAGTGCAGGAGGACTACGACGCCGTCGTGCCGCATCCCGACAACGGGCCACCGCCGCCGCCTGAGGAGATCGTGGACGAATGGGGAGACGAGTTCCACGCCTCCGGGGTGTTCGAACGCGTCGAGGCGCGACGTCACCTACAGGAGCTCGTCTACACGGCGGACGAGTACGTCGACGTGCTCGGCACGTTCTCCGACAACCTCGTGCTACCGGCCGCCCAGCGCGACGAGCTGTTCCGCCGCATCCACGCCCGCATCGCCGCGCGGCCGGGCGGAACGGTGACGAAGCACTACCTCCTCGAGCTGACGCTCGGACTAACTCCCGCCTAGCGGCCGAGATACGCCTTGCGGAGGTCCTCGTTCTCGCGCAGCTCGGCCGCGAGGCCTTCGAGGACGAGGCGGCCGGTGGAGAGGACGTAGCCGCGATCGGCGATCGAGAGGGAGACGTTCGCGTTCTGCTCGACGACGAGCATCGCGACGCCCGACTCGTGCACCTGCTTGATGATCTCGAAGCTCCGTTCGACGAGGATCGGCGCGAGTCCCATCGACGGCTCGTCCATGAGCAGCAGCTTCGGCTTCGACATGAGCGCGCGGCCCATTGCGACCATCTGCTGCTCCCCGCCGGAGAGCGTCCCGGCAAGCTGCGAGCGGCGCTCGTGGAGGAGCGGGAAGAGGGTGTAGACGCGGTCGAAATCCTCCTTCTTGCCAGCGCCGTGGAGGTACGCGCCCATCTCGAGGTTCTCGAGCACGGTCATCGGCCCGAAGAGGCGCCGGTTCTCGGGCACGATCGCCATCCCCTTGCCGATGCGGTAGCTCGTGTTGCGCCCGGTCACGTCCTCGCCTCGGAACCTGACCGTGCCGTTCCGCGGCTTGACGATCCCGAGCACCGTCTTCAGCGTCGTCGACTTGCCCGACGCGTTCCCGCCCAGCAGACAGACGAGCTCGCCCGCCTGCACGTGGAGGTTCACCGCCTGGAGGATGTGAATCGGCCCGTAGTACGTGTCCACCCCCTCGAGCTGAAGGAGCGGCTCGGCGGCGGGAGCGGCGTCCGGCATCGGTTCTGTCACCGTCTCGGTCACTTCGTCGCCGCCGCCTTCGTCCCGAGGTACGCCTCGACTACCCGCGGGTCGGTCGCCACCTGCTCGAACGTCCCTTCGGCGATCTTCACGCCATGGTCGAGCGCGACGACGCGGTCGGAGATCGTCTCGACGACGTGCATGTCGTGCTCGATGAGGAGGATCGTGTAGCCGCCCTCGTCGCGAAGCTTCCCGATGAGCTCGGCGATCTCGTGCGTCTCGACGGGATTCATCCCCGCGGCCGGCTCGTCGAGAAGGAGGAGGCGCGGCCGCGTCGCCGTCGCGCGCGCGATCTCGAGACGTCGGCGGTTCGCGTAGGAGAGTGAGTAGGCCGGTTGGTTCCAGCGGTAGCCCATCAGCCGCTCGCCGAAGAAGCCGAGCTTCTCCTCCGCGAACGCGTTGATCTCCCGCTCCTCGCGGCGGGCGCGCGGCAGTTGGAGCATCTGCTCGACGATCGTCGCGCGTGTGTGGCCGTACTGCGCGGCCATGACGTTCTCCTTAACCGTCATGTTCAGGAAGAGCCGCAGACTCTGGAAGGTCCGCGCGATCCCCTTCTGGTTGATCTTGTGCGGCGCGAGGCCGAGCACGCTCTCGCCTCCGAGGAGGATGTCGCCGCTGTCGGGCGTGGCGACGCCGGTGATCAGGTTGAGGACGGTCGTTTTGCCGGCGCCGTTCGGGCCGATGAGACTGACGATCTCCTTCTCCTCGATGTGCATGTCGAGGCCGTCGACGGCCTTGAGTCCGCCGAAGGCGACGTTCAGCCCGCGTAGCTCGAGTATGGGGGTCGCGGCGGCCACGTCAGACCACCTCCACACGGCTTTGGCCGAAGAGGCCAGCGGGGCGCATGACCATGAGGACGATGAGGATCACGCCCAGGAAGAGTGGCCGCACCGTCGGCGCCTGGTTGACCAGATCGGTCTCCCAGGCGAAAGCTGCGAGCCAGAGCGTCGGAACGAGTAGCGCCCAGCGCTTCCAACCCTTGACCAGGGTCAGGGCGAGAACGAGCGCGATAGTCGCCACAAACGCGTAGTTGCCGGGCTTGTAGTCCGCGTTCGTATACGTGCCTCCCGGAAGAATCATCCAGTGACGGACAAGTGTCGCGAAGAATCCGTGTTTTGTGTAGGCGGTCGGCCCCACGGCGATCGGCCCGGCGACCGCCTTGGCCGAGATCGCTCCGGCTATTTGGTTCGCGGCGACGCCGAACGCGACGAGGCCGCCGAGCACGGCCGCGAGCACCCGCCAGGGGCGGAGCTTGGCGAGCAGGCCGATCAGCAGCGCGGCGTAGAAGATCCAGCGCGCGTGAGCGGGCGTCCGCAGCACCTCGAGCAGGACGTTCACCGTCACGGCTCCAAAGATGACGCCGCCGAGGCTCCCGGCGCCGCCGAGGATCACCATGGCGTAGATCGTGATCAGGAGCGGGAACATGAACGTGTCGGGGAAGACGCCTTGGTAGTACGCGCCGTTGACCGCGCCCGCATAGCCCGCGACTCCCGCGCCGACGGCAACGGCGAGAAGCATGAGCCACTTGACCGGGATCCCCATCGCCTCGGCGGCAAGTGGATCCTCCCGCAACGCGCGCCACGCGCGCCCCGTGCGTGACCTGTTGACGAACGTGAAGAGGATGGCCACGACGGTGATGCCCGCGGCGGCCGCCCACACGTAGTCCGTCGGACTATTCGTCAGCGCGTGGCCGAACACGCGGAAGGGGTCGACGTTGTTGATCCCCGTCGGGCCGCCGGTCAAGCCGCTCTCCGTCGGCGCCCCGAACCAGTCCAGCGTGTAGCCGTTCGTCGTGAAGTTGTTGAACATCTGGAGGAAAAACAGCGTGACGATCGCTAGGTAGTCGCCGCGCAGCCGGCGCGAAGGGAGCGCCAGCACGAAGCCGAGCAGGACGGTGAAGGCGACGACCACCGGGACGCTCTGCCACGTCGGCCAGTGAAGGTTGTAGTGGGCCGACGACAACTCCGCGTACAGGTAGGCGCCGAAGCCGTAGTAGACGATGTAGCCGAGGTCGAGCAGGCCCGCCCAACCAACGGCGACGTTGAGACCGATCGCCAGGAGGACGTAGAGCAGCGTGTCCGCGTCGACGCCGATGACATAGCCGTTCGACGTCAGCAGCGGCAGCACGCACGCGAAGCCGATGAAGACGGCGAGGAGGAGGATCCGCGGCGTTCGTCCGGCGACCCGCACGGCGCCGCCGAACACGCCCCCGGGGCCGGCGATCCGTTCGCCGGAGCGCTTCACCCACTCGTCGATTCCGATCTGCGGTGAAGTGCTGCCGGACTCCTCGCCCGGTGTCGGTGCGTCTTCGCTCATCTCACACCTTTTGGATGACGGCCACGCCGCGGATCCCCGTCGACCGGAAGAGCATGAACAAGACCAAGACGGAGTAGAGGACCAAGTCGGAGAACCCCGAGGTGACGTAGCCGACGATGAACGTCTCCGCAACGCCGATGAGGAGGCCACCCAGCACCGCTCCGCCGATGTTCCCGATCCCACCGACCACGGCCGCCGTGAAGGCCTTGAGACCCGCTCCGAAGCCCATGTACGGGCCGATCGTCTGGAAGGCGATGCCGGTCATCACGCCGGCCGCGCCGGCGAGCGCGGAGCCGAGCAGGAAGGTGACCATGATCACGCGGTCGACATCGATGCCCATCATCGATGCCGCCTCCGGATCGACGGAGACGGCGCGCATCGCCTTGCCCGTACGCGTCTTCCAGACGAAGAAAGACAGTGCCAGCATGAGCACGACCGTGGAGAGAATGATGAGGAGCTGGATGTACGAGAAGCGGAAGTTACTCCAGCCGACGGGGTGGTACAGCTCGGCGTTGTGGAACGAGTACGTTGCGTAGGAGCGTGGGTTCGCTTGCCAGAGCAGCACCGCCGTCTGCTGGAGGAAGAAGGAAACGCCGAGCGCGCTGATCAGCGGCGCGATTCGCGGGGCGTTGCGCAGCGGCCGGTATGCGAAGCGCTCGATCGTGACTCCGAGCGCGGCGCACCCGAGCATCGCGGCAGCGAACGCGACAAGCAGTAGCGGGACGAGCGGCATGATCGGCTTGAGCGGCCAGCCCATAGCGTTCAGCACGAAATACCCAATGAACGCGCCGATCATGTAGACGTCGCCGTGGGCGAAGTTGAGGAGCTTGAGAACGCCGTAGACCATCGTGTAGCCGAGCGCGATGAGCGCGTAGAGGCTGCCCGTGGTCAGCCCGTTGATGAGCTCTGCGAAGAAAAAGTGCCAGTTGTAGAAGTCGAACGCGAGGACGGTGCTCATGCGCTCCTTCTTTGGTTAGCGAGCGGCCCGCCGGGAGGCGGGCCGCTCGTTTCCTACACAGATCTTGCAGACGCTACTACGGAGCGACCTGCTTGTACGAACCGTTCGACTGGATCTTGAAGATCGTCACGCCCGACTTCGGCCCGTGGTAGGCATCCGCCGGGTTGTTGAACGCCATGCTGTAGCCGAGGATCGTCGTCGACTGCTTGACCTTCTTCAGCTTGTTGACGACCGCCTGCCGTGCCGTCGTGAGGTTCGAGGACAGGCCAGCCGAGCAGGCCTGGGAGATCGCGACGCCGAGCATCTGAGCCGCAACGAAGCTCGGAGCTCCGAACGGGTCGGTTGCCGACGTGTGACCGTAGGCCGCGATGTAGGCATTGCGGTAACTCTTGTTGATCTTCGTGATGCTCGGCCCGAAGAACGAGAGGTACGCGCCCGGCGTGTTGAACTGCGTCGGGCTGACGCTGCCGTCCGTCGCCATGAAGCCGCCGGTGTAGCCGTCGGTCTTCAACTGCTGGTCGAACGTCTGCGAGTCCGGCGCGTCCTGCGACGGCGCGTAGACGAGCTTGACGTTGTCCGCGACTGCGGTCAACGCGACCGGGGCGATGTCCGTCGCGAAGCCGGTGGAGCCACCCGGGTTCACGTCGGTCTCCTTCACGGACTTGCGGATGACCGTGATCTTGTGCGCCTTGAAGAGCGCCTGAGCATCGTTCGACAGGCCGATGCCGTACGCCTCACCGTCGTCGACGATCATGATCTTGTTGCCCGCCTTGAGGTTCAAGGCCTTGATGATGTAAGGCACGCCGGTGCGGGCCTGCTGTGCGTTCTGCGGAACAACGCGGAAGAAGTCGGTCAGCTTCTTCTGACCCTTCGCGCCGGTGGCCAGCGTGTCGAGCGTGGCCGAGCCGGAGACGTAGCCCATGTGGGCATTGTCGAGGACGACGCCGCCGCCGAGCGTCTCGTTCGAGCCGGCGAAGCCGACCATCCCGAGGATCGACTTGTTGGCGACCATCTGCCGGGCGACGCCCGCCGCGACGTCCGGGTTCAGCTGGCTGTCACCCTCGACGGCAAGGTTCAGCTTGACGCGCTTGAGGCTGGTGGGCACGCCCGGAATCGCCTTGCCGGCATTCCAGCTCTTGATGAACAGCTTGACCCAGTTGCTCTGGTCTTTGCCGAGGAAGCCGGCGCCACCGGTGAGCGGGCCGGCGAAACCGAGCCCGGCCTTCTTGCAGAGCGGCGAGTTCTGAGCGCTCGCCGTCGCCGTGCCGCCGAGCGTCGCCGCGACAACAGCGGCGACAACGCCGGCGGTCACAGCGAGAGCTCCGATTCTCTTCAACATGCAGTGCCCTCCTTTTGGGGACGTACGCGACTTATGACGCCATCACGACCCTAAGGTTTGTGAAGTACGCGACTCTAACGCCCGGCCAGGTGCATTGGAAGGGTAGGTTTGCTCGCGCATGCAGTACTGGATGCAAGCCGACGACGAGGCGCCCGCCACGCCGCTCATGCGTTGTCCCGAGTTCGAGCAGCGCCTGCTCCGGCTCGAGTCGGACGACGTCGAACGTCGTGACGATGACCGCGACGAGGTGCTGTACGTCCTCGACGGCACCGGCCGCGTGACCGTCGGTGGCGAGGCGACGAACCTCGAGCCAGGCAACGCCGTCTTTGTCGCGCGCGGGACGACGTGGAGCGTCGACGACGCCGACGGCCTCCGCATCCTCTCGGTGCTCGTCGAGGATCCGCTCCCCAGCGACGCGACCCATGCCGTGATCGGCGCGGGCGAGCGCGGCGTCGCGACGGCCGGCCGCGAGTTCGACCTCTTCGCGCACCCGGACAACGGCTGCCCGTCGGTGACGCAGTTCGTCGGCCACATCCCGACCGGACGCGCACCGGACCACTTCCACCTCTACGACGAGGTCGGCTACATCCTCGCCGGCGAAGGCGCCTTCCACGTCGGCGACGAGAGCGCACCGCTCCGGCCCGGCTCGTGCTTCCACCTGCCGGCGCGGCTCGTCCACTCGCTCGAGAACTTCGGGCCGGGCGAGATGCAGGTGCTCGGCGTCTTCCGGCCGGCGGGCTCCCCCGCCGAGGCGTACTACCCGGACGGAACCGCCGCGGCCGTTCCGGTGGAGTCCCAGGGGGTGTCGTAGTGCCGCACATCGAGCGCACCGCAAAGGTCCGCTGGGACGGGAACGTCGCCCGCGGCGCCGGATCGCTCGACGCGACGAGCGGCGCGTTCGCGCAGCTGCCGTTCTCGCTGCCGTCGCGCATCGGCACATCCGGCGGGAAGACGAGCCCCGAAGAGCTGCTCGCTGCAGCGCACGGCGGCTGCATCACGATGTCTCTCGCGGGCGAGCTGAGCGGCGCGGGAACGCCGCCCGGCCATATCCAGACGACCGTGACGATCCACATGGACGAGGTCGAGGGCCAGGGACACCAGATCGTCGGATCCGTCGTCGAGTTCGTCGTTCAGGCGGACGGCGTCGACGACGCTGCGCTGCAGGCGGCGGTGAGCGCTGCGGACGAGGGCTGTCCGTTCTCCGCGCTCCTCAAGCGCGCCGGCGCCACGGTTGAAGTCTCGGCCCGCCTGGCGTGAGGTTGCTCGACCTCGCCGAGCGGCGGCGGACGCACAAGGCGTTCGGACCGGATCCGGTGCCGCGCGAGACGCTGCTCGAGATCCTCGCGGCCGCGCGTTTCGCGCCGACGCACCACATGACCGAGCCGTGGCGCTTTCGCGTGCTCGGTCCCGAGACGCTCGCCGCACTGAAGGAGATCGCGGGAGAGAAGGAGGCCGCGAAGCTCGACCGCGCACCGACGCTCGTCGTCGCAACCGCCGTGCTCACCGGCGACCTCGTCGCCGACGAGGAGGACGTCTGCGCGACGGCAGCCGCGATCGAGCTCGTCCTCCTCGCCGCGACCGAGCGGGGGCTCGCGACGTACTGGCGCACGCCGCAGGTGCTTCGCACGCCGCCGGGCCGCGCCGCCGTCGGGATCCCGGCCGGGGAGCGCTTCCTCGGGCTGCTCCACTTCGGCACGCCTGCGCGCGAGCCGGCACCGCGCGAGCGGCAGCCGGTCGAGAGCTTCGTCGAGTTCCTGAGCTAGTGACCTGAGTTATTGATTCGCTGGCAGTAGGAGGCGAGGCTGTCGAGGATCTCGTCTGCGGTCTTGTGCCAGACGAACGGCT
>Ga0307372_10001420_pt1 | contig 41863 bp, 26 predicted proteins | sample OX1MG_FD_202533 | JGI IMG/M metagenome (GOLD analysis project Ga0307372, IMG submission 202533) | Soil microbial communities from Risofladan, Vaasa, Finland - OX-1 | ecosystem: Environmental > Terrestrial > Soil > Coastal area > Acid sulfate soil | place: Finland: Risofladan, Vaasa | collected...
ACTTCGTTCATCTCGGCGGCCAGGCGATGCCCCGGTTGGACGCTCCGGGGCATCGCTTGGCCGCCACGCGGTGGAAGGGCGCCGGCCGCTATCTGGCCAAGCTCTGCCCCAGCCACCGCTTCTCCTCGAGGCAAAATGTCTCATTCTCGGCCGCGTGAAGTATAACGCCTCAAATCGGTGGGCCGGCGCTCGCAAGCTCGCTGGTCCCACCCTACGACGGTTACTGCACTACCAACGCCCGTGCCAGTACCGAAGCGGGAACGCCCGAAGGGGCCACCGCCAGCGCGTAGTCGGCAAACTGCACATTATAGTGCGATTGCGCCTCCAGAAAGGCCAGCGTCTCGCTCGATAGCCGACGCACCGCCGCGACGGCGTCGGACAGACGCCGCTCTCCCGCCTCGCATTCGGCCAGAACCGCGACACGGGCAGCGTCCGCCGCAATCACGGCATTGGCGTGGCCCTGCACGGCTTCGTGCCGCTTTGGCAGCATGCCGACGAGTTGCCGCACGTAGGCGGCCTGCAAGAGCGTTGCCGGTTGGGCATCGAGCTTCAGCCGATAACCGCCGGCGTGCGGCGACGTGACCGGCCAGGGCCAGGGGCGGTCCAGCGGCCGGCGCAGCAGCATCGCCAAATCGAACTGCGCGGCCAAGATGCCGGTCTTCGCTACGTCCGCCGCCGCTGCCGCCGCAAGTTGCGCCGTGCGGAGCCGCAGCATCGCGTCCGCGGCGCCCGCATCTTCCCGCCGGCGAAGCGCGACCGGTTGCAGCGCTCGCAACTGCTCGATTTCTTGGCTCAATGTCTGCCAGGCGGCGATTTGCTGCCGGCAGTGCCAATAGCTTGCCAGCAAGGCCCGCCAGTCGCCGGCCGGCACGGCGCTAAGAGCGTCGGCCAGGCTGACGGCCGTGCCCTGCGACGGGTCTCGTGCTTCGTCCCAGTGCAGCGCGGCGGAAAGCTCCTGCGCACGCTTCAGCGACGATAGCTCGCTCAGACCGCCGTAAAGCCCCTGATCGGCCTCGGTGGGCAATGCATCGGTTGTCGAAGCGGTCGTCTCCGGCTGCTCCTCGCCCACTCGCGACTCGACCGGTTCGACCCTGGGCGGCTTCGCGACGAAGTGCCTCTGGCCGGTTGGCCGCGGGCGGCTGGTGGAACTTGACGACGGAGTCGCCGCCCGCCGCGGGCGCCCGCTCTTCTGGCGGGGCGAATGGTTTACGTCGGGCGCCTGCTTCAACGCGGGGCTGGCCTCGTCGGGCAGGCGTCTCAGCGGCTGCGATTCGCGCGGCGGAGCCAGCGTCGGAACTCGCACCCTGGGGGTCGGCGGCGCGTCGATCGGCGATTCGAACGCCGCCTGCTTCACGCCCCGCCGCCGTTCGGCAAGTTCCTTTCTGTCGGACTTTTCTGCCGGCGCCGCCGGCGGCGGGCCGATCAAGACCCCCACCAGTTGCGCGCTGGTCAGGCCGGCGGGAACCACGGTCAAGGCGTATTCGGCGATGTCGAGATTGTAGTCGCGGACCGCCGCCACGAAGGCCCACCGCTGTCGGCTGAGCTCGATCACGCTATCGACGACGGAGACCAGGTCGAGTTGCCCGGCCAGGTAGGCCTCGGCTTCGGCATCGGCACTATCGGCCGCCGAAACGGCCGCGGCCGCACGCAGCTCGATCGAGCGGTGCAACAAGGGCAGCGTGCGGTCGATCAGGTGCATCTTGGGCGGGGCGGAACGCGCATACCGCTCTTGAAAGAAGGTGCGATAGGCCCCGCTGTGCGGCAGGTCGGCGGCCAGTGGCAGCGGCTCGTTGGCCGGCAACCGCATGTGGTCGGCCAAAGCGTATTGCTGCGCCAGCACCGCCAGCTCCGCTTCGCGCACCCGTGCTTCGGCCGAGGCCATACGGGCTTCCAGCACCGGATGGCTGGCGTGCCGGCCGCTGGCGTCGGCCGGAGGCAGCAGTTGGCCCAGCCGCGAGGCTTCGTCGGCGGCAATCCGATACTCGCAGGCCGCGGCAAAGAGCTGCCAATAGGCGGGTATGACAAGTGCCCGTTGCTGCCGGTCGTGGATGCGCGAGAGCAGATCGACCAGCGCGATCGGCTTGCCCTCCAGCGCCTTGTCTCCTTCGGCCAGCCACTGCAGCAAGGCGTCGGGCGAATTCTTTGGCGCCGGTGCTCCGGGATCGGCCGCGCCGCCGGCTTCAGCGGCTTCCTCGATCGCCGGTTCGAGCGTCGCGCCGTCGGCATCTTCCATGCTCGGCCCGTCGAGCGCGTCCCCGTCGAGGGCGTCGCCGTCGCGTGGATCGCCGTCGAGCGAGCTGTTTTCGTCGGCGGCTTCGAGGGGCGTGTCGAGCTCGGCCGCGCGGGCTTCGCGGTCTAAAGCGGCTGCGTCGGAGACCTGGCCGCACAGGGCGACGATCATCAATAGTGAGCTAATGTCCATCCTTGACGCTCCTTCCATGCGCCGTGCTTCTTGCTCTTTCGGCTGCTGAGGTAGAATATCAGGGAGCTAGCGTGACGCGCAGGCCGTTTTGAGTCAAACCCAATTCCGTGCCTCGGCGAGCGTAACCGGTTTCTGGCGGAGAAAGAGGTAGAGTAGAAAGTGACAGGCTGGCGAAATTGGTTGGCGTTTGCGGCGCTGCTGGCGCTGGTGTCGGCCTGTGCCCTGGCGGTCGGCGATGCCGCGACGCGCCCGGCGCGTTTGGTCGATCGGTTGGACCACGAGGCCCTTTTCCACTGGCTCTCGACGCGCGACCTGGGCCGGGAGTTGAGAACGACCAAGCTGCGTCTGGCGCGGCGTTTGGCGGAAGATTTTCGCCAGGGCTACGACTGGCAGTACGAGCTGGCCGAGCTCGATTCGGCCCACCGCGATCGGGCCATCGCCAACCTGCGCGAGCTGGTGCCCGTATGGCTGCTCGACCGGGCAGACCGCTACACGGCGCTGACCGAGCCGGAACGCACGGCCTTCGTCGACGAGCAGCTCGACGACCTCCTCTATTGGCCCGTTTGGCAGCGTCGCGCGGCCGGGCAGTTGGCGGAGTTGCTGCCCCGCAATCCGGCCTTGGCCGTGCAGCAAATCGACGCCTGGACCGACGGGCTGGAAACAGGTCAACGGCAGCGGATTCAGCAATTCACCGGCGCCCTCTATCTGCGCTGGCTGTAGCGCGGCTACCTGTTCATGCCCGGCGGCGCGTAGTCTTAAGCGGAATTCCGTCGCCGACCGAACGCATGGCATGATGGAATTCGCTTAGGTCGATCCATCGGGTGAGATACGCGGCCAATTAGCGATGGTCGCCCCAGTCATTGCTTGGCGGCCGTCATTGCCGGCGCCAAAGATCCCATACGGTCACGAGCCGATCAGGCTCGTCGACATCATAAAGTGCTGCAAGGGGGGCGACGAGCGCGATGCGCGTGGCCCCGCCGCGCGACTCCCCGAATGAGAGCGGTTCGCGGGCCAGCGCGGCATCGATCGTGTCGGCGGCCGCGGCAACATCGGCGCGGTCTGCGGCGCCGTTCCAAAGGCGCGCAAGCTCTTGTTCCGCGCCCGGCCGCCAGACCACGGTGAATTTCATGTTCGCCCCAGATCGCGCCAGATCTCGGCGAGGGGCCGACCTTGGGTTTCCTGATGTCGGCGCCGGAGCTCTTCTTTGGAATGCGGGCTTTCTGCCGAAAGCGCGGCATAGAAGAGCTCATCGTAAAGCGACGAGGGGAGAAAGTGCCCGACTGTCTGTCCGGTTTCATCGCAGACCTCGACCGGCTCGTCGAGTCCGTTTAACTTCGATCGGAGATCGGCATCGAGCGTCAGTCTGGTCATGTTAGGGATACCTTTTGGGCATATTGAGCTACAGGTAAGCATATCCTGCCGCCCGTTGCCCGGCAACGCCGGGAAGAACGGCGTATCCGTGCTACGCGCTGCGAGTTGGGATCCCGCACCTGGGCCTTCCTCGGCCGGGCCGCCTGCCTCCTCACGAAGTCAGGTGCGGAGTCGCGCATCTTCGCGGTCGTGGTGCGTAAGCCACACTGACGGGGGGATCCGGTGCAACGTTGCACCCAAAGGCGCCGGCGAATCGCTTGTATAAGCGCACGTCGATGCGTTGCCCTGATCGGCGGCAAACCCTTGCGCAGCAAGCGGTTCGGAAGGGCAAGCCGGTCCGCGGCCGTCGAATTGCCACAAGCGCACGAGCTTCGGGTGGCAACCATTGCCACCTCCGCGATAAGGCGACCCGCGCGGTCGGCCATCGGGCCATGAATAATCCGGGCTAGCCCGCCGTCATGCCGCGTTCGGTGATGGTGTACGGCACGATTTCATCGCTGCACGCGCTACCGCGATGTTTGGCGATGTAGAGGGCCTTGCTCAACTTGTTGCCCTCGCGGATCTTGCCCAGATAGATGACCGTGTTGGCGTTCGACAAAACGTCGCCTTCATCGAGCTTGCGCGAAATCAACTCCTCCAGCATCGCTTCCGGCGAGGTGTAGAGCAGCAGGCAGGAGACTTGCCGGTAATCGTAGGCGTTCGCCTCCACTTGGCCGGCGTGTGCTCGATAACGCTCTCTCAGCAAGTCTCGGGCGACCCAGTCGTGGTCTTTCCGCAGGATCTGGTGGTAGACGTACTCGAACAGCTCGAATTGGATCGACTCGCTCGCGCGGTGCGCCGGTTCGATACCGTCGGCCACGACGCGCCTCGCACCACGGAGGAAGTTGCCGTAGAAGAAGGCGATCGTCACGTTCAGCTTGCGGGCCAGCTCGGCTTGCCAGTCCTGCCAGGCTTCGAATTCAAGATCGCCGCGCGTCACGCGACGGCCGGCGTAGTCGAAGACGTGCAGGTAATCACCCAACGGACAAGCCAGGTCGAACAGCTCCCGGCTGCCGGGCACACGGTCGGTAGGGGCGGCCCTCAACTGCCAGCCGAACATCCGCCGGGCGTATTCGTCGTGGCTTTGCGCGTCGCCGCGGGCGCTCATGTCGAACACCAGGCCGGTGCGCCCCTCTTGCTCCTTGCCGGCACGGGCGAATTGGATCCCGAGCTGGGTTTTGCCGATGCCGGTGGCGCCGGAAACCACGGTCAAGGTGCCCGGCAACAGGCCGCCGCCCAGCAGCTCGTCCAGCCCTTCCACCCCCGTCGACAGCCGGCGGACGTCGTTCGTTCGATCGTTCACAGTTTCCGGAACCTTCTTTCGTTGGTTGTTGCGTAATAGCACGATTACTCCAAAACCAGCGGTGGCTGGGGCAGAGCCTAAGCGATGCCCCGGCGCGTCACAACCGGGGCATCGCCTGGCCGCATGGCCGATTCAGATGCCAGCCGTTTACTGGCCAGGCTCTGCCCCAGCCACCTTTTGGATCCTGATCGCCGACCAGGACACAACCATCCGCGGCATGGCCGCCGGCGAGCGGTTCAGAAAGCGAGCGAATGCCGTGACGGTCTTCTCGGCCCGCAAGAGATCATCGGGCTTACCGAGCGCGCTGGCAAGGTAGGCTAAATTGCCGGCCGATACGGAGTTGCCCGATGGCGTGGCCGAATCGATCGGGTCTTTCGGGCGGGCCAACAGGGTTTCGTGGTCGTCGGACGTGAAGAAGAAGCCGCCCGCACCGTCGTCCCAAAACAATCGCTGCTGGACCGCCGTCAACTCCGCCGCCGCGTCGAGCCACTTCTTTTCATCCGTCGCACGGTGCAGGGCCAACAGCCCGTCGACGAAGAAGGCGTAGTCGTCGAGATAGGCATTCAGCTTCGCCTGGCCCGACGTGTAACTGTGCAGCAAGCGCCCTTCCGGCGTGCGGAGGTGTTGCAAGACCGCGTCGGCGGCGCGACGGGCGGCCGCCAGGTAAGACTCGTTGCCAAACAACCGCCCGGCATCGGCAAAGCCGCGAATCATCAAGCCGTTCCAGCCCGTCAGAATCTTCGTGTCGGTCAAGGGCCGCTTTCGCCGGCCGCGCACGGCCAGCAGCTTTTTGCGGCTGGCTTCGAGACGCTGCTGAAACACGGCCAGCGGCATTCGCTCGCGTTCGGCGGACTTTTCCAGGGGCCGGGCCAATTCGAGCACGTAGCGCTTCTCGAAGTTCGGCGGGCCGTCGACTCCGTAGACCGCCGCGACCCGCTCGTATTCGGCCGGCTCCAAAACGTCTTTCGCTTCCTGCCGCTTCCAGACATAAAAGGCGCCCTCGTCGCCGTCTGTCTCGGCGTCGATGGCCGCGTAAAAGCCGCCGCAGGGATCGGTCATCTCCCGGCCGACGAAGGCCAAGATTTCTTCGGCGACCTGCCGGAAATCATCGCGCGCGGTCAACTGCCAGGCTTCGGCATAGAGGCTGGCGAGCTGCCCGTTGTCGTAGAGCATCTTCTCGAAGTGGGGAATGCGCCAAAAGCGGTCGGTGCTGTAGCGGTGAAAGCCGCCGCCCAGATGATCGCGGATGCCGCCCGCCGCCATTTTCTCCAGCGTGACGACCAGCATCGTCCGCGCGTCATCGTCGTTGGTCCGCCGAGCGTGGTCGAGCAACAGCATCAGGTTCGATGGTTCGGGAAACTTGGGACGCCGCGGGTTTGCCGTGCTGTATCCAAAACCGCCGTGCTCGCCGTCGTACTGGTCGGCCAAAGCGGCGACGGCCGCCTGCACCACGCCGTCTTCCAACGCCTGCGGCGCCAGCGCCTGTTTGCCCAGCTCACGTCGCAAATAGTCGGCGAGCTGGTCGCCGACGGTCGTCAATTCGTCGGGCGCTTTTTGCCACCGCTCGGCGACCAGCGTCAGCAGGGTCAATAGTCCCGTGACTCGCTGCGCCGGTCCGGCGCCCGCCGCGGGGGCGATCTCCTTGTCGCGGGGCGGAAAATAAGTGCCGCCAAAAAACGGTTTGGCGTCGGGCGTCAGAAACATCGTCAGCGGCCATCCGCCCGGCCGGCCCAAGGCGTGCAGGGCCGCCATGTAAATCTCGTCAACGTCGGGCCGCTCTTCGCGGTCGACTTTGATGCACACGAAGTTCTTGTTCATGAAGTCCGCGATCTCGTCGTCCATAAACGACTCGCGCTCCATGACGTGGCACCAATAGCAACTCGAGTAACCGATCGACAGAAAGATCGGCTTCTTCTCGGTCTTGGCCCGGTCGAGGGCTTCGGCGCCCCAGGGATACCAGTCGACGGGATTGTGCGCGTGCAGCAGCAGATAGGGACTTGTCTCTTTCGCCAGGCGGTTTGCGCGGCGTTGGTTCTCGGATTTTGGCTCTTGGCCCGCGCCGATCGTGGCGAAGAGCACGGCCACCGCTGCCACAAGGCACCGCCGCCATCGCGGGGCGGACCTGCCTAGTGCTCTGTCAGTCGTTCCTCGATGGATCGACCGCGAAGCGACGGCGGTGGCGGGGGCAGAGCTTGGCCAGGACCGGCCAAGCTCTGCCCCAGCCACCCCCTGACATCCATCAATCAACGAGTGACGGAGCACCACGATGTTTCGCTGACCGGGCATGGGCTAGTTGTCCAGGCCGAGCGAATTGAGGAAGTCGTCCAGCGCCGCATCGCCTCCGCTGTCCGCCGTTTTCGACGCCCCCGCCTCGGACCCGTTGATTTCGAGATTGTCCACCGGCTGCGCGGGAGCGGTCTTTTTTCGGACCGCTGCCTTCGGGGACGAAGCCGGCTTTTTCCGCGGCTTGGCGTCGGCCGACGCCGGCGGGTCGTCGGCCAATTGAAACGTGTCGTCGCCCTTGTCGCTTGTCGTTGCGGACGGCTCAACCGCGGGCCTGGAGGCGGGCTCCGCAACGGCCGCTCCTTCGTCTTTTTCCGATTCGTCCAGGAAGTTGAAGGTCGCATCGCTGGCCGGCTCCGCCTGCGGCTCCTCGCTGAGAAACCCGAACGCTTTAGCATGATCGTCGCTGGAATCGCCAACGTCGGACACTCCCGCCGGCTCGCTCGTGGCCGCGGCTGCCCGCGGCGCACGCGCCGCTGGCTCGTCTCTTTGCGACGACGTATCGACGATGGGCAAGGCTTCTTCCACTTCGTCCGGCGAAGCTGCCGTGGCACTCGGCCGATCGCCGTTCAGGTCGGGAAAATGGCCGTTGTGTTCATACTCGGCGCGAAAGGTCAAGGGGCCGATCGTCAGGGTCTCACCCGGCTTGAGCAGCGCCTCTTGCACGCGCTGGCCCTCGACCACGGTGCCGTTGAGCGAACCGTTGTCGCGGACCACCAGCGCGCCCTCCAGCTCGTAGATCAAGCAGTGATGGCGGCTGACGGTGGCATGGGCCACGGTCAGATCCGCGTCACGCCCGCGACCGATCATGGAGGGCAGTTTTAGTTTGACTTCGGAGCGGTTCGCCTTTCCGCCCACGACCACCAACTTGGCTTCCATCGCGTCTTCACCGTTTCCGCAGCATTGAGAGAGGACCGGCTGCCGCGGCGCGATGCGCAGCAAGCCAATGACTTGGGCCACCAGACGTTACTATAGCCGGTAGCACGGCCCACGCAACCGAATTCACGACTTGACCTTGCGACGGAGGGAACCGAAAAAAGAACCGTTGCCCAGTCACGTACCGGTCTTACGCCTCGTGAAAACGACCCCTCGGCTGCAAATTGGTCCCGTCACCGTCGATCCGCCGATTTTGCAGGCGCCGATGGCGGGCTTCACGAATTACGCCTATCGGCAGATCGTGCGCGAATTTGGCGGCGTCGGATTGCAGGCCACCGAGATGATCAGCGCCAAGGGGTTTTTGGCCCAGGAGGAGCGGCGGCAGGAACTGCCCGACCGGCTGTGGGGCGTCAAAGAGGAGCCCCGTCCGCTGGCGGTGCAGATTTGGGACAACGACCCGGCCATCTTGGCCGAAGTCGGAGCCAGGCTGGCCCACGAATTTCAAATCAGCGTGGTCGATCTCAATTTTGGCTGCCCGGTGAAGCAGGTGACGGTCGACGCCCATAGCGGCTCGTACCTGTTGCGCGACCCGGAGCGTGTCGGCCGGATCGTCGAGCGCGTGGTGGCGGCCTGCCGGCCAACCCCCGTCACGGCCAAGATCCGCCTCGGCTGCACACGCGACAAGATCACCGCCCCGGCCGTCGCCCAGGCCGTGGAAGACGCGGGCGGGGCCGCCTTGACGGTCCACGGCCGTACCGCCCAGGACTTCTTTCAAGGCTCGGCCGATTGGGAAAACATCGCCGCTTTGAAGCAGCATCTCAGACGCATTCCGCTGATTGGCAACGGCGACCTCGACAGCCCGGAAAAAGTCGTGTTCGCTCTGACGCGCTACCCTGTGGACGGAGTGATGATCGCACGGGCGGCCCTCTCGCGGCCGTGGCTCTTCCGCCAGGCGGCCGCGGCGTTGGCCGGCCAGCCGGTGCCGCCCGATCTGGACCTGGCTGCCGAGCGAACGCTTTTGCTCTATCATTTCCGTCTGGTGGTGGCCCGCTTCGGCGCCGACAAGGGAACTCGCCTGATGCGCAAGTTCGCCTGTTGTTATGCCCAGGGCCGGCCGGGCGCGAGGGAATTTCGCACCTATGCCGCTCGCGTCAGCACGCCGGCCGAGCTTCATCATGTCGTGGAGACGTACTTTCCGCGCGGCGAAGCGACCAGTTCAACGTCACCGGCTGGGCCGCGGCGGTGACGACGTCGCTGGGGTCTGCGTAGGGCCTGACGGCGATCGCGCGGCCGAGCGCCGCCACTTCCAATTCGTCTGTAAGGAAGGGCCAAGGCGAAACGGAGATCGCATACGGCCCGGTCGTGGGCCGCAAGGTCAACACCGGTCCGCCCGGCGGAGCGAACTCCTGCGGCTCCCGCCGTTCGGCGCAACAAAGCCAGAGACTGAGGGCGTCGAACATCTGCAGCCATGATACGGCGCGATCGGCCGCCGCCCGGTCGGCCGAATCGCCCGCCGTTTTCTGCCACATCGCCAGCCATTTGTCTCGCTCGGCCTGTTGCTCGGTGAGAAAATCGTTTGCCAATGCCGTCGCCGTGGCATCCGACTTCCAGCGGCCCGAGAACCGCTCGAGCAACCGCGTGAAGTGGCCGCTGACCATGTATCCGGCCAGCGGGCCGATGCCGGCCGCCGCCCGAATCGACTCGCGCCAGATGGCCAGCGAATCGGTCAGCGCGGTCTCCGTAAAATCGAGCGGACGGCCGGTCTGGGCATCGACTTTCGGCGCGATTTCCCAGGCGGCCCAGCCGTCGTCGTGATGGGCCACCGCCGCCACGATTCCTTCGCGCGGTGCAAGCCGGGCAAACGGTTCTTTTCCCCACGGTCCGGCCAGCGCGCCCGACAACCGGGCGTGCTCGACCTGAGAGATCAGCACCCATTGCTCCTCGCCTGTCGCCGTTTTCGATCGTCGTATCATGAATCACATCCTCGCAGCAATTCGCGCACCGTGCATCAGGTTTGCTAGCGGAAAACAAGCCAGTTTCTGCCTCGCTGTAAAAAGACCGCCCCAGTGAGTCATGCCGTAGCCTTGCACCCGCGTCTGGCAAATTGCCCGGAAAGGCGTAAAATATCTGCCATTGTGCCGCAAGACCCACCGCCCAGTACACCCTTGACGACTGCCATGACTTACTTTCGCACGCTGATCGCCCTCGCCGGCTGGCTCGTTTACGCCCAGGCAACTCTTGCTTCGCCGTTTTGTCTTCCGCCCGCACCCGCCGATGCCGGCGTCCTGCGTGCCGCCCCGGAGGAATGTCTGTTCTACGTCGGCTGGAACGGCGCCGGCACGGCCGATGCCAAGAGCGAGAATCAGACCGAGCAATTGCTCGCCGAAGAGGAGGTCAAGAACTTCGTGTCGAAGCTCGACAGCCAGGTGACGGCCCTGGTGCAGCAAGCGATGCGCGGCAATCCGGCAGCGGCGATGTTCGCCGACGATGCGCCCGCACTCGTCAAGGCCGTGCTCACGCGACCAGCGGCACTCTATGTGTCGAAGGTGGCCGTCGGGCCGATGGGTCCCGACGTGCGTGCCGGGCTGGTGATTAACACGGGCGACATGAAGCCGACGTTTGCCAAGCTGGTGGGGCAACTCGAAGCCCTGGCCGCGGGCCAGTTGCCGCCCGGCATGAAGCTTGAAGAAACCAACGTCGGCGGGGCCGTGCTGCACCGCGCTCCGCTGCCACCAGGCCAGCCCGTCGTCGTGTGGGGATTCAAAGAAAGCTATTTTCTCGTCAGCGTGGGGGCCGACGCGGGGCAAGAACTGGTCGGGCGACTCGCTTCGGGCTCGCCGCCCGGCTGGCTCAGCAACGTGCAGCAACAGGCGGGCATCGAACGTCCCGGCACAACCTGGTACGTCAATGTCGCCGGCATCTTGCAGGCCGCGCAGCCCTTGATGACCGATCCCAAAATCGCCGCCACGCTCGACGCGCTGGGCATACAAAACGTCAACCACATCAGCAGCGTCAGCGGCTTCGATCGCCAGGGCATGGTGGGCAAGACGCGGGTGGCCACCGCGGGCGAGCCGAAGGGGTTGTTTGCCGCGGTGTCTGGCAAGGCGCTGACTGCGGCCGACTTGCGGCACGTGCCCAACGACGTGGCCTTTGCCGTTGTGGGCCGACTTGATCTGGACGACGTTTTGCGCCGCGTCTTGGAGGGGGTCGCCAAAGTCGATCCGGCGGCCCGCGCGGGAGCCGACAACGCCCTGAAAGCGGCCGATGCGCAGCTCGGTTTCAGCCTGTCCGGCGATCTCTTGCCAGCCCTGGGCGATGTGTGGTGCGCCTACGGCGCTCAGGCCGACGCGACGCCGGGCAAGAAGGCCCCGCAGGTGGGAAAGTTTACCATCACCGTGACCGTGCGCGACCGTAAGCGGCTCGACAAAAGCTACCCGCTGATCGTCAAACGATTGCAGCAAGAGGCGGAGAAAAGCGACGGCAAGTGGTCGGTGAAGCAGTCGAAGTTTCGCGGCCAGCAGGTGTATTACGTACCGCTCAAGCTGCCGCAGACCCAGGCCGCGCCGTTGCCCGTGCCGCTGAGCTTCGATGCGGCCAGCGGCGCGATCACGCCCTGTTGGTGCCTGACCGACGACCGTCTCGTGGTCAGTTCCACTCCGCAGGGCCTGAAAGACTTTTTAACTCGCGACCCGAAGGCCGAATCGTTGGCAGCGCGCAGCGAACTGGCCGCGTCGTTGACGGGCAGCGACGGTCCTTCGGTGCTCACTTTTAACGACACGGCAGCGGGCCTGCGAACGATGTATCCGGCATTACAAGCGTTGATTCCCGTGGCCTCGCTTGGCCTGGCCAGCCAGGGTCTCAACGTGCAGATTCCCCCGCTCCCTGCCTTGGCAACGCTGGAGCGTCACGCGCGGCCGTCGATTTTCTTCATGCGGCGTTCAGCCGCCGGCTTGCTGCTGGAAGACTATCAGACGGTGCCGGTTGTCAATTCGCGATCGCTGGCGACGACGGGCGTGGGCCTGGCACTGCTCTTGCCCGCCGTGCAGGCCGCGCGCGAGGCCGCGCGCCACACGCAGTCGAATAACAATCTGAAGCAGATCGGCCTGGCTATGCAGACCTATGCCGACGTCAACAAGGCGTTTCCGGCGGCGGCGAACTACGACAAGCAAGGGAAGGCTCTCTTGAGCTGGCGAGTCCATGTCTTGCCCTATATCGAGCAGCAGGAGCTTTATAAGAGTTTCAAGCTGGACGAACCGTGGGACAGCCCGAACAACATGGCCCTTATTGCGCGAATGCCGAGCGTCTACAGCAACCCGAACTTGCCGCAGGCGAATGAGGGCAAGACGAATTACCTGGCAGTGGTGGGCGAGAAGGCAATGATTCAACCGAAAAAAGCGACGACGTTCGCTGACATCAAAGACGGCACGAGCAATACCATCATGGTCGTCGAAGCCGCGGCCGATCGCGCGGTGATTTGGACGAAGCCCGACGACTGGTCGCCCGACGCAAAGGACCCGATGGCCGGACTGCGCGGTCTGCGGCCGGGTATCATCCTGGTGGTCTTCGGCGACGGGCATTCCGACGCGATTCCGAATTCGACAGCGCCCAGTTCGTTTAAGGCGATGCTCACCCGCAACGCGGGCGACGTGGTCAATTCTGGCGGGAATTGACTTTTGGCCGATGTTGGATGTCGGCGATCAAAACATCCCAGTCCGGAATACCGCAGTCGTTGCCATTTCGCCATGAGGGCAGCGGCGCCTCGACGGTGACGGGGTCGTTCGTTGCGGGATCGACGAACGACAGGCTTCGGGCGTGCAAGGCGATGGCCCGCAGCCGCTCGTTGGCGTGCTGCTCGCCGAATGCGACTGTGCTGCCGTAAAAAGCGTCGCCCAGCACTGGATGGCCGCGCGAGGATGCCTGAACGCGAATCTGGTGCGTGCGGCCGGTTTCCAGCTCGATCTCCAGCCACGAACCGTACGCGGTCTGGCCGAGCGTTCGATAATGAAGCACCGCGTGCTGCGCGTCGGGATGCTCGGCCGGCACGACCTCCGCCCGTGGATGGCCATAAACCTTGCGAAGATGGTCGGTCCAGGTTCCTTCGGGCGGCTGGACGCGGCCTTCGACGCAGGCCCAATAGAGCTTTTTGACCTGGCGGCGCTCGAACTGGCGTGAAAGCTTGAACGCCGCCCGACGCCGCGTGGCGAAGACGATCGCCCCCGACACCGGCCGGTCGAGCCGGTGTGGCACGCCGAGATAGATAAACTCACGCTCCGGGTTCTGCTCGGCCAGCCATGCCCGCAGACGTCGCTCGAGGCTGTCGAACTGGGCCGGCGCCTGCGTCGCCAGGCCGGCCCGCTTGTTGATGACGAGACAGGAGGCAGACTGGTGGAGGATGTCGATGGGCGCTGGTCCCACCCTACGCGATTGTCGAAGTCATGGGTAAGAAGCGATCGCAACTTGCGGTATAACAGCGGACATGACAATGTTACCTCTGAACGATGACGCTTGGCGAGACTGGCGCGACGAGTGGTCGCTCGCCGAAGGAGTAACCTATCTCAACAACGGCTCGTTCGGCCCCACGCCACGGGCAGTGTCCGACGCGCGGCGGCAGTGGATGGAAGCGGTCGAGGCCGACCCGCAAGATTTCCTGTTGCGGCAGCTCGGTCCGCGGCTGGCCGAGGTCCGCCGGCGGCTGGGCGAGCTCGTCGGCACCGAGGGCGACAATCTCGCTCTGGTCGACAACGCCAGCGTGGCGATGAACATCGTCGCCGCCAGCGTCCGCCTGCAAGCCGGCGACGAAGTGCTGGCCAACGACCATGAGTACGGCGCCGTGCTGCGGCTCTGGCAACGCGCCTGCGATCGGGCAGGCGCCAAGCTGATCGTGCAGCCGCTGCCCGTGCCGATCGCCAGCGCCGACGAGGTGGTCGAGACGCTGTTTGCCGCGGCCGGCGCGCGAACCAAGCTGCTCGTCGTCAGCCATGTGACTTCGCCGACGGCCATCGTCTTGCCGGTCGAAGCCATCTGCCGCCGGGCACGCGAGCTTGGCCTCGCGACCTGCATCGACGGGCCGCACGCCATCGCCATGCTGGACGTCCAGCTCGACCGCCTCGACTGCGATTACTATACGGCGAGCTGTCACAAATGGCTCTGCGGGCCGCTGGGCACCGGCTTTCTTTACGTGCATCCGCGGCGGCAAGCGGCGGTCGAGCCGGCCCTGGTGAGCTGGGGGCGGACTTTGGAGGGCGACGTGGCAAGCTGGCGCGACGAATTCAATTGGGTCGGCACGTGCGATCCTTCGGCCTATCTCGCCGTGCCGGCGGCCATCGACTTGCTGGCCCGCGCCGGCTTCGACTTCTTCCGGCGGCGCACCCACGCCCTGGCCGCTTACGCACGCGAAAGCTTCGCCGGCCGCCTGGGCAGCGAAGCGCTCGTGCCCGACAGTCCGCAATGGTACGGCTCGATGATTTCCTTGCGATTGCCGGAAGGCGAGGCGGAGCCTTTGCAAAGGGCGTTATGGCAGCGCTACAAGATCGAGGTGCCGATCGTCTCCTGGCAAGGCTTGCGGCTGGTGCGTCCGTCGTGCCATCTTTATACGTGGCGGGAAGACATCGACCGCCTGGTGAACGCGGCGCAAGAGATTTTAGAGCACGGCAATTCAATGAAATGACCGAGCAAGTACATCCATATAAAACAACGCCAGCCGCTCACCCAGCGGTTGCCCTTCAGTGGCCCGAAGCTCGAACGATTTTTGAAACTGCGGCGGCGCGAGCAAAAAGAACCGCCACTGAAATCCGCCTTGACGGCCGCTCAGGCTGTGACGCTCGTTCGTCGCCTTCGGATCCATGCCAAACAGGGTCCGCCCGTCGGGCGAATGCCAGCCCGCGCGCGGCTGCCCGTCGATGATCAGCGAGTCAAACCCCGCAGCCAATTTGCCATACTGCGTCACCCATCCGATAAACCGGCCGCCGCCCGATTGCCGGGCCCACACGCGGTCCGCCGCATCGCCGCCGGTCTCAAACACGCCGCGCAAGCGCCGCGCCAATCGCGGATCATCGTCGTCCGTCAGCGGCTGATAGGAAACCGTCAGGCCGACGGGGTGTACCGGCCGGCGGCCGTGGTTGGCCAGCGACATCGTCAGCCGCGTGCGGTAGGGCATGGCCAGCATGTTCGTCCAACCGTTGCGATTGAGCACGACGTAGTTCGGATAGTTGCCGCCCGACAGGCCGGGGAAAAAATATCGGGCCGGCGCCGCCAGGGCCGGCGCCGGTTCCTCGTCGACCGTCACTTCCAGCCACAGGTCGTCGTCGTTCAACAGCGAAGGCGCGGCGATCAGCTTGGTCCACCCGACGATGCCCGGCCCTTTCAAATCGACCAGCGTCGCCTGGCTTTTCTCGTCGATCTTCTGGCCGTCGTTGCCGGCGCGCGGCAAAGGATCGGCTTCGCGGTGCGTGCCCCAGCCAAGCTGCTCGTTGCGATACGAAAGGGCCGGCAGCAGGCCGCGGGCCACGCACGAACGGCCGTCGACGAAGTCCTCCAACGGCACGTCGTCGGGGAAGATCACATAGTCGAACCGATAGTCGGCCGGTTTGCCGCCCTGGATCGTCACCTTGAGCGATTTGCGATAGGGCAAATAGGTCAACAGCGGCTGCGTGTCCTGGCCCACCAGCGGAAGCCGTTCGTGCAACCGGTCGGCCGGGCATTCCAGCCGCGGCGTCGATTCGCCGTCGAAGTAAAACGCCAGCCGCCCCGATGGATTGCTCCGCGAGACGACCACGACGGCCGCCGGGCCGACCAACTCGGCCAGCACCTGTTCGTCCTTGCCTTTGATGCTGGCTTCGACCGCGCCGGAACCGAGACCGTCGTCGATGGCCAGGCGTTCCGGGTTCATCAGCCGCTCCAGCACGAGTTGCGAACCGCTCGGCGGGCGGCGGGTCTGCCAGGCCGGCGGTCCCAGGCCATCGGGCGCTTCGAGTACATAGAGATCGCGAAACTCCGTCCGTGCGCCGTGATCTTGCAGGCCGATCCAGCCTTTGAGGTTTCGCCGCCTTAGTTCGGGCAACTCGGCCGTGTTGGCGTGTTGCACCAGCACGCCGTTGACCCAGGCCGAGATCATATACCCTTCGGCCTTGACCAGCACGCGGTTCCACTCTTGCGAGCGGTCGGCGCGGGCCAGCGGCTCCAGGTTGCCGTAAATGGCCATCGTCGAGTGTCGCGTGAGCGGCGCGCCGCTCCGCTCGTCCAGCATCTGCAGTTCCATGCCGTCGCCGGAGGGCCAGCCGTCGCGGGCCGTGCGAATGCCGATGCCGGAATTGCCGCCCTTGGCCATTTTATATTCCAGCGAGAGCGTGAAGTTGGCGTACTCGTGCTCGGTGCGCAGATAGTTGCCGTTGTTGTTGACGCAGACGATGGCGTCGTCTTCGGGCTTCCACGAACCGAGATTGCCCGGCGTCCACCAGCCGGAAAGGTCTTTGCCGTTGTAGAGCGGCTTGCCGGCGGGCTCCGTGGCCTTCAAATCGGCCATCGAACCGCTGCCTTCGGCGACACTCATCTCCAGGGCGAAGCGGTCTTTGCCGAAAGAAAAACCGACGCCGGCCTTTTGCACAGCGCCGTCAGCGGCGTGCGTAATGGTGGTCAAGGTGACGTTGCCGCCTTTTCGCATCAGCGTCGCCTCGTGCCAGCCATCGGCCGACGGCCTGATGATAATCTGGCCGGTTTGCGATTTGCCGTCGGTACGGCCACCCACTTCCTTGCCCTCGGCGAGCGTAATGGTTACAGGGTGATCGCCGTCCGTACACCGCAGCAGTTTGATCGTCCATTTGCCGCTCTGCTCGACTTTCCAGCGAAAGCTCAACTCGACATCGTCCCAGCTCCAACCGGAGACCAGTGGGGACGAATCTTTGCTGCCGTGCAGCACGCCCTCGGTCATGCGCCAACCTTTAGCCGGAGTCGGGCCATCGTCCCAGCCGACCAGCGAATCGCGGTCGAAAAGGCTGACGGCGCGCGGTTCATCGGCCAGCGCCGGCATCGCCGCTGCGCAGGTTGCAAGAAAGACGACAGAGCAATTGTGCCAGAACTTTCGGAACATGGTGTTCAACTTAAATGACGGTCTGGGCTGAGAAAATCACGGTCCCGGTTTCCTGCGCTTTTGCCGGTCGTTCGCGAGAGAAAGGATCTGTAGGGTGGGCCGGCGCTCGCAAGCTCGCTGGTCCCACCCTACCTTTCGAGAAAAGCAGTCAATCGTCGTCATCCTCCTCCCCGCGGGCAATGACGAACGATGCCCGCACCGGCGGAGGCATGCGCGAATCGGCCCCGCGCACGCTGCGCCAAATAATCTCGTTCAGCAGAATGTCGTCGGCCGCATCCTCGCGGCTGAAGTCGAGCCGGGCCGATTGCTCGACGCCCCATCCCGTGCCCGCGTTGCGGGCCTGCAAGTCGACCCCGGCCGGACGGTGCTGGTACGGCGACAGATCGGGCCTGGCCTGAAACGAGGCATACATCGGCCGGGCGGCGGCGTCGAACTGGCTCATCGGCTTCAGCCCCAGTATCAACTCCATCGTCCGCAACATGCTGGATGTCGAATACATGCTCGAATCGACCGCGCGCCGCTTGCAGTAGGGACTGATTGCCAGTGCCACAGTGCGGTGGGCATCGACGTGGTCGGAGCCGTTTTGAGCATCGTCTTCGACCACGAAGATCGCCGTGTCTTTCCAGAACTTGCTCTTGCTCACCGCTTCGACCAACTGGCCCAGGGCCAGATCGTTGTCGGCCACCATCGCCGTCGGCGTGGGCTTGCCTTTGCTCTGGCCGTAGGTGTGATCGTTGGGCAGCCGGAGCACGATGAACTGCGGCATCTCGCCGGCCTGCTCGAAGCCGTGCAATTCCTCGATGAAACGGTCGGCCCGTTTCACGTCGGGATAGTCGAGGTCGTAACTGCGGAATTGCGGGTCGAAGTGCCCCTCCAGCGCCGGCAACGTGGCCACCGCTGGATCGCCCTTCTTCTCGCCTTCATCGATGAACTCGCCGTAGCTGCGATAGCTCACGCCCGCCTCGCGGCATCGGTCCCAAATATAGCCGCCGGCCGGCATGGCGATCTCGAAATGGCCTTCGCTCGGATACTTCAGCTTTTTCTGGCCGCCCCGATAGACCAAGGGCCAGGTCTTTTCGACGAAGTCGGTGGCGTAGGCGGCCATGCTCCACTCATGCCCGTCGGCGCTCACTTCGCTCTCGACGTAAAAGTTGTCGAGCAGCACGAACTCGCGGGCCAGGGCGTGATGATTCGGCGTTACCTCTTCGCCGAACAGGCAGAGGTTCGGGTCGCCGTTGCCTTCGGGCATGTCGCCAAACACCTGATCGTAGGTGCGGTTCTCTTTGACGATATAGATGCAATGCCGGATGGGCGTCTTTCCGCCCTGCGTGGCCGGAATAGGATGATTCGGCTCGCCCGGCTCGGCAACCGGCGAAAAGTCCGACTTGAGCGGACTGGCGCGATAGGCGGCTTCGCTATAGCGGGCCATGTCGTCGGGCGAGGGACTGTCGATCGCGCTCAGCGTGCCGCGGAACAAACCGCCGATATACTGCCGCACCGTGGCGGGCGGGTCGCGGTGCGGGTTCGGTCCCTGCACGTTGGCGTGCGACATCAGCCCCTTGCCGTTGGCCACGTAGATCTTGTTGTCGCGCCCGAACCGCACCGAGGTTGGATACCAGCCGACCGGAATAAAGCCCATCGAGCGGCTCTCGCCCGGCTCGCTGACGTTGAACACGGCCAGGTTGTTGTTGTCGGCGTTGGCCACGAACAGCACCTTGCCGTCGGGCGACAGGGCCAGGCTGTTGGGCGTGCTGCCGTTGGGCGCTTTGGGATAGAGCGCACTGGAAATGGTCTCGGTCGCATGGCCGGTTTTCGTTTCGAGCACGCTGACGGTGTTGGAATTGGCGCAGGCCACGAACAGCCGTTCGCCGTCGGGCGACAGCGCCATCTCCGTCGGATGAGCCGCGGTGGCCCAGGTGTCGTCGACTTCCATCGCCTCGAGATCGACGACCGCCACGGCCGCTTTTCCCCACAGACTCACGAACAGCCGCTTGCCGTCCGGCGTGGGCAGCGCCGTATACGGATAGCTGTCTTCGCCGAGTTCCAGCCATTGAGTTCGGCCTGGCTCGTCGAGCGGCACGGCGGCCAGCGCGTGCCCCCACGCGCCGCAGACATAGAGCGTATCGTCGTCGGAGTTGATGGCCAGCCCGGCCGGGACAAAGGTTTTGCCGTCCTGGGCCACGCGAAGCTGGCGATGATCGCTCAGGTAGCCGTCGGACACGGCGAACGCATGCACGACCTCGTTTTCGCCGCCGCTGGCGAAGATGCGTTTGCCGTCGCGGTCGAAACAAAGGCCGTAAAACGCCTGCGGCAAGTTGACGCGCGAGACGACGGTTTGATGTTTCAGATCGACGATCACGATTTCATGGTCGCCGTAGCCCGCGTGCAGCACGGCGGCGAGCGGCTCTTTGGGGTGCAGCGCGATCTGCACCGGAAAGTCGCCCAGCTTGATTTGCTTGCCCGTCGGCTTGAGCGACCATTGGTTCGGGAGCAAAACCGTGCCTTTTTCGCTCATGCCCGGCAGCCGGCGCAGCTCGTGCCGAGGGACGGCCGGCTGCTGCGCCTGCGCGGCAACGGCAAGGCAGGACACAAGAAGTACGCACAGACCGGGACGCGGGCGATGAATCACAGCGGTTCTCTCACGATGCGGGGGCATGGGGTGCGTTGCCAGCCAACGGCACGGCAACGATCGTGTGGACGATTATAGTCCGGCGTTAGCGAGGGAGCGAGGTGCCGGCTAAGCAGGAGGAGGATGGCGTTCCTAGGCCGTCACTGCACGACTTGACGGGCTGGGAAGCCCATCCTCCGACAGCCGCTCCGGCGCTGTTTGGCCCCCTGCTGCGTGACACCGAACTCGGCGGCGAGGTGTTCTTGGGTTCCTTCTTCGAGGATGTGCCGTTCGTAGAGTTGGCAATCGCGGTCTTTCGGCGGACCGCCGCGCACTTTGCGGAGGGACATGGGGGTGGAGATGGGGGGATTTTGGATTTTGGATTTTGGATTGGGTTGCGCGAGCGACGTAAGGTGGGGCCAGCGAGCTTGCGAGCGCCGGCCCACCGTGATCGGCGCTGTTTGGGTCTTCGGTCTTGGGTCTTGGGGTCTTGGGGTCTTAGTTGTAGAAATGCTTGTGAAGAAATGAAAAGGTGCGCGCGGATTTTGGATCGCAAGCCGCGACGCCTCCATGACTTGCGGCAACGGCGGAACGCATCAAAGTTGGTTTATAAAAGTATTTCTCGCGCTCCTCCTTCACGCTGGTTTTCGCACATCTCTCATCCTCTCCTGCAACTGGCTTGCGATGTTTCTGTTTTGCGCCGGTCTCCGCCGACCGCAGATCAGACATGGAGCCGGCTTCAGCCGGTTTTTGGGCCGTTTGCCACCAGCTTTAGCTGGTGGTGCCGAAATACTATTCCCTGGCTAGCCGACTTTAGCCGGGCTTCTCGGTCCTGGATTTAGCCGTTGCCAACACGACACCTTCAGGGGTAAAGCTTCGCCGAACCCGTTCCCATTTTCACACTAACCCGAAGCGCCGCCTAGGCGGGCTGGAAGACGCGGAATCTGCGGGAAGTTCGTCGCGCCGTCGTCGATTAGAAACCAACGTCAATAACCGCCGGGCAAGCCGGCGGCATGTCGTATTCGCCATCCTTCCTGGCGCAACAAAACCGAGGCTCTTTCAGGGAGGGCCAAGGAAATGTTCAAGGACGAGGCTGCCGAACGTCAGCGTTCGCGGCAATTCGGCCGCCGCGAAGCAAACCCTCCTAGTGAGGTAATCGAGGGGCAAAAACCCCGCATTTCCACGGTCGGTGTAAATTTACACCGACCGGAGCGGTCGAACTCGCAGGCGGCGCGAATGTTCAATGTTTCCGAAAAGTCGGTGGCTTTTGCCACGCGGGTCTTGGCCTCCGGCCACGAGCAAGTGATCGCCGCGGTGGAAGGCGGCTGTGTCTCGGTCTCCGACGCGGCGGCGATCGTCAAGCTGCTCAAGCCGCGGCAGCGAGAGCTGCTAGAGCTGGTCCATTCGGGCAAGGCCCGCACGTTGCGAGCGGCGGCGAAACTGAAGAAACCCAAAACTGTGCCGGCGGCCGTGTTGCGCAGCAATCCGCGCGATCCGCAGGTGATGCGCGGCAAGGTCCGCCGCGCGTATAGTTGTTTCATGGACGACTACGAGGCGTTCCGCGGCTATGTCGAGATGGCGGCCGACGGTTGCGGCGGCGACAACGCCTTCATCACGCGTGCCCGCGAATGCCTGGCCGCCGCCCAGGCCGCCATGTACGACTGCCTGCAGCACTACGGCCGCGCGAAAGGCGCGTAAGGTGGACCGGCGCCGCTGATTGATTGACGTTGCAACGCACGCGCAATGAAATGACAATGGATCCGCATAAAGGCTTGGCTGCCGCGCGTTTGACGCCTCGCCGCGTGAAGCCATCAACAAGGAGGTTGAAATGAAAACAGGGAGTAGTGTGGATAAATCGCTTGAGGAACAGAGTCCACAAGCTTCCGAACCCAACATTTGAGGGGCAGCACATCATGGCGGCGCCGACGACACTAACCGAACTTGTGGAGCGGTTCGAGCGGAACCGCCCGTCGTATCAGGCTACGGCCTACAACGAGACGCAGCTCCGCCGCGAGTTTTTAGACCCCTTCTTCAAGGCCCTCGGTTGGGACGTCGACAACGAACGCGGCCACGCCGAAGCCTATAAAGACGTCATCCACGAAGACGCCATCAAGGTCAGAAAAAGGGTCAGAACGATTTTGAAATCGTTCTGACCCTTTTTTTGACCCAATTCTTAGGCACGGTTGACACTCTGGCAACCACCAACCACGAACAATTAGACGCTCCGACTCGCTGAAAAGTCGCACGTTCTTTTCCCGCCGGACCACGCACGGCCGGCCATCGGACCGCTGTTCGTCTGCCAGCAATAGGTCAGAAAAAGGGTCAGAACGATTTTGAAATCGTTCTGACCCTTTTTTTGACCAAACTGTTACCCCCAATTTGTTGTTAAATTCGGCTCTGCCGGCGCACTGGTACAATCTCGATCTGCAACGGCGGGCCGGAGGCGGTGGCATGCCGGGCATATTGCACGATCTCGCCAGTGCCACCTCGTTTGCTGTTGACTTCGCCGTCCCACAGGGCGATAAGCAAGTCGCAGCGATTGACGACGTGTCGGCCAACCGCTTCATACATTTCGTTGCGCTCCGGCCCGTAAACGGCGACAGCTTGACTGGAATGTCCTCCGAGCGGCAGCGAGTACCACTCGGCCGCACGGTGGAGGAATTGTTCGAACTCCGCGGCTGATTCGCCGGTGAAGTCGTGCCGATAAAGCTTGAGCGGCAACGGAAGGGGAGAAATCAGCCGATACCCACGGGCCAGCGCCTGCTGCCCGAAGAGTTGATCGGCGCCGGCCGCCAAGGGCGACAGGGCTTCGATCGCCCGTCCGCCCGCCTCGCGTTCGGCTTTCTCGAAAACCGCGCTCAACTTGCGCGAGATCGCTGCTCGGTCGTCGCTCCGCAAATCGCGATGGCCGCTGACGCCGATCGCATAAACATCGGGTTTCCGCGCGACCGGCAGCCGGCCCGTCTTGCCGAGAAGCAATGACATCGTGGGGCTGATCGCGCGGCCGTCGTGCATGGCTTCGGCCGAAATTTCCTCACTTCCAAGCCAGGCGTTTTCGGGCCGTTGCTCGATGCGGCACAGCTCGTCGCCGTTCAGTTCGACGTCGAACAGCTCCATGGTGTACGCCGTCTCGGCGCCTGCACGCCGCGATGTGGCGACGTAGTGGAGCCGTGCGGTCGGGTCATCGGCCATCGCCAAGCCGCCGGGTGCGACGCCCAACTCCTCGCCGATCTCGCGCACCAGGCAGTCGCGAAACGTCTCGTCCGCATACCTGTGCCCCCCGACGAAATGAAACGCGGCCCATTCGGGATTCCACTGGGCCAGGTACTCGGTTTCACCTGTGCGGCGGCGCGTGATGAGGGCCAGCGCGGCAAGCGACGTTCTCATGTTGACCCCTTAATCTGGTCTGTCAGTGACCATGATCCGACCCAGAATCGGCGTGAGGGCACCGCGAAATTCGCTGCGTTCGAATAGGCGGAGCGTCTCCTCGACTTTGTTGCCGAGGGCCTTCCAAAGCCGACAGAGCTGTTTGTAGGTGCTGTTGGCCATGCCTCCCCGGCCGGGACTGAGCTCGGCCAGGGCGTCACGGTAAAATCGCTCACCGATGGAACAATCGCTTAAGATCAAACAAGCTTCACCCTCGCTGGCAAAGACCCAAAAGCGGTCGTTCCGCGCGATATCGGTCATCCTTCGGCATATTTCGCCGACCTGTTCCGCGTAAGCTGTGGCTTTCGCCGACTCGCAATTGAGCAGCGCGAGCGTCGCGGCGTTGATCCCGGTATAATAATCCTTTGTGGCAACGAAGGCTTCTTCGTAGACCATCAATGCTTGGGCGTACATCTGCGCCGCAGTCGTCTTGGCCAAATCGGCAAATTCGCAGTTCGAGCCTTCCCAACGCCTGTCGCCGGCATCTTTGAACAGTCGTCCGATTCGACCCAGCGTTTCGAAATCGCCGAAGTCCCGCGCGGTGTCACGGAGCTTTTCCAGCACGGGCTCGGCAAGCGAGGCGAACCCGCACTCGATTTCCAGCAGTACACCTTCGGCGATGAGAGGTATGGCATGGGCCGCGTCTTCACGAATCGTGACCCTGCTCGCCACACGGGATGAGTCCGCTTCGACCTTGAAAACGGTGTCTTCGATAACGGCCCGGCCCGCTTCGTAGTCCTTCGCCTTCCAGTGGCGATGCGCGACGGCCAAGGGGATTCGATAGCTCGGCACGCCGCCTTGGTTGCCGTAGACTTGGAGGCACTCCTGCAGCATGCCCGCTGACCTCGGCATCCGCGCGGCGGCGACGCCCGCGGCAATGAGGGCATGTTCCGCCGCCGGCTGCTCGTAATTCCAGCGAACATTCAGCAGACCATAGACCACCAAAGCCCAGTACAACTCATCGCGCCACTTGTCGCAGCGTTGGTTATGTTCAAAGCCCAACCACAGTGCGGCTTCCTTGCGAATTCGCAGCACGATGGAGGTCAGCGCATCGAGCTTCTTGATGCCGGTCCGATATACCTTGGGCAGCCTGGAAAGCGTCTCGATTTGCTCGCGGGAGTTGAGACGGCAAGTCAGCTCGTGCAGCCACTCCTCGAAGGCGAGAAACATGAACATGCGTTGGGCGCGCTCCGCCTCCAGGCTGGGAAGCGAGGGGCCTGGAGTCGGCAGAAACGCCCGCTGCCCCAGCAATCGCGCTCGCACGCGGCCATCGGACAGAATGCCGGACAGCAGCCGGACCTTGAGCTCGGTCTCGAGTTTGGCGAAGTCCCAGGCCAGCACATTCCGCGGCCGCATTTCTTCATAATCGAACACGGCGGGATATTCGACCTCGCCGCGCCGGACTCCCACCAGGACGTTTCGGCCGTGCAGGTCGCCGTGCGAGCGGCCTACGAGTGAATCGGGAAGGTGGTGCTGATGGTCCGGCTCCATCATCCATTCGACGAAGTCAACCGGATCCAGGTACCGCGCCGGTTCGAGGGCCAGGTCGGCGTCGGGCTTATCGCTGCCGCAGATCAGCCAGACCGCGTCCCGGCGCATCTGGCGGCGGCCGAAATCGGACTTCCACAGCGACAAAACCGGTGCGGCGCTTTGCCCCATCCGCAACCGCGCGCGGTAGAATTCGGCGGTCGCTTCCAGACCCGCGGTCGCACCCGGAAAAAACCAGCGGCCCAAATCGGTGAAGACCTGCGAGATGGCACGCTCCACGGAAAGTGGGTCAGGACGGTCATCGCGCACCGCCCACTCCGCCGCGGTTTCCAACGTCTCGGGGCGGCCGTTTTCGCTGTTCAAGCCGAACAGCGTGTACGCATCGCGGTAGAGCACGGCCGCGCGGTCGCCCTCCAGCCCCGCCACGAGGCGCACGGGCGACAGAATGCGGCTGGCGACCTGCCGATCGTGCGAACAGGCCCGCCAGCCCTCGAAATCCGGCTCAACTTTGCTCCGTTGCCCGACCTTGACGACGTGCGTTTCGTAAGAGCCTGCGTATTTGACCTCGATGCCCAAAACGACTTTTTGTCGAAAGTCGGATGAGTAGCCGGTGAAGCAGCGAGATACCAGAATCCGTTCCGGCGGATGTTCGGTCGCCGCTCCCGGTCCTGCTGCAACATCGTTTGCGACCGAGGGCCGGCCCGCACTTTGCCCGGTGGAATCGGCCGTGGGGCACGTACCCGGCGGAGCGAAGATCACGACCAACTCGCGTGCCAGCCGCGCGCGGAGCTCGGCGGACAGCGACCCGCTCACGCTGGCGGTAAAATCGACGTGGCAGTCATGAATCACGACATCACCTTCCCTTTGTCGCGCCTTTGCGCCGCGGAGAACGACAACGCGGAAAACGTGCCGGCTAACTATTCGCAATCACCGGCCGCCGCCAGCACGTGCGGCCCCAAGTCCCCCACCGTCGGCGTCAAACCGTGTGTCAATAGGTTCTGCAATTCGCTTTCGGGCACCCAGCGCCAGGGCATGCCGAAGGCTTTGACCTTGGCTTCCAAGGCATTGCCCGACGCCCGCAGGTCAACGCCGGGCAAGGACACCTTGCACAGGTAAAAATGATAGTCGCGGTCCACTTGGTATCGCTGGCTGAACTGACGCAGCTCGGCTTCACTCTCAAGTGTGGACTGCACCCGTCCGTCGTAACCGGTGTCGTCGCGCAATGCCCTCTCGGCGGCTTGTTCGGGCAGTTCTTCGAATCGTGGGCGGGCGGCGGGAAAGAAAACGTCGCCGTAGCCGGCGTTGGGCACCACCAGAAACTCGCGGCCCACGGGGCCACGGCGGCAAACGATCGCCACGGCCGCCCGCTGAACGTAGGAAGGATCCACCAGCGCTCGGGCGATCTCTTTGGCCGACCATGAAACGGTGGGCGACGTCAACAAATCTGGCAGGGACAGAAAGTGATAGGCGCCGGCCGGATCGGCCGAAGGCAGTGGACGGCCAAGCTCGACCTCAAAGACGTGATATCGGTAGTAGGTCGGTTCGCTTGTGCCGTCCGAGGTGTCATAGGCCGCGACCACCATCAATGGCTGCTTGACGCGCGGCGCCACGGGCGGGCCGTGGTCGAGGAACGCTTGCACGGCCACGTCTTCCAGCTTTTCGCCCGGCCGCGGCTTCCGCATTGGAAACGTGTCGGCGCTCCAGCGGTCGTTATAGGAAACGAAAAACCATCCGGCTTGATTGTGTGTCACGGCAACGACGACGCTAACGGCCCGCAACGACATGGCTGGCTCCTTGGCTCTGGGAAATTCGTTCATCTGCTAGCTTACCGGGGTGCCCCATCAACTGCCAACGGATTTCGTTGATTTTGGGTATCATCCACGTTTCGGCCTCCGGGGCGGCTGCCGGCGTAGCATGCGGAAGTGTTGCGCAAAGGCAAGAAGAACCCGCCGCGGAGGCCCGCCCGGTTGAAGGCGAAAAAAATAACCGCGACGATTTGCAATTGGCCTTGCGTCCCCTTAGACTAGGGGCATTCGTAAGCGGGGGTGAAAGCCGGTTCCACGTCGGGCCGCGGGCGGCCTGTCGGACTTCTGTCCTTTTGCGAAAAGGTGATGGTGCCATGTCGATCGCGGCAGCGTACTGGGTAGGAACAACGCTCTCCGGCGGACGTTATCGGATTATCGCCAAGCTGGGCGAAGGCGGGATGGGCGTCGTGTACCGCGCCTGGGATGAGAATATCGCCAACGACGTGGTGGTCAAGGCGCCGCGGCGGTCGATGATGGACGACCCCGGCTTTGCGGCCCGCTTCAAAGGCGAGATGCGGTCGCTCATCGACTTGCCGCACCCGCACATCGTCAAACTTTCCGATATGGGCGAGCACGACGGCCTGCCGTTCGCGGTAATGCAGTTCTTGCCCGGCGGCAGCCTGGAAGACCGGGCCTACGACCGCGAAGGCAAGCCGCGACCGATGCCGGTGTCGAGCCTGTCGGGCTGGCTGCCCCACGTCGCCAAAGCGCTGCAGTTCATGCACGGCAAGAACTTTATCCATCGAGACGTCAAGCCGGGCAACATCCTCTTCGATGCCCAAGGAAACGCCTACCTCAGCGATTTCGGGGCATACAAGGCGCTGGCCGGCGGCGAGGCCGCGGCCAAGGCGCACACCGGCACCGGAATGGTGCTGGGCACGCCGCACTACATGGCCCCCGAACTGGCCAGGGGCGAAGAGGTCGACGGTCGCATCGACCAGTATGCGCTGGCCGTCACGGTCTACGAAGTGCTCAGCGGACAGAAGCCGTTCGACGGTCCCAACGGGCTGGCCATCATGTTTCAACACGTGAACCAGGCGGCGCCGCCGCTGGACTCCGTAGCGCCAGGCATTCCACGGGTCTTGGCCGAGGCCGTGTTGCGCGGCATGGACAAAGACCCCGGCAACCGCTTCAAGTCCTGCACCGCGTTTGCCGGCGCCGCGCTGGCGGGTCTGAGCGGCGCCACGGCACCGCCGCGGCCCGCCGGTGGCACCGCGGCGTTTACGCCCATTCCCGTATCCGGGGCAGCCGCTGGACCCAAACCGGCGCCGGTTCCGTTGCCGGTTTCGAGTCCCAACAAGGGAACGCAGCAGACGTTGCGTCCGGCCGTGAAAACGGCGGTCATGGCGGCGGCGCCCGTGCCCCTTGCGCCGGCACCGGCGGCACCCATTCCCGTTGCGGCAGGCGAAAGACCGCCGCCCGCCACTAGAACTAGACGAAGCAGGCAAAAGAACCCGGCCCTCGATTGGCTGAAAAGCCCCGTGGGAATTTCGGTGAGCGTGGCGGGCGGCTTGGTACTCGTGGTGGTTTTGGGCATCGTTATGTCCAGCGGTGACAAGGCTGGCAAGCCGGTGCCCCCGAAGCCTCCGAAGATCGTAAATGACCCTGTAAAGCCGAAGCCCGATCCCGATCGGTCTACGACGCCTGTGGTGACGGACTCGTACGACCCAGGGGCAGAGGCGAATCTGAAGAAAGCGATCAGTGACTGGAACGCGCTGGCGAACGAGATCGAAGCCGAACTGCCCCTCCCGCCGGCAAGCCTCGTCAATGCGAGGACGTACAACTCGCTGGCAGACCTGCAGACGGCCGCGGACAAAGCCGACGGCCAGCGCAATTCCCTCGGCTCGGACTGGCGCATTGACAAGCTGGAAAACACGGCGGTCAAGTTCGAGGACGATCTGGCGAGTCTCCAGAACGTGTCCATCAAGTCGCAAACGGCCGAAGACGCACTGAAGGTGTTGGCGCGCGATGTCGCCGCGCTCAAGAATCGCATGGCTAAGATCAAGGACCAGTTGTCAACCTCGATCGCGCAAAGCCCAGAGGTGCAAGCCAAGCTGGCCTCGCTCCGGGAATCGGAACGTAAAAAAAATGGCAACGGAAATGATCCCGTCCCGCCTCCGCCGCCTCGACCCGACTACACACCGCCTGGTCCGACTACGCAGTGGGTCGCGTCGATTTCGCTGCCCGGTGGCGGATCGCTGGCGCCGGGCGATTTGAATTTGAATGACGTCCAGCTCACGAAGTACGACAAAGGGATGTCCCCGAAGGCCTATGCGTTCAAGAACGAAAAGTCGCCCAAAGGCGGATTGCTGGTGCATGCGAGCTTTAGCGCGAATACGGGACAATCGCTCAACCTCGACGGCTGGACCATCTGTCGCTACGAGAACGGCTCGCCCAAGCTCGTGGCTCAATTCGAGGAGAATGACCGGAGTGGTCCCTTGCGGTATTGGGAGTCAAACAAGCTGCGGTTATACGCGGAGTACAAGAACGACAAGCTACACGGGCTGGCCTGCTACCTCAACAATAACGGTGCGCCGCTCGTGGCGCTGAACTATTCGGGCAATCGGCTTAGGAACAAGTACCTGGTCGATTATAAAAACGGCACGCCGCAGGCCGTAGCGGTCGACGGCACGGATGCCGGGCTGGACCAACAGTTCGCCGGCTATGCGCAGCAATTCCAGGATATGGCCGCGGACATCAAGCAGAAAGAGATCGAGTTTAAAGCTGCGCTCCGAGACGCTTACGAAAAGCTGCAGAAGCAGGCGGTTGCGCAGCAAAACAAGACGCGGCGCCAGCGCGACAAGCTCAATGAGGCGAAGGCCCGAGCGGCAAACAATGCCGCCGCGGCCCGTACCATCAGCGCCATCGCCATCGGCACCGGGGCGGGGTTCTGAGGAGTCGGCCGATGAGCACTTGTCCCTACTGTCAGCATTCACAGGTACCGGCCGGCGCCACAGCTTGCCCAAGGTGCAATACGCTGCTCGATCCGGCGGTGAATCAGAGCACGCCGGCCGGCACGCGCCAGGAATCGGCGGCCGACCTCAACCGCTGGATTGCGGCCGCGCGCGCGGCCGAACCGCCGCCGGAGGTGAAGATCATCCAACGCGAACCGGCCGCGCGCGCGCCGGCACCTCCGTCCGCAGCCACCGAGAACGACGGGTCGCAGCCGTTTCGACCGACGTTGCGGCCGCCGATGTTGGTGCTGTGCGTCGTCGATCAGGGACGCGACGGCGGCGAATTTCGGCGGATCCGCGGCGACCGGGCCGTCATCGGCCGCGCCGAGGGCGACCTGGTGATTTCGCACGATCCGGGCATCTCCGGCCAGCATGCCGAGCTGGTGCGCCTGGAGAGCGGCGGCCGCTTGCGCTGGTGGTTGCAAGACCTGCAAAGCCGCAACGGCACGTTTGCCCGTTGCAACGAGGCCCCGCTGGAGCACGAACAAGAGTTTATGGTCGGCATGCGACGGTTTCGCTTCGAGATGGCCGGCGCGGCCCCGGCGGAGCCGGCGGAGCCGGCGACGCCGCCCGGACCGGCCCGCATCACGACCCAGGGATGGCAGACGGTGACGCCGGCCGATCTCTCGCGGCTTGCTCCCTCGCTGGTCGAGCTGACGCCGACGGGCACCGGCACGCGCACGCCCTTGGCGGCCGCCGAACACTGGATCGGCAGCGACGCGGAGTGTACGGTCGTGGTCGCCGACGATCCTTTTGTGGGTCGGCGGCACGCCAAGATCGTTCGTACGCCGCAAGGCCGCTGGCGGATCGAAGACGGCCCTTCGCGCAACGGCACGTGGCTGCGCGTCCGCAGAATTCCGATCGATACGACGGCCGAGTTTCAGATGGGCGAGCAGCGCTTCGCGGTCAAGGTGTGTTGAATATGAAGATTCGCCTGCGCGTCCGCCCATCGCCGACCGAGTCGTTCGACTGGGAACACCCCGGTCCGCGGATCCGCATCGGCAAGGAAGACTGCCAACTTGCTTTTCGGGAAGAAGGCAACGTTTCCCGCCGCCACGCGGAGATCGAGCTGTCGTCCACGGGCGCCGTGCTGCGCGACATCGGCTCAAAGAACGGCACCTACATCAACGGAGCTCCTGTGGCCGGCGCCGCGATGTTGTCGGTGGGCGACGAGGTCAGCCTCGGCATGGGAGGCCCGCGTCTGAAGGTGTTGTCGATCGAACTGGCTGCGGTCGCAGAAACGGCGCGCACCGGGCCGGTATCCACCTCGCTGGACCCGCCCAGCTCGCCGCCGTCGGCCGCGGCCGACCCCTCGTCGGCGCCGCGGCCAACGACCTTGCCGGGCGTGCGTGTGCTGCGTGCGGAATTGAAGGACGAGAAGCAGCGAAAACGGATGGCACTTGGCGCGGTGGCGCTGGCGGCGTGCGCGGCGCTGCTGATTGCGGGCACGATTGTTTGGCTGCGCACCGGAAAAAAGTCGGAGGCACCGGATGCGACGGAAGCAGCGGAGGCCGATACCATCGACGAGCCGCTTGCCGTGACCGAACCGCCCGCCCCTTCGCCGCCCGCCTCCGCGACGTCTACCCCTTCGCCGCCCGCCGTCCCGTCGCCTCCGGCCAAGCCGATCGAAGAAGCCGTGAAGCCCTTCGAGGCCGCGGTTGTCTGGCTCGGCTTCGAGTTGGACGACGCGCAGTTCGTCTATGCGACGGCGTGGGCCCTCGGTCCGGAGGCCATCGTGACCAGCGGCGAAACGGCGCATAATCTTCAATTCATCGTGGAGAAGTCGCGTTCGACCGACCACGGCCCGGCCCGGATCATCGCACGCGATGCCCGCGGCACGGTCGGCGTCAAGGAGTTCCGAATTCACCCCGCCTACTCCGCCTCGCACGCCGAAAACGACGTCGACATCTCGCAAAAAGCGGCCCATAACATCGCGGTGGGAATCCTCGAGGCGGCCTTGCCGCAGAACTGTTCGCTGGCCTCCGACGCGGAGATCGACGGTCTGAACGTCCATTCTCCGCTACTGGTGGTTGGATTTGCCAACGACGCCGGCACGAAGGAGCCGTTTGACAAGATCAAGGGCCATGTCCGCCTGGAGCGCAAGACGGCCCGCGTCAGCTCGAGCGATCCGCCGGGGGCCGAACAGCCCCGGAGCTACCGCTTGACGGTGGGGGGTGCCGAGTCGCTCGCCGGTCCGCTGGAAAACCTCGCCGGGGCGCCGGTGTTCAACGAACATGGGCACGTGGTGGGCGTGTTGGCCATTTTGGGAAATTCGATTCGCATGAGCTCGGTGCGAAATAACCGTGGGTGGATCAAGGAGAGCGTTCCATGAGCAGGCAGCGTCGCGAATCTTGGTGCCGTTTCGGCCTCCGCATGGTGCTGGTGCATTACCGTCTTTCGGCGCCAGGGGCGCGGTTCGTTGCGCTGGTCGCCTTTCTGGCGATCGCCTTCCGGCCGGCCGATTGCCACTCGCGAGATCCGGTGGCCGATTTCGACGCGGCGATCCAGGCCCTCGTCAACCTCGAGGAGCAACGTCGCAAGGACACGGCCGAGGAGCTCGAGCGGATGCGCAAAGGGTTGGCGGAGCTAGGTTCGCGCGTCCACACCATGCGCCAGTGGACCCAGCTCAACTTCGATCTCGACAAACAGGGGAAGATACCGCGCCCCAAAACGGTGTCGAAGTATTTGCAGGGGCTCGAACATCGCAAGGAAACCACCGCCTACGCCCTGCTGCAGTTCCGCGACCAGTCGCGCGGCGCTGTCAAGTCGGGCCGCGCGCAGAATTTCTTTCTGGATGAATGCGGACCGGCCGCCTTCGAAATGTTGTATTGCCGCAGCCTCAGCCGCGACCAGTCGCGGCAGGGCGACGCCGACGACTTCGAGCGGGAGGTGCTCAGCGGGATGACCACCAACTACAAGCTCGACGCCAACATCATCCGCCATATCCGCTATCGCCGCGGCCTGACGGGATCCAAGCTTACCGGCCGGCTCAACGAAAAGCCGCTCGATCTGGACCACCTCAATTCCGTGCTGCGCCAGGCCGCGTTCAAGAACCAGGTCGACCGCATCGCCTCGTGGCGAGACCGGGCTTTGGCCGAGCTGGAGAAGGGCCAGCCGGTCTCGCCCGATACCGCAGGGAAGCTGATGGACGCGGTTCAGACCCTGTTGGACGAAATCCGCGCCGAGAAGAAAAAACAGGCCAAGTTCGGGTTCAACGCCATGCGGCCCTATCTGCAGGCCGAGCGGCAGATGTTCGCCGTCTACGAAGGCGCCGCGCGCTTGATCGAAGCGAACGAGGCGGCCGACGTGGTGGTCGAAGAATTCAAGTCGGGCACGATCTGCGAGCTGTTGGCCTACATGCAACGCAACAACTTGCACTTCGACGCCGCCGACGACAACGGCGACGTGGCCTACAACACGCTCTATACCTTGCTCTCGAAGTTCTATCTCGACCTTCGCGCGTTGCAGCAGGCGGTCGCCGATTCGGAGCAATCCTACGTGGGAATGGCCCAGCGAGAACGCCAGATCGCCGACGTGAAGTTGGGCCGCTCGGTCAGTGGCGCCAGGGGTGATCTGTGGGGCAAGACGCTGGACGGCATTCAGGGCGCCATCGAAGCAGACAACCCCTAGCAGGATACCGGCCGGCCGTGAGAATCCGCCTTCTCGTTCGTCCGTCGCCTGCCGAGGCCTTCGAGTGGGAGCATCCGGGGCCGCGCATTCGCATCGGCCGCGGCGACGACTGCCAACTCATCTTTCGCGGCGAACCGGCTGACAGCGTTTCCAAGGGGCACGCCCAGGTCGATCTCTCCCCCTCCGGCGCCCAGTTGACCGACCTCCGCTCGCGCAACGGCACGTTCGTCAACGGCGCGCCGTTGGTGGGCGCCACGCGGCTCGCCGTGGGCGACCATATTTATCTGGGCCGCGCCGGACCCCGGCTGGAAGTGCTCTGGCTCGATCTCGCCGCTATGGCCACGGCCTCCACGGCCTCCACGGCGTTCCGGCGTCGGGCGCCTGATGGCGAAGACTACGCCGGACCCGCTCCGATTCTGGCCTCGGCCGCGCCCGCCGAGCGCACCCTGAAGGTGTTCATCGCCTCGCCGGGCGACGTGAAACTCGAGCGCGAAACCGCCGGTAAGGTTTTGCAGAACCTGGCCAATGCCTACTCCGGCGTTTGTCAGATCGAGTCGGTCATGTGGGAAGACTACCCCATGGCCGCCACCGACACATTTCAGGCCCAAATCCCGCGCCCTTCGCAGTTCGATATCTTCGTCTGCGTCCTGTGGTCGCGACTGGGAACCGTGCTGCATGAATCACATCGCCGCGCCGATGGCTCGCGTTATGAGTCGGGCACCGAATTCGAATATGAAGACGCGCTTGAGGCCTGGCGACGGCGGAAGGTGCCCGACATCTTCGTTTACCGCAAGCGAGCCGAGTCGTTCATTTCGAAGACCGACGTCCGCCGCGCCCGCGAAGAGCTCGACCAGCAGGAAAAGGTCGAAGCGTTCTTCGAAAAGCACTTTCGGGCGGCCGACGGCTCGTTCAAAGGCGCTTACAGCGAGTTCAGCGACGCGGGCGACTTCGAAGATCGCCTCAAGGCGCATCTGAATGCCGTGGTGACTCGTCACATTCAGAAGCTCGGCCTCGCCGACCACGAGGTACAAAATGCGCGGCGCGTGACCTGGCAGGGCGCTCCGTATCGCGGCCTGGAGGTCTTCGATTTCGAGCATAAAGACATCTTCTTCGGGCGGACGCGGGCCATCAGCGCGGTGATCGGCGCCTGGCAGAAGCAGGCGGCCGAAGGACGGCCCTTCCTGCTGGTGGTCGGCGCCAGCGGAAGCGGCAAATCGTCGCTGGTGCGGGCCGGCGTGCTGCCCATGCTCGCTCGGCCGGGCGTGGTGTCGGGCGTGGCCGCTTGGCGCCGCGCCGTGTTTCGCCCCAGCGCTGCCGGCGGCAATTTGTGGTTGGGGCTCGCCCAGGCCTTGCTCGCCACGGAGGCCCTGCCCGAACTCCGTCAGCGCGGCTGCCACGACCCCCGTCTCGCCCAGTTGTTGAGAGAAGTGCCCGTCAAGGCGCTCGAAGAAATTGGCCGGACGTTGGCTGCGGCGAACTCGCCCGCCAACGGTCAACCGGGGCGGCAATCGAACCTGGTTCTGCTGCTGGATCAGTTGGAAGAGGCGTTCACGCTGGCCGACGTGACGGCCGGCGATCGAACGGCTTTTTTCCGGGTCGTCGAGCTGATGACGCGGGCCGGCGTGTGGGTGATCGCCACCGTGCGGAGCGATTTCTATCACCGTTGCCTGGAGGTGCCCGAGCTGGTGCGGCTGAAGGCGACCGACGGACAAATCGACTTGCAGCCTCCCACGGCCGGCGAGATCGCCGCCATGATCCGCGATCCGGCGCTGGCCGCCGGTTTGCACTTCGAGCGCAAGCGGCAGACCGACGAAGGCCTCGACGACACGCTGGCCCACGCCGCCGCCGCCAATCCCGACAGCTTGCCGCTACTGGAGTTCACGTTGGGTGAGTTGTTCAAGCGGCGGAGCGGCAACCTGCTGACCTTGGCTGCTTATCACGACCTGGGCGGCCTGGAGGGCGCTTTGGCCAAGCGTGCCGGCGAAGTTTTCGGGCAGCTTTCGCCTGAGGTTCAAGCCGAGTTGCCCCGGCTGTTCCGGCAGCTTGTCTCGCTTGCCGCAGGCGCCGACGCGCCGCCCACGCGGCGACCGGCGCCGGTGGTAGGTTTGACCGCTACGGCACCGCTGCAAACGCTGTTTGAGATGTTTGTCGAAGCCCGTTTGATTGCCACGCACAACGCGGCCGACGGCACGGCGGTGGCGGAGGTCACTCACGAGGCGCTGCTCACCCGCTGGCAGCCGCTGCGCGACTGGCTGGCCGCCGACAAGGAGTTATTGCAGATTCACGGGCGGGTGGCGGCCGCCGCCCGCGAATGGGAGCAGCACCGCCGCTCGCGCGAGTGGCTGCTCGACGGCGGGCTGCCGCTGGAAGAAGCCAAGCAGTTGTACGGCGCCGGATTCGACTTGAGCGACAGCGAAGCCTGGTTCATCGCCAGTTCCATGCGCCGCGCGCGGCGGGCCAAGCGCGTCAGGCAGGCCGCCGTCTCCACCATGGGCGTGCTCGTGCTCGCTTCGTCGTTCCTTTTGGCGGTGGCCCGGAAACAAAGTCGCGAAGCGGTCCAGGCGCGGAAGGAGTCGGACACCGTGAAGGGCGCTTACGAAGCGGCTGCGCGCCCCGTCGCGGCAGAGGACATTCGGCACCTGCCAATGCTGGCAGATTACGAGAGCCGGGCCAGCATTTTCTTGGAGGCCCAAAGGCAGCTCGACGAGAAAATGCCGGATGATCCCACGGTCAAGCCGGCATTGGCCGAGACCTGCTTAGTGATGGGCATGATCCGTTCATGGATCGGTCCGTATCAGTCGGCGGAAGAGAACTTGAAGGAGGCCGCAAAGCGGTACGCGGAGCTTGCACGGACTCATCGTGGAGAGCTGCGGTACCGGCTGGGAGAATGCCGTGCGTTGCTGGAGATCGGCTGGCTTTATTTCGACGATAACCGCCCTTCGGCCGCACGTAAACAATATCAAGAGGCCCTACAACGCTTGGAGCGAGAGCACGCGCGAGCGAAAGACAACGCTGATATTTGCTACGAGTTGGCGGTCTGTCTGGTGCGGCTGGGAGGTTGTTTGCCCGATGACACTGCCCCCGCGAAGCGCAAGGAACTGGCCGGCCGCGCCGCCGACCTGTTTGAGTCGCTGATCGAAAACCACTACCGCGAGGCCGATTCGCGCGCCGGCCTGTCGGTGGCCAAGTATCGCCTTCTGTGGGCGGGATTCGATGGCAAAGACCAGCAGGCCCTGCTGGCCGGCCTGGCCGAGATCGCCGCACTTGACGAGCGGGCCAGGAAGGTCAGGCCGGAATCTCCTTATCTGAACAGCTTCTCGGTGTTCACCGCTCACGACAAGGCCGACAGCCTGGTGAAGTTGGGAAGGTATCAAGAAGCCCTGACCGAGCGGAACAAGGCGGTGGCGCAAGCGAGTGCCATCGTCAAGCAGTCGCCGAACGTGCCCCGCTACGGCGGCGCGTGGGCGTATGCCCTCAAGGAACGCGGCCGCGACCTATGGCGGCTTGGTTCTGAGCGCGCGAAGGACGCACAAGCCGCGTTCGACGAGGCCGCCCGCGCGATCGATGGCTACGTCGATCGGTTCCCGGACCGCGCCCACGTGGCTGCCCAGTGCATCGACTTTCACAACGCGCTCGCCGATTTTTACGAATTCGGTCCCAAACCACAGGGCGAATTGCAGGCGGGCCAAGACCTGCTGTATGTCCTGAACCAGACCAGCGATCGCGGCCGCCCAATGGCCCGGTCGTTTAAAGACCACCGCGCCGTCCAGATCAATTTCGCCAAAACGCTTGCGTCGCGCGGACGCTGCCATAGCCAAGGCGGCCGATACGAAGACGCGCTGCCCTCGCTGATCGAATGTGAGACGGTCTACCGCGAACGCATCCTGACGCACGGCGAATCGACCGATGACGACTTTGAAGCGTATCTGGCCCAGTTGCAAGCGGCCGCGGCCTGCGCCGGTTCGCTGGGAAAGGGCGACGACGTCGTGCGGCTGGGAGCGTTGGCCCTGCAAGTCCGCAAACGCTGCACCACTCCCGCACGTGTCGACAATCTGTGCAACATCCTCAGCGAGACGGCAAAGGCCCACCGCCGGGCGAAACGTTACGATCAGGCGATCGAGGCATTGCAGCAAGCCGTCGAGATTGGCCGCCCAATGTTGGACAAGAATCCCTGGCACTGGTACCTGGCGACCAATCTGGGTGTCGCCTATCAGGGACTCGCCGACCTCTGGCGTGAGCTCAATGATCATCGCCAGGATGTGCTCGCCAACCGCGAGTACCTGAAGCTCATCGTCGGGCCGCGCTATGGAGCCAAAATCGACGACGACCCTGCTTCCGACCGTCCCGGCGATAAGGCCGAAGCCGACCGGCTGCGCGCGCTCATCGAAAACGCCACTGCCAGCGGCATGAAGCGGTTTACCGTGCCCTGCGATTTTGACGGCATCAAACAGCCCTTCTATTTCTACATCACCAACGTGCCGCCGCCGACGCACCCGCTCGAAGAGCAGGCCCGTTGGCTCAAGGAAGAACGGGGCGGCACCATTCCCAAGGAAGTCATGGATTCGTTTGCAAAGTTGCAAACGATTGCACACGAGAACAATGTTTCGTTCGTCGATTTGTGCGTCTATGCGCTGGGGAGCGCCTCGACAGCGTCGGGCGGCGTCCCGGAGTTCGAGATCGACAACCTCAAGGCGCTAGACAAGGACCCAAGCACTCCAGAAGAGAGCCAACCAAAACTGGCCAGCGCGAAGGCGGCGCTCGACGGCGCGCCCAACGACCGTACCGCCTTGCTTGCGGCCGCCGAGGCGTACGACGAATACGGCCAACGGTGCTTGAGGGCAAACCGGATTCGCGAGAGCGCCACGGCACTAAGCGAATCGGCCCGCGCGCGGGAACAGCTCACCAACCTCGAGTCGACACAGACCGTTCATCGCACTTCTCTGGCCGCCGCCCTGGTTTGGAAGGGCAAAGCTCACGTGCTGCTCAGGGAATATGATGTCGCTTACAACTGCTTCCTGCGCAATCTTGATCTGCTGGAGCAAATCGAAGGCGGCCAGCCCGACGAAGCACAGCGGGCGGCCGTCGCCACGGGCCAGCGGGTGCTCGGGGAGTTGGCACAACGCCGCGGCGACGCTCCCGCGGCCGTCCATTGGTACGCGCGGGGCGTCACCGGCGGCAACCGGCCGGCAGCGGTGCAGATGGTCAAGCTCCTGCAGAGCGATCCGAAATTCGAAACAACGCTGATCGACCTGCTGCCGTCGGACCTGCGGCGCATTTACGACCGCGTCAAACAACGAGACAAGCCCGCCAACGCGGACGAATTTGCCACCAAGTTCGCCGACCAGGTCGAGGTGGCCCAGAGAGAATTCGTTCCGTGAAGATGTCTCCGCTAGGTCACCTTTCACTCTGCGAAAGGCGTCCCAGGGGTGGATCGTTCAACGATTGCGTCGCCCACGGATGTCGCGCATCCGCAGAATCCGGAAGATCGCCGCCGCCAAGAAAACCAGCGTCGCCATCAATGCAAAGATCACCCTCTTGACTCCAAACCGGCGCCCGGTGGGAAAGTAGTCCTCCGCCCAGTCGCGCGTCTCCAGGGCGGGAAGGGCCGTCGCTGCTCCCGCCACCGGCGGCGGAAATGGACTCCGCGCTTTGTTCTCCAACAACAACAGACCCTCGAAGCCCCAGCGCGAAGGCATGGCCAGCGCCGCCATGCGGACTGTAGCCGGCATCTTGTGTACCGGCAGCATCAGTCCGCCGAGAATGACCATCGGTAACAGCACGATGGGAAGCAGGGCGATGGCGACTTCCGTGGTCTTCGCCGTCGCCGACAGCGCCAGCCCGATGGCGACCCCCACCAGCGACAAGAGCAAGACTAGAGCGAACATCGCGGCCAGTGCGCCTTGCAGTTTGCAGCCCCAGGCGACCAGGCCCAGGAGGATCACGCACTGCACGACACAAAGCCCGGCCAGCACGGTAAACTTCGCGGCGAGGTACGATCCGATGGATAAACCGACCATCCGCTCGCGGCGATAGATCGCCGCTTCGCCGACGATGTCGCGGACCGCATTCGAACAGCCGAACCAGAGGGCCGACAAGACCAGCAGAAAAAGCGTGACTGACAACGATTGCGAGGTCGCCAGCGGCGCCGCGTCGGCTTCCTTGCCGGTGACCTGGCCGCCGAACACCAGGGCGATCAGCGCGCCGACGATGGGGGCCTGAGCCAGCAAAGTCAGCGTGTTCCAACGGTCGGCCGCCTTGATGACCAGTCCGCGCAGAGTCAACGTAACCCACTGCGAGAACACGAAGCCCTTGGTGGACCGCCGGGGCGCGCCGAGCTCGCCGGCGCTGGCCTGCTGGCCGGCCCGCGACTCGATGTACTCACGATGATAAGCCGACCCGCGGTAACGTTGCAGACACTGCGCGAAGCCGTGCTTCTTGCAGCCCTCTTTGTAGCCTTCTTCCACCGCTTCCGGAGGCGCGTCGCTGCCGCGCCGGAGGTTCGCAACGCCGTCGGGATTGAAGAACTCGACGGCGTTCGGATAGGCCGGACCGTAATAAACGACGTTGCCGGGGCCGTTCTGCTCCTGGTCGCGGGCCACGAATACCAGGTTGTCCAGCAGCCGGAACACTTCCAGGCTGGGCTGATGGATCGTCAGCAGGATCGTTTTGCCGCTGTCCGCGAGCTTGCGCAACATCCGCATCACGACCAGCGTATCGCCCGACGACAACCCCGACGTCGGCTCGTCGAGGAACAGCAGCGACGGATCGGTGAGAAGTTCCATCGCCAGGTTGGCCCGTTTTCGCTGGCCGCCGCTGATGCCTTTCTTCGTTTCCGGCGAGCCGATCTGCACGTGCTCGGTGCCTTTCAGACCGAGTTCTTCGAGCACCTTCGCGATGCGCGAGTCGATGTCTGGCCCGGAATAGTCGCCAGGCAAGCGGAGCTTGGCCGTATAGTAGAGCGCCTGGTACACCGTCAGCTCGCGGTGAACGATGTCGTCTTGCGGAACATAGCCGATCGTCGCGCTGAATTGGTCGTAGTTCGCATAGAGGTCGTTGCCGTTCACCAGCACGCTGCCGGCGCCGGGCCGCGTGTAGCCGTTGAGCGCGGTCATCAACGTCGTTTTGCCGGCCCCGCTGGGGCCCATCAGGCCCACGAATTCCGTTGGAAAGATAGTCAACGACACGCCCTCCAGCAGATTTCGCCCCGGCACGGCCACGCCGACGTCGCGCGCCTCCAACGTGACGTTGCCGCGATAGTCCCGCTTTTCGAGTTTGCCGTCGTCGGTCAACTGAAACAGGCAGTTGCCGAAGCCGATGCGGTCCCGTGGGCGGACGGGCGTCGGCCCCTTGATCCGCCGGCCGTTCAGAAACGTGCCGTTCTCCGAGCCGAGGTCTTCGATCCAATAGCCCTCGGCCCCGCGCGCCAGGCGAGCGTGCCGGCGCGAGACGAGCGGGTTGTCGAGCACCTGATCGCACGAGGCGTCGCGTCCAAATACGATGCTGGAGGTGATGGCGCTGACGGCCTGCGTCGGTTTTTGCCCCAGCACCAGCGGACCGGACAGCAGCCGGTGCGCCGGCACTCGCAGCGAGCCGAAGTAGACGATGTCGGTCGGCGACAGAGGCGTCTTTGTGACGATCGGGTCCGGGCCGCCGATCCTCGTGCCATTGCTGGAATGGAGGTCTTCCAGCGTGATCTGTCCGCCGTCGATGACCACCTGGGCGTGGTGGGCGGAGACCATGGGATAATCGAGAACCACGTCGTTGTCGTCGGCCCGGCCAATGCGGACGATGCGCCGCTCGGCGGGCGACGGTTGCGGCCAGGGCAAGCGAAGCTCGTGCCCCAGCGTGATCGTGTCGCCGGGCCCGACCTTGACGGGCAAGCCGATCCGAACGCCATTGACGTAGGTGCCGTTGGTCGAGCCGAGGTCTTCAAGCATGAAGCCATCGGGCAAGCGCGTCAACTGGCAGTGCCGCGACGAGACCGCCGGATGATTGACGAGGATGTCGCAGCTTGGGTCTCGCCCAAAGCTCCACCGACTGTATGCGCCCATCTTGCAGGTTCTTTCCCTGAAGCGTCAAACGAAAAGGCCCACCTTCCGGCCGACGGCCGTTGCGGATTGGTTCGAGGCCGCAAGTCTAAGTTATCGTAAAGCCGCGGGGGCGGGTGTTGCAATCCGGCTCCAACGGCTGTCCGTATGCTGAAAGTCGAAACTGGCAATCGCCGCTGCCCCGTTACGCCGGCCGGGTGGCGCTGGTCGGTTGACGTCGCGTTGCCTCATTGGCCGGCCGCTTCGTGTCTAGGAATCTGCGGCGGATTCGCGGAACCTTCGGGCGGTTGACCGCGACAAGAGGCATCCACTCGTGCGTCACCGCTTTGCGGCGCTTCGGCAACCTGCATCGGTTTCATCGACCAATCACCAGCCCAGGCTCGGCTTCAGCCACCACCGGCGGATACCCCCGCGCGGCGCCGAGACGAGAAGTCCGCGGGCGATGTAAAGCATCGCCGAACCCGGTACGCAGGTGCCGTACACCAACCCGAAGCGCTAGCGAGGAACGTGAAAAAGGCGACAAAA
>Ga0307372_10001421_pt1 | contig 41857 bp, 39 predicted proteins | sample OX1MG_FD_202533 | JGI IMG/M metagenome (GOLD analysis project Ga0307372, IMG submission 202533) | Soil microbial communities from Risofladan, Vaasa, Finland - OX-1 | ecosystem: Environmental > Terrestrial > Soil > Coastal area > Acid sulfate soil | place: Finland: Risofladan, Vaasa | collected...
TCCGATGACCCGCTCGTCGACCCGCGGGAATTCTTGAGGACGGTCGTCGAGCAATTGGGTGACGACCTTGCCGGCCCCCGGGTCGATGCGCCATCGCTCCAACACCGGCGCACCCTCGTCGGGACCGGTCAGGTGGGTGGCGAACATCTTGGGATGCCGCACCAAGTCAACGATGACCGCCCCCTCGTCGTCGTAGGCGTTCATCGGGTGGAAGACGTAACAAGAGTCGACATCGCACCACACCACGTCGTCTGCACCGCCTTCGAGCGGAAGCAGTCCGACTCTGCTCTCATAGTCGTCCGCCCACCGGTAGGGAAATGCATAGCCCTCGGCCAGGGCCTCTGGACTGAACACGACCGGAAGGTCGTAGATCACGGCAAAGGTGGTCGTGAGCGACATGTCATGGATTGATACGGGGCCTCCGACGGTGATGTCCACGGTCCGCCTGACCCGCCCGTCTACGTCGACGACGCTGTACTGCACCTGGTTTCCCCAGGCCCAGTAGTAGGAGATGGCGTGCAGCTCACCGGTCTGCGGATCGCGCTTGGGATGGGCGGTGTAGCCACCGGGCAAGGTTCCCTGGAAGTCCGACGCCCCGACGGTGTCCAGCTCGTAGGTCATCTCGTAAGGCCGGGCACCAGCCTCGACGATGGCGTACGTCCGGCCAGCGTGAGCAATGACATTGGTGTTTGACGAGAAGTCCATCCCGTCTATGACCGGCCCGGGGTGTGGTTGCTCACCCAGCGCAGTGGCCACCTCCGCTGAACGAACCCACCGATTCCGATACCAGCGGGCCTTGCCATCCTCGAGTCGGATCCCGTGGACCATCCCGTCGCCCGTGAACCAATGGTACGTGGCGGGGTCCGGCGGCATGATCGGGTTGGGGCCGTTGCGAAGGTAGCGACCGTTCAAGGTGCTCGGAAGGGTCCCGGTGACCGGTAGGTCGGTCACCGTCTCTTCGCTGGCGACCGGGGCGTAGTTGCCCTGCAGATAGGGGTTGGCCATGGACATTGCTGCCTCCTCGTGTAACCGCGATATCGGGGCAATCCGGCGCAGGTCGTCGCTCGGCAATCTATCAACCGGCCGACCCGCCCCCAATTCAACGTCACCCCGCGACGTTGTCAACACCAGTCGAAAATTGAACTCGGCAGCGCCCTCGACCCGCCCGGTGACGAGGCGGAGCCCGGAGGGAAGCTCGGAAGGGCTGACGGATCGGGGTGGACGTCGTCGCTCCCCTTCCGGGCCCAGTTTTGGGACCGGTCGAGGAGGTCCCAGGTCGGCCGGACCCTCGTGTAGCAGGCACCCTCGGTTCCGACCGTGGAGTGTGACCCCCCGGCGGCCAGGGACACTGAGAGCGATGGGAGCGGTCTCACGGTCTCAGTTCAGTCCTTGTGCTGTGGCCGACATCAGGGAGGCGCTGGTCCGCTTGCGCCTCATGGCGCCGAACTCATCGGAGAGGTGGAGCAGTACGAGGACAGTCATCGGCTCTGCTACGCCCGCGGAGCCGAGGGCATCATCGTTGCCCTGGCCGAACAGCTCAGCTGACGTAGGTGTTCCGGTACCGGGCGTTGGCCACGGCAGAGATCTATCGGCGGGAGAACGTGACGTGTATCACACCGCTCGGGGTGCTGACTGCCTCGACATCAAAGCGATCTTCCAGTCCCTCGAGTCCGTCCCAGAGTCGTTCTCCGCGCCCCAGGACTAGGGGGGCGATCACGATGTGCATGTGATCGATCAGGTCTGCGGCGAGGAACTGACGGACGGTCGAAGGTCCTCCGCCGATGCGCACGTCGAGTTCACCAGCAGCTTCCTGGGCGATCACCAGAGCTTCGCCTGGCGTGGCATCGATGAAATGGAAGGTCGTACCGCCCTTCATTTCGATAGTCGGCCTCGGATTGTGTGTCAGGACGAATACCGGAGTGTGAAAGACGGGATCGTCACCCCACCAGCCTTTCCAATCCTCGTCGGCCCACGGGCCGCGCTGGGGCCCAAATTTGTTGCGGCCCATGATCTCGGCACCGATGCCTGTTGCCCAGTTGCTGGCGAAGGCCTCGTCGACACCGGTGCTTCCGCCCGGCTGGCCATGCATTGTCCGGAATGTGCGAGTGCCTAGGAACTGGTCGAGGAGCCTGCTTCCGGCGTGCCCGAAAGGCTGTTCAAAGGATTGTCCCTCACCGGTGCTGAAGCCGTCGAGCGAAACGGCAAAGTTGTGAACTCGAACTAGTGACATTCAAATACTCCTTGGGACGAAGTGAGGAACTTGGAGATTGAGCACGGGCTCGAGGCAACGGCGGACGGGGGATTGACGGGAGTCCCACGATTCCATCCACCAGGAGGAGAAGCCGCAAATGGGGGCTTCCTCACGATCCGACACCGTTCAAGCTGGCTGCTAGCGAGTCCAGCAGGGAGCGGGTTCCCTCCTCCCGCTGAGCCACCGTGTCGTGGCCATCGAGGAACACCCCCTGTTCCGTGAGGACGAGCTGCGACGTCGCATCGTGGCCGCTGAACTGCACCGTGGTGACGGACACCGAGATGCGGGCCTCGTCTGCAAACATCTCGTACGTGTAGACGATCCGCTGCTCGGGGAGGATGTCTCGGAACTCCGACTCGTACGTGAAGACGGGCCCGCCAGGAGGTCCGCCGCGATTGACCTCACGGCCTCCGACCCGGAAGTCGAGTTCGTAGCCAGCTCCAAGGGCTTCAGCAGAGCCGGCAAACCATCGGGCCTTGAGCAGGGGATCCGCCCAAGCCTGGTAGGCCTGAGCGACCGGAACGTCGTAGGTCCGCTCAATCACGAACGTCTCATGGGCAACGGTGGGCAGACTCATGGTTCCTCCTCGGCATTAGCGGCGTCATGCAAGAGGTCGCCCAATCGGTCCAGGCGGGTTTCCCAGCCCCGGCGCCGATCGGTGATCCACCCCTCGGCGGCGGTCATCGCCGCCGGTTCGATCCGACACATGCGTGTTCTCCCGACCTTCTCGGTCTTCACGACTCCGCACGCCTCGAGGACCTGCACGTGTTGGACGACCGCGGCAAGGGACATCGCCAGGGGCTTGGCCAGTTCGCTGACCGAGGCGGGTCCCAACGTGAGTCGTTCCACCATGCTCCGCCTGCTCTTATCGGCCAGCGCCTGGAAGGTCCGATCCAGGTCGATCATTTGGTCAAGCATATACTTGAGTATATGAACCCAGATGCACTATAGTCAAGTATATTCTTAACTCTCTCCCCTGCCCCACCCGCGCCGGAGTGGGCACCGACCGGCGTCCGGGGGCACCCTCCTACTTGCTCGGTATCGGCACATACCGATTGGGTCGACAAGAGGGAGATCGCCGCATGGCGGACGCAGCCGCGACCGAAGGGTCCGTCAGGACCCGCTGGGCTGACGGCCGAGCGGGTGATGGGGCGGGCCATCCGGGACTGCCGGTTGCCGCATGGGAACGAGAGTCCCCGTCATGCCGCAGTGGGTCGCCGGCCCGGCGGAGTATGGCGGTCCCCAACCCGACTCCCACTGGCCGATCGTCTTCGGCTCAGGACTCACCACCGTCTCAACCGGAGGAAACGGCGGGTAATGGCGCTCCCGGCCCGGCGGTTCGGGGAAGGTCTTCGGCGGCGGGCTGAAGGACCACCAGGAGGCGTTGTTCCTAGCGGTTTCGTTAGAGGTTCAACACGATCTGAATCAGGAGTGCCCTGGCGGTTCCTGAACCACGACTGGATTCGCCAGTCGTGGGGAGCCGACGACAGGTTCCACGGACGTCGCGCTCGACTTCATCGGGGTGAACTGGACTTTTAGAGCCGGCGGTGGGAATCGAACCCACGACCTGACGATTACAAGTCGTCTGCGCTACCAACTGCGCCACACCGGCCCGGTGCCGGGAGCCAGCCCGATACCGTTCCCATCGTACGGCCGATCGGTGGGGAACCGAGGCCCACCCGGTACCCGACGCCGGCACCCCGGGACCGGTCGATGGTGAAACGCTTGCTTCTCCACCCGCCGGTTGGCAGGCTGGCACCCAGTGTCCGACCTCCCCGACAGAGACCGAGCCTCGTCGCCAGGTTCGGGCCGGCGTTCGGGTGGGGGCCCCGCCATCCGCGCCCTCATCGTCACCGTGGCCTTCGTCGTCGCGGTCGTCCTCACGCTCGGATTGGTCCATCCCCCGACGACGAAGTCCGCTTCGGGCTCGGTCCCGGTCACTTCGACCACGGGCGGGCCGGCCACCCACCCGGGCACTTCGACGACAACGGTTCCGGCCAACCGGGTGCCCGTGCTGGTAGCCAACGCTTCCGGGGTCTCCGGGGCGGCGGCAACGGTCAGCAGCCGGCTCCAACAGGTGGGCAGCTGGGATCTGCTCCCGCCGGTCAACGCCTCGACAACGGTGCCGTCCTCCCACGTGTACTACGTCGCCGGGCAACAGCAGGCGGCCGAGGCCATCGCCTCGTCGCTCCACCTGCCGTCGAGCGCGGTCGCCCCGTACACGACGGCCGCCCCGATCGCCACGATCGGTGCGGCCGAGGTGGTGGTGGTGGTCGGTCCCGACCTGGCCGGCTCCTCCGGATCGTCGACGACCACGACCGCCCGGGCCGCCACGTCCTCCACCGTCAACTGATCGCCGAGCGGTGGTGTCGTCGGACAGGAGCGCCGCGCCAGAGCCGGCACCCGAGGTACGCCGCGCCCTGACCCCCCTGCTCGAGCACCCGGGCACCACGGCCATCGTCACCGACTTCGACGGCACCCTGTCACCGATCGTGGTGGACCCCGCCGAGGCCCGGCCGCTCGATGGCGCCGCCGACGTGCTGGAGCGGCTGGCCCGCCGGTTCGGCGTCGTGGCCGTGGTGTCCGGGCGTCCGGTGTCCTTCCTGGTGGAACATCTGGGTCCTGCCCGCCGCCAGGGGTCGCCCGGGCCGACGGAAGTGGGCGCGGCCGCCCCCCGCTTCGTCGGCCTCTACGGGCTCGAGTCCTCGGGGAGGGACGGGGTGGTCGCCATCGAGCCCGGGGCCGAGCGGTGGCGACCGGTGGTGGGAGAGGCGGCTGAGCGCCTCGGGTCGCTGGCCTCGTCCGGGGTGGAGGTGGAACCGAAGGGCCTGACCGTCACCGTCCATTGGCGGCGGGCGCCGGGGGAGGCCCGGCGGGTCATCGCCGCGGTGGATGCCGAAGCGAGGCGGAGTGGGTTGTGGGCCCACGCCGCTCGCATGTCCATCGAACTGCGGCCGCCGTTGGAGGTCGACAAGGGCATCGCTCTGCGGCGGCTGGTCGCCGGGTGCACGGCAGCCTGCTACTTCGGCGACGATCTCGGTGACCTGGCTGCGTTCGCCGCCCTGTCGGACCTGGCCTCCGCTGCAGGCCTGTCCACGGTGTCGGTGGCCGCCGTCGACGCGGAGAGTGCGGTTGAGGTGGCCGAAGCGGCCGATGTCACCGTGCGGGGACCCGCTGGAGCGCTGCAAGCGCTGCGCTGGCTCGCCCGAAGGGGATCGGCGGCAGGCGGAGGCGGCTGACCCGGGCCGGCGGCGGTGCGGTGCGGCGGTGCGGTGCGGCGGTGCGGTCGGGGTGCGGTCCGAGGAGCGGTCGTCGTCGCCAGCGGTCAGCGGGCCGCGTCGAGCTGGTCGTGCAACCACTTGATGGGCGGCCGGTCGCGGATCACCTGGCGGAGCGCTCCGATCCGTGACGCCTTCTCTCCGACGTCCATGTCGAGGGCCCGGGCCAGCACGCCGGCGGTGCCCGAGACGTCGAACGGATTCACCTCCAGGGCCGCCCCACCGAGTTCGTCGAAGGCGCCGGCCTCCCGGGACAGGGCCAGGACTCCGTTGCGGGTGTTGACCAGCGGCCCTTCCTTGGCGACGAGATTGAGTCCGTCCCGGACCGGGTTGACCAGCAGGACGTCATAGCGGGACAGGGCGGCCAGCGAGCGGGGGTAGTCGTCCTCCACCTCGAGGACGATCGGCGTCCAGCCGGCGGTGCCCCATCGCTGGTTGATGCGGTCCACGATCGACTCGACCTCGTTCTGGTAGGCGAGGTACTCGGGGAGGCCCTGGCGGGTGGGGTAGGTGAGGGCGACGAACACCACCCGCTCCCGCCGCTCCGGCTGCAGATCGAGGAGCTCCTCGAAGGCCCAGAACCCACGCAGCAGGTTCTTCGACAGCTCCATCCGGTCCACCCGGACGACAACTTGGCGATCGGGTCCACCGATCTGCTCCTCGATACGGGCCAGCGCCTGCGCGGTGGCCGGCTCGGCGGCCGAGGCGCCCAGGAGGTCGGCGTCGACGGAGAGGGGCGAGACGTAGGTCGGGGCCGGCGCGGCGCTCCCCCCCGCCGGCCTGTCGAGCATGGCGCAGCCCGCCCGGAAGGCGGACGCCCACCGCTCGGTGTGGAATCCGCAGGCGCCGAACCCGGCCATGGCCGAGAGCAGCTCGGTGGCGGTGGCGGTCGGGAGCATCCGCACCACCGACGGGTCGGCGAACGGGGTGTGGGTGAAGTGCGCGGTGCGCAGGTCGGGCCGCAGCCGGGCCAGCTCCGAGCCCATGAGGGCCAGGTGGTAGTCCTGGACCAGAACCCGTCCGCCTTCGGGCGCCACCTTGGCCACCCGCGCCGCGAACAGCTCGTTCAGCTCGCGGTAGGCCTCCCACGCCTCCTCCCACCGGTGGCCGGGGCGTGGCCGTCGGGCGGCATCGAAGAGGTGGTGGTGGCAGAACCAGAGCATGGCGTTGGACACCACGTTGTAAGCCAGGTTGTAGATGTCCGGGTCGGGGTCGACCAGCTCGATCCGGAGGCCCTCGTCGTACATCAGCCCCGCTTCGGTCGCCGCCCGGTCCGCGTCGCCGAGGGTGCTGGCCACCCAGGTGGCGCCCGTGCCGACCACCATCGGCCGGAGGGATCCGGACAGGCCTCCGGCGGTCATCCCCGCCACCGGCCGCTCGTTCTCGAAATGAAAAGCCAGCGGGCCCCGGTTCGAGACCAGCACGGTGTCGGCCAAGGAGCCATCTCCATCCTGCCCGGAGCGTTCGGCTTCCATTGAGGGAAACGCTACCCGCTGGGCGCGGACCCGAAGCGGAACGGACCCCCTTGACAGTTAGTGAGTGACCACTCACAATAGGGGGGTGATGGTTCCCGCCCGGCAGACCGCAGACGAGCGTCGCACCGCCGTGCTGGCCGCGGCCATCTCCGAGTTCGCGAGGTCGGGCTATGCCGGCACGTCCACCGACGCCATCGCCGCCCGGGCCGGCATCTCCCAGCCCTACCTGTTCCGGCTGTTCGGAACCAAGAAGGACCTGTTCGTCGCCACCTACAACCTGGTGGGGGACCGGATCATCCGCGAGTTGACCCGGGCCGGCGAAGGCCTCCACGGGCAAGAGGCGGTGGAGGCGATGGGCGCCGCCTACGTCGAGCTCATGCAGGACCCCGAGCTCCTCCAGGTCCAGCTGCACGGGTTCGCGGCCGCCCCTGGGGACCCGGACATCGCCCGCAGCTGCCGGCGGACGTTCGAGGTCCTCCAGAGGATGCTCTCGGACCGAACCCAGCTCTCCGACGACGAAATGCGGAACTTCTTCGCCATGGGGATGCTGATCAACGTGATGTCCGCCATCGACCTTTTGTCCGTTTCCGAACTCTGGGCGCAGAACCTCTGCCCCACATCCGAAAAGGCCCAGGCCGTCAAGGCCGCATCCCAGGCCCTCGAGGCGCAGTACCGCGCCGACCGGGCCGCGAACGCGGAGGTACCCGCATGAACCGGCCCGTTACCGTCCCACTTTTTTTGCCCCGTCCAACTAGTGATCACTCACAACCTAGGGCCTCGACCGTCGTGAGATCGGGGTCGGGACGGTCCCGCATCGGGGCCGCCCTAGGCATCCGCCACCGGGAGCGGACCGCCACCCCGATCCCGGACGCCGACCCGGGCCCGGTCGCCGCCCCGGCCGGTCCGGTGCCTCCTTCGACCGTGGGACCCGGAGGGGTCGGTCCCGAGGCGCGGTCGCGGGCCCGGTGGGCCATCGTGGTCACCGGTCTCGCCCTGTTCATGGCATCGCTCGACAACCTGGTGGTCTCGACCGCCCTGCCGGTGATCCGGGTCCACCTCCACGCCGGCCTGTCCGGGCTCGAGTGGACGGTCAATGCCTACACCCTCACCTTCGCCGTCCTGTTGCTGTCGGCCGCCGCCATCGGCGAGCGGGTGGGCCGGCGGCGCATCTTCACCCTGGGCATCGCCGTGTTCACCGCGGCATCCGCGGTGGCCGCCCTGGCTCCGAACATCGCCGTCCTGGTGACGGCCCGCGCCGTTCAGGGTGCCGGCGGGGCGATGATCATGCCGTTGTCGCTCACGCTGCTCAGTGCCGCGGTGCCGCCCGAGCGTAGGAACGTCGCCCTCGGGATCTGGGGCGGGATCGGAGGAGCGGCGGTGGCCCTCGGTCCACTGGTCGGTGGCGCCGTGACCAGCGGATGGTCATGGCAGTACATCTTCTGGCTGAACGTGCCCCTCGGGATCGTGCTGATCCCCCTGGCCTGGTGGAAGCTCTCGGAGAGTCGGGGCGCCGCTACCCGGCTCGACCTGGTCGGGGTCGGCCTGGTCAGTGTGGGCCTGTTCGGCATCGTCCTCGGCCTGGTCCGCGGCAACGCCCACGGTTGGACCAGCACCTCGGTGCTCGCCTCCTTCGTGGCCGGTTCGGTGGCGCTGGCCGGGTTCGTGGCGTGGGAGCTCAGGTCCACGCACCCGATGCTGGACATCCGGCTGTTCCGCCACCGGGGGTTCTCGGCGGTGAACGTCACGGCCATGCTGTTCAGCTTCGGGATGTTCGGCTCGATATTCTTCCTGACCCAATTCCTCCAGACCGTCCAGGGGCTCAGCCCGCTGGCGGCGGGGATCCGGGTCCTCCCGTGGACGGCCATGGCCATGGTGCTGGCCCCGGTGGTCGGCACCCTCGCCGAACGGTGGGGGGCGAAGCCGCTGGTGGTCGCCGGGCTGGTGTTCCAGTCCGCTGGCCTGACCTGGCTGGCGGTCGCCACCACGCCGACCGTCTCCTACGCGGACCTGGTCGTCCCCTTCGTGGTCTGCGGCATCGGGATGACCTTGTTCTTCGTCCCTCTGGCCTCCCTGGTGCTCGGAGCCGTGCCCAAGGCACTCGAGGGCGTGGCCTCGGGGGCGAACAGCGCTTTCCGGGAGCTAGGTGGAGTACTGGGCATCGCCGTCCTGGGATCGATCTTCGCCACCAACGGCGGTTACGCCTCGGGCCAGGACTACGTGAACGGGATGGTGCCAGCGGTGTACGCAGGGGCCGCGGTGGTGGCCATCGGCGCGCTGGCCGCCCTCTTCGTCCCCGGCCGTCGTCGGACCCGGGCCGAGCGGTCCCCGGTCCCCGCACAGGGTGTCGTCCCGGTTCTCGGGGCCGAGCCCACCCCGGTGGCGGCGTCCGTGGATCCGGGTGCCCGGGTCGGGGCGGAGACCGAAGCGGCCTGCGTGCCGGTGTGACCCGGCCGGGCCAGGACCCGCGGCCTCAGTCCGGGGTGACCAGTCCGGCCCGGCCCAGCGCGGCGCGCAGGACGTCGGTGGCCTGGGGACGGAGCTCGGCGAGGGGACGGTTGCGGTGGGACCGGACCCCGAGGTCGACCTGGGCGATCGTCTCGACGCCGAAGCGCTCGGCCACGTCGATGAGGAGGGCCAGCTCGACCGCGTAGCCGTCGGCCAGCCCGCAGCTCTCGAGGACCCACCGGGGGGCGGCGGTCTCGCCGGCCAGCGGCTGTTCGATCCGGGCCAGGTGCGGGAAGAGCAGGTCGATGACCGGCCGGGCGGTCAATTCGGTGACCCGGCCCCCTCCGTCGGTCGCGCCGAGGAGGGGACGCTGGTAGAAGCCCTTGACCAGGGTGACCGTCTCGTCCATCAGCAGGGGACCGACCAAACCGGTGACGAACTGGGGCCCGAAGTCGGTGACGTCGGCGTCCACGAAGGCGACGAGGTCGCCGTCAGTGGCCTTCATGGCCGAGCGCATCGCCTGTCCCTTGCCCCCGCCGGGAGCCCCGCTGGAGATGACCCGGGCCCCGGCCATCAGGGCCAGCTCGGCGGTCTGGTCACTGGACCCGTCATCGACGACCAGGACCTCGTCGACCAGGGGTGCCCCTCCCGAGGAGGCGGTCAGGGCGGAGACGATCGAGCGCACGATCTGGCCCACGGTGGCGGCCTCGTTGCGGGCCGGGATGCACACCGAGATGCGCCGGTCCCCCTTCGACTCGGCCAGCGAGGCGGGGTCGAAAGGGCCGTCGGAGTACCGGTCCCGGTCCTGGCCCGGTGTGAGCGCGATCGGCATCCGGACATCATCGCTCACCCTGGACAGGTCGGGCGTCAGACCCATCCGGCCGTCGGGACGGGCCTCGGGGTGACCGCGCATTGACGCCGACCCGCCCATCGACAATGATGTAGGCCATCATCCAGAGCGGCTGAGGGACCGGGCCCAGCGACGCCGCGGCAACCAGAGCGTGACCCCGATCTGCAATGCCAGGTCGGGGTCCGTAGCGGGTGCCAATGCCCGAGCGATGAGGAGACCGCCGTGGACTTCGTTTCTGGGCTTCGCTGCCGTGAATGTGGACGCGCCTATCCGGCCGAGGCCTTGCACGTGTGCGACTACTGCTTCGGGCCCCTCGAGGTGGCCTACGACTACGAGCGGGTGGCGGCCACCATGACCCGGGAGCGCATCCAAAGCGGGCCGAGGTCCATCTGGCGTTACGCCGACCTGCTCCCGGTCGACGACCCGAACCCGGTCGACCTCGGTGCCGGGTTCACCCCGTTGATCAGGGCCGACCGGCTGGCCGCCGAGCTGGGTCTCGGCGAGCTGTGGATCAAGGACGACACGGCCAATCCCACCGGCTCCTTCAAGGACCGGGTGGTGTCGGTGGCGCTCACCAAGGCACGCCAACTCGGCTTCAAGATCGCCGCCTGCGCCTCGACGGGGAACCTGGCCAACTCGGTGGCCGCCCACGCGGCGCGGGCCGGCATGGAGTCCGTGGTTTTGATCCCCCACGACCTCGAGAAGGCCAAGGTGACCATGACCTCGGTTTACGGCGGGCGGGTCATCGCCGTCGAGGGCAGCTATGACGACGTCAACCGGCTCTGTGCCGAGCTGACCAGCGAGCAGCCCTCGTGGGCGTTCGTCAACGTCAACGTGCGCACCTACTACGCCGAAGGTTCGAAGACCCTGGCGTTCGAGACCGTCGAGCAGCTCGGATGGCAGGCACCCGATCATGTGGTGGTGCCGATCGGGTCGGGGAGCCAGCTGACCAAAGTGGCCAAGGGATTCGAGGAGCTGTGGAAGGTCGGGGTGCTCGACGAGGAGCCGTCGGTCCGCATCTCCGGGGCCCAGGCGGCGGGGTGCTCCCCGGTGGCCACCGCGTTCGCCGAACAGGCGGACGCCATCCGCCCGGTCAAGCCGGACACCATCGCCAAGTCCCTGGCCATCGGCAACCCGGCCGACGGCTGGTATGCGCTCGAGGCCATCCGCAGGTCGGGCGGCGCCTGCGCCTCGGTCACCGACGCCGAGATCATCGAGGGCATACGCCTTCTGGCCCGGACGGAGGGGATCTTCGCCGAGACCGCGGGCGGGGTGACCATCGCCACCCTGGCCAAGCTGGCGGCCGCGGGCACGGTGCGGTCGGACGAGCGGGTCGTCGCCATGGTGACCGGCCACGGGCTGAAGACGGTGGAGGCCCTGGCCGGTGAGGTCGGCTCCACCACGACCATCGCACCGACCCTGGCGGCCTTTGCCGCGGCCATGGGCGACGACCACAAGCCGACCGGGGGCCCGGCGCCGAGGAGCCTACGATGAGCATCACGGTCCGAATTCCCACCCAGCTCCGGACCCTCACCGGGGGCTCCGGCGAGGTGAGCGTCGAGGGGTCGACGGTGGGAGAGGCCCTGAAGGCCCTCGATGGGGCCCACGCGGGCTTCGCCGACCGGCTATTCGACGAATCCGGGGAGCTGCGCCGGTTCGTGAACGTCTTCGTGGCCGACGAGGATGTCCGGTTCCTCGACGGCCTGGCCACCCCGGTGGCCGAAGGGCAGACCCTGTCGATCGTCCCGGCCGTCGCCGGAGGCTGACCGGGCTGTCGGTCGAGGTTGACCCGGTCGTCGCCCGGAGGGACCCCACTACGCTGCTGGGCGATGCCGGCTCAGCGCGTGGACCAGGCCATCGAGGCCATCCGGGCCTCGGGAAGCCGGGTGACGGTCGACCGCCGGGCGGTGGTGGAGGCACTGGACCGGAGTGGCGACCACCTGACCGCCGAGCAGTTGGCGGAGGCGGTGTGGGTCCGGCATCCGGACATCAACCTGGCCACGGTCTACCGCACCCTCGAACTGCTGGAACGGCTCGAGATCGCCTTCCACGTCCACCTCGGCCACGGACCGTCGAGATGGCATCTGGCCGGCGACGTCCATCACCACCTGGTCTGTGAGATCTGCAACCGGGTGGTGGAGATACCCGACTCGACCTTCGACCCGCTGCGCAAGCGCCTCCTCGACGACACCGGGTTCGTCATCGACCCCCACCATTTCTCCCTGAGCGGGACGTGCGCGGCGTGCGCCGCCGACGCCGACCGGTGAGGCAGTTGTTGCGACTCGTTCGCAGGTAATCTACGCTCGCAGGAGAATGCCCCCACCGCACCGTGACGTGTGACCCGGTGACCGCGAGGCCCGGGACGACCCGCAAGATCCGAGCTGCCCTCAGCCCGTCCGAGTGGCGGCGGGTGGGCGGGATGGCCGCCACTGTCGTCGGCCTCACCTCCCTCGGCTCCGCCATGCTGGTCGAGGCGGTCCCTCACCACTACCACCTGAACGGGACCGCGCTCTTCGGGTTCGGGACCGGCATCCTGGCCTACACCCTCGGGATGCGACACGCCTTCGACGCCGATCACATCACCGCCATCGACAACACAACCCGCAAGCTGATGGCCGACGGGGAGCGCCCGCTGAGCGTGGGCTTCTGGTTCTCCCTCGGGCACTCGAGCGTGGTGTTCGCACTGGCGTTGTTCTTGAATCTCGGCATCCGGTTCCTCGACGAACAGGTCAGGAAATCGAGCTCCGGACTGCACCACTGGACGACCATCATCGGGACCTCGGTCTCGGGAACGTTCCTCTACATCATCGCCATCTTGAACATCGTGATCCTCGTGTCCATCACCAGGGTCTTCGTCAGCATCCGCCACGGAAACTACGACGATGAGGCCCTGGAGGCGCACCTCAACCAGCGCGGGTTGATGAACCGGCTGCTCGGCCCCCTCGCCCGCCGGATCGACCGGCCGTGGAAGATGTATCCGCTGGGGCTGCTGTTCGGACTGGGCTTCGACACGGCCACCGAGGTGGCGCTGTTGGTCCTGTCCGGGACCGCGGTGGCCAGCGGGCTGCCGTTCTGGGCCGTCCTGTCCCTGCCCGTGCTGTTCGCCGCGGGCATGAGCCTGTTCGACACGCTCGACGGCTGCTTCATGAACTTCGCCTACGGGTGGGCGTTCTCCCGCCCGATCCGGAAGGTGTACTACAACATCGTGATCACGGCGCTGTCGGTGGCCATCGCCCTGTTCATCGGGACAGTGGAGCTGTTCGGCCTGGTCGGCCAGGAACTGGACCTCCGGGGGCCGGTCTGGCGTTGGCTCAGCCACTTCAACATCAACCAGGCCGGCTTCGTGATCGTCGGTGTCTTCGTGGCGGTGTGGGCCGTCGCCCTCGTGGTCTGGCGCTTCGGCCGGGTCGAGCGGCGGTGGGAGGCCGCCGCCGAGCGTTCCCGGAGGCGCTACGCCGTCGAGCGGGTGCTGGTGTCGGGTGGGGCCGAACCGGCGGGGACCGTCGACCGGCAGAAGGAGCCCGTCTGACCGCCGCGGGCCCGGCTGGTGCGGCTCAGGCCCCGAGCCCGCGCAGGATGAACGCGCAGGTGGCCGCCGCCACCACCGCAGCCGGCTCCGGCAGGGGCTCACCGGCACGGACCGACATGGCGCCGTAGATCTGCTGGCCGATCAGCGCGGTGGCCTGGTCGGAGTCGATGTCCCGGAACGTGCCCACCGCCACCCCCTCGACGTAGAGGTCGCTGATCAGGCGGGCGATGTTGAGGCCGATCTGGGCGAGCTCGGTGCCCACCGCCTCGCCCCCCTGACTCACCGAGGCCTGGGCCACCAGGGCCAGCCGGAAGAAGGCCGGGTCGGCGTCGATGCGTTCGAGCATCCCCTCGATCAGCCGCTCGAGCCGGCGGGCCGGGTCGGCGTCCTGCTCCCAGGTCGCCGCGATGTCGTCGAGCAGCTGATTGTGCATGCCCTTCAGACAGGCGCGGAGGAGCTCGTCGCGGTTGGCGAAGTACACATAGACGGTGGACCGGGCCACGCCGGCCTCGACGGCGATCTCGTCCATCGAGACGTCGGTCGTCCCCCGCTCGCCGAAGAGCCGCCGGGCCACGTCGATGACCTGCTCCCGGCGGAAGTCCCGGATGACGTCTTTGAGGTCGTCACCCGCCTTGCGCGTCGCCATCTCGGTCGCCCGGCCGGGGCCTAGGCGGAGACGCGGGCAGCCGGAGGGAAGCTCACCGGGATGTGCTTCACCCCGCTGATGAACGGCGACTGCAACCGCTGGACCTCGCCGTCGAGCCGGATCTCGGGCATCCGGTCGAGCAGGTGCTCGAACATGACCCGGATCTCCATGCGGGCCAGGTTGGCCCCGAGGCAGAAGTGCGGGCCACCGGCGCCGAAGGCCAGGTGGGGATTGGGATTGCGGGTGATGTCGAACGTCTGGGGGTCGTCGAACACCGCCTCGTCCCGGTTGCCCGAGATGTGGAAGAACACGACCTTGGAGTCCCCCTCGATGCGCTGGCCCTCCAGCTCCACGGGGCCGGTGGTCTGCCGCCGGAAGTTCATCACCGGCGAGACGTACCGCAGCATCTCCTCGATCGCCGTGGGCATCAGCGAGCGGTCGTGGCGGAGCAGTTCCCACTGGTCGGGGTGGTCGAAGAAGGTCGCCATGGCCCCCGAGATCAGGTTGCGGGTGGTCTCGTTCCCTGCCACGGTCAGCAGCAGGAAGAACATCTCGAGCTCGAAGGCGGAGAGCTTCTCCCCTTCGATCTCCACGTCGGTCAACACGCTCATCAGGTCGTCACGGGGGTCGGCCCGCTTGACCCCGAACAGCTCGGAGGCATAGGCGTAGAGCTCCATCGAGGCCTGTTGGGCCACTTCGCCCGCGGTCTGGACCTGGTACTCGGGGTCCTCGTTGCCGATCATGCGGTTGGACCAGTCGAACATCCGGTGCCGGTCTTCGTCGGGCACACCCAGGAGGTCGGCGATGACGACGAGCGGGAGCTCGGCGGCGATGTCGGTGACGAAGTCGGCCCGGCCCTCTTCGATGACCGAGTCGATGATGTCGTCGGTGGCGGCGTGGATCCGGTCGTGCAGCTGGGCCACCATCCGGGGGGTGAACCCCTTGTTCACCAGCCGGCGGTACCGGGTGTGCAGCGGGGGGTCCATGTTCAACATGATCAGCTGCTGTTGGACGAGCTCGTCCTCGGGCAGGTCCCAGAGGTAGGTGGCCTGCCGGTGGGAGGAGAAGTGCTCGTAGTCGCGGTTGACCGTCGTGCAACCGGCATGCGAGGTCACCGCCCAGAAGCCCGGCCCGTCGGCCTCCTCCTGCCACCACACGGGCGCGTTCTTTCGCAGGAAGGCGAACCACTCGTGGGGGACCCGGTCGGCGAAGGGCCGGGAGTCGGTCAGATCGATGTCCTTGAAGTCGACCTGATCGGGGCCGACGGTGGTCGATGACATATCGGATTCTCCGTCCATTCGATCAGACAATGTGTCCGATGGGATGGATGGTACGTCCGGTCCCCTGGCCTGTCAATGACCCCCCGGGGCAGGCGCCGTCAGGCGCCCCAGTCCACCCGGCCGTCGATGATGACCCGCGGCTCCTCGGTGAGCACGAAGTCGAGATGGTCGAGGTCCAGGAATTTGGTGATGTCCTCGAACATCTGGGGTGAGTCGTCCTCGCTCATGTGGGCGTGGTACTCGTCCATGGACGCGAACCACTGGACGGTCACGCCGTCATACCCCGACCGGTCGTCGTCGCCGCGGTAGTCGTCGAGCGGACGGGGATTCTGCTCGTAGCGGAGGACGTGGGTCCCACAGCGGCCGTTGGCGATCAGGGGAGCGTGACGGTCCCTCCAGTACGCCTGGAACTCGGCGGGCGTCATCCCCTCCTTGCGCTTCAGCAGGCAGGTCAACTTGATCATCGAGGTCTCCCCTGGTGGAGGTGGCGTTCATCGGACCGTCGGTGGCGGCCGGTCGTGCCGGTCACAGAGGATCCACCTTCCGGATTCCCCATTGCAAACCGGGGACCCGTCATCCACCGACCGGATCAACCGGCCACCGGGGTGCAGAAGAGGTCGGTGATATAGGGCATGGCAATCGGGTCGCCCAGTGTGGATCCGAAGGCGCCCACCTCGTCCAGGAGGACCCGGCGCTCCGGCTCGGGCAGGACCTGGACGTAGCTGCGGGAGGCGACCTGTTCGACGAAGGCGGTGCGGTCGAGCCACTGGGTGAACGGGTACCGGGTGCGTTGCACGGGTCCGAAGAGGCCGGACTCGTCGACGACGGCCCCGAAGTCCTTCCCCATCGGGTAGGGCTGGCAACGGTCCCACTTGCTGATCCGGACCAGCTCGGCCATGGCCGGATCGGACTCGTCCCGCTCGTTCCAGATGAGCGCCAGCCAACCATCGGGTCGGAGCACCCGGGCGATCTCGGGCAGGGCCCGGGACGGGTCGAACCAGTGGAAGGCCTGTCCCACGACCACCGTATCGACGGCGTCGCCCGCCACCGGGATCATCTCGGCCGTCCCGCCGGCCAAGGCCACCCCGGGGACCGCGCCCTGGAACACCCGCCGCATCGAGGCGGAGGGCTCCAGGGCCAGGCAGACCGCCCCGCCCCGCTGCAGCTGGCGGGTCAGCTTTCCGGTGCCCGCGGCCAGATCGAGCACCCGGGACCCGGAGGTGATGCCGGCGACGGCCCGCAGGTCGGCCACCGCGGTGTCCGGATAGCCGGGTCGGGCCCGCTCGTAGATGTCGGAGCCGGTCTCGAACCCGAGCCGACCCAGCTCCCGGCCGGTCGGGGGTGCCGGTTCGGCCCTCGACATGGGCAGATTCTATTGTCGAGGGCGGGCATCGGCCGCCACCCACGCCTTGTACGGACGGAGCGAACGCGGAAGTCGCCATTGCCGACCGACGCTGTCGGCCGAGGCGAACCGGATCGTGATCCCACCTGGCCCGAAGTAGTGGCCGAAGCCCCGAGGTACCGGACAGCGCTGTGGAACTGTGAGGCAGCGACTACTTGACCGTGAGGGTGAAGCCTTGCACTCCAGCGGCCGCAGCGCCGTTGACGGCTGTAAGCACCAGGGGATAGCTACCCGAGGTACCTGGGCCCGGAGTCCCAGCAATGGTTGCATCGCCGGTTCCGCTGGTGGTGAACGAAACTCCGGCAGGCAGCGAACCGCTCTCGGTCACGGTCGCGGTGGGATTTGCTCGGGTCTTGACTGTGAAGGTCTTGTCCGAGCCGACCCTGAAGTTCGTCGCCGAACGGGAGATGATGGTGGGGGCCACGAAGAGGTGAGCCTCGAGGAACGTGACCGTCGGCGTAAGTTCGATGTTGGCATAGCCGCTGGCGTGGGCGCACTCGCTGTTGAGGTCGAGCTGCACGGTGTCGCCGGCGTGCTGGAGGTCACCGGCCATCTCCTTGGCCTGGGCCGGATTCACGATCTCGCACCCGAGCTTGTAGTCGGTCGAGCTGGCCAGCAGCGTGGCCGGATCGCCGGGCTGTACGAGGGACACGGCGGATGCCGCGGTGGCCGTGGCCTGACAGGCCGGCACCGTCGGGTCGCTGCACCCGAGGTAGTACTCGGCGTTTCGGAGCTGGGTCGGGTCGATGGTGCCGCTGGGGCCGACGGTGAAGTCGTAGCCGCCCGACCAGCCGACGTCAGCCACCACCTGGGCCGAAGGGTCGCTCCGTTGGGCCTGCATGGCCGAGTAGACGGCAAGGGTGGCTCCCGCCGAGGAGCCGAAGGAGGCCAGCCGGGTGCCGTCCACGTTGAACCGGTGGGCATGGGCCCGGATGTAGCTGATGGCCGCCATCACGTCCTGGGACTCCATGGGGAAGCCGACGGTGGTGGCGCTGTCCAGTCGGTAGTTGATGGAGAAGGCGGCCATGCCGTCGGCGGCCAGCTGGGTGGCGATGGTGGCGAACCCGGCCTTGTCGCCACCGATGAACCCTCCCCCGTGGATCACGATCACGCCTGGGGTCTTCTGGGTCGCCCCGCTGGGCAGGTAGGCGTCGAACTCGTGGCTGACCCCGTCGGTGCAGGCGCCCTTCACCGACTGATAGCAGAGGTTGGACTCGATCGTCACCGGGTAGGCGGCGCCGGCCGGGGGAGCGTTCGTCACCACGCTGGTCAGCGGGATCCCCAGCGCGATGACGGCAGCGAGGACGGTCGAGAGCTTCTTCAGCATGTGAGGCACCTTTGGGTGAAGGGTCCGATTCAACGGCAGTTCTATCGCCCAATTGTTAGCAATGCATGAGGATCCACCAACTGACGCGGGGACTTCAAAGGCTTGGGGTTACACGTCCATGCAGTTGGATTGGGAGGGCTCGGCGCCGGCAAGGCCTCGGCCGCCTGGACCTGATCCATTTGACGGGACCGACGGCGGCACAGGCCACGACCTTTGCCCGCACCGACCACCGGGCGTGGTCACGCAACGCTCAATCAGACGGGCGTTGGCCCTAACCGTTTCCGAACATCTGTGTTATACGGTCCCCGTCTGAGTAGGCGACGAGGGACCGTTGGACCCGGTAGTTCCAGGATTTGGACCCGGCGGTGCCAGGATTCGAGGAGGCTCCAGAGGAGCCAAGGGGAGGTGGTCGCGATGTCCCATGGATCGATGAGACCCCGGACGGCGGTGCTGTCGGTGCTGTCGGTGCTGTCGGTTGTGACGGTGCTGTCGGTTGGGACGGTGGTCGCCACCACCGGAGGCTCGGAGGCATGGGCCCGGGGTGCGACCCCGTCTGCTCCTGTGATCACCCAGCAGCCCCAGCCAGTTGCGGCCAAGTTCGGCAAGACGGCCACTTTCCACGTGAAGGCCGTCGGCTCTCCAAAGCCGTCCCTCCAGTGGCAGGTCTCCTGGTCAGGCGGTCCCTACGTCGACACTGGCTCCCCGTCCTCCGCCCTGCAGGTTCCAGCCACCCTGGCGGTCGACGGGAACCGCTACCGGGCCGTGGCCACCAACGCCTCAGGGTCGTCCACCAGCCAGAGCGCGGCTCTCACTATCGCCGTTTCGTCCAAGGACAAAAAGGTGAAGGCCCGGATCTCCGGGCTGTTCGACAAGGGGAGTGGGACGCCTTATCAGCTCGATCAGGCATTTCCCACCACACCCACGAGCGAGCTGTCCGGCTACGCTCAGGCGTTCGCGGGAATCGTCGTCAACGAGACCTGGGCGCAGCTGGAGCCGACGCAGGGCCAACCGGACTTCACCCCTCTCGACAGTTCTCTGGCTGCCGTCACCGCCTACAACAGCGCCAACCCGGGCCACCCCCTGACCGTTAAAATGCGGGTCTTCGGTGGGTTCGCCGCCCCAGACTGGGCCAAGTCGCTGGACGGGGCGCCGATCAGCGTGCCCGGCGACCCGACCAGGCCGGTCGGCGGAACCCTTGGACGGTACTGGCTCGCCGACTACGAACAGCAGTGGACGGCCTTCCAGGCGGCCCTGGCCCAGCACTACGACAAGAACGACCTAGTCAGCCAGGTGGCCGTCACGTCGTGCAACACCATTACCGGCGAACCGTTCATCATCGATGGAACCGTCGTCACTGCACTGACCACCGCTGGATGGACGCAGAACGAACAGGTGCAATGCGTGGAAGGCGCTCTGGGCAACTATGCGGCGTGGCAACGCACGCCGGTCGATTTCACCATGAATCCCTCGCCACTGAGCGGGGCCACTCAAACGGTGGTGAGCCAGTGCGCCCAGACGGTGGTCACCGGGGAGCTGCCGCTCTGCATCCTCGACAACCACGGGCTCACCGACTCGGTGACCACGCAGCAGGCCAGCCTGTACGCCAGCATCAGTGCTGCATGGCAGCTGTACGACGGTGCTGTTCCGGTGGACTTCCAGACCATCGGTCCGAACGGCTTCAATCTTTGTACGGCCATTGGAATCGCCGTCGGCCATCATGCCCAGTCGGTCGAGGTATGGCCCCCGGGGCCCCGGTACAGCGGGTTCGATGAGTACACACCAGCGCAGTTGACGGCCTGGAATCAGGCCCTCACCGCCGGCACCGCCCCCGCCTGCAGCTGATCAAACCGGTCCGCCGGTCCGGTTCGGGACGGCCTCAGCCCAGAGCAGGCTCGACTGCTGCGGCTGGTCAGGCTACGGGTCGATGGCTGTTCACTGGACAACGACACCGCAGGCACGGCCACCGGGTAGGGCGATATCGGTATCGTGACGGTTGGGGATGGCCGATCGGAGGGGTGGTCGGTGATCCAGTCTGACGTGGTCCCAAGGTTGATTTCCGCCTCGAGAGGCGTCCAGGACAAGTCGACGTCAGGAGCACGTCGCTTCGTTCGATTCACAGGGATGAAGCGGCGGTGGATTCCGCCCGGCATTCGATGCCAGCGGTGGCGTGCGTGACCTCGCCGGCACTACTGGTTCCTCATCAGGATCCTCGTGTTGGCCCGCTGAGCTGGGCATTCAAGAGACTCAGGCCAGCTCCAGGCACCCCGGACGAAGACATCCGGACCTCGACGGCAGCCAGGTGAGTGCTGAGACGACCGATCAGATAGCGTCGAGCGGTGACTGCTGCCCAATCCGGCCGTGACGAAGCGCCGGCACCGACCGGCCCACCAGCTCCCGGCCGTCCCCTCGAGATTCGCCGCCCCTTCGTCGAGTCGCCTCGTCGGTGGCTCAATTCCGCCGTTCACGCCGGTTGGAGGTGGTTGGCCGAACACGGTGCCACCGGCCCCGGTGACGCCGCGGCCAGGCGGTTCGGAAGCTTCGGCGAGGGGAGCTGCCTGGCCTTCCCGCCCGGGGCGATCTTCGGTGAGCAGTGGATCGCCATCGGGGCCGACACGCTGGTCGGGCCACACGTGAGCATCTCCGCCGGGATGGTGCCGGGGCAGCTCATGGTCACCTATCCGGTCGTCCGCATCGGCGACCGATGCATGATCGGCCGGGGGAGTCATATCGTCGGCCACTTCAACGTGGAGATCGGGGACGACGTCCACACCGGTCCCTACGTGTACATCACCGACCAGAACCACGGATACGAGAACCCCGACGTGGTCGTCCACCGGCAGTGGCCGAGCGATGTCCCGGTGAGGATCGGAACCGGCAGTTGGCTCGGAACCGGTGTGGTGATCCTCCCGGGCACGGAACTGGGGGCCAACGTCGTGGTGGGAGCGGGCGCCGTTGTGCGCGGCGTCTTCCCCGACCATTGTGTGATCGCCGGTGTGCCGGCCCGCATCATGCGGCGCTACGTGCCCGGGTCCGGGTGGGTCGACGGAGCCGCCGGCTGGCCGGACGGATCAGTGTCCCGATCAAGTCGCCGGACACCGTTCACACCTCCGGTTCCGCCCACACCGGATCGGGCACCTTCTGCCGCGCCGTCCGCGCCGTCCGCGCCGACACCGGTTCCGTCCGCACCGGCCGCACCGGCCGCGGCGCCACCGGTTGCTGTGCCGTGCGCGCCGACACCGGTTCCGTCCGCACCGGCCGCGGCGCCACCGGTTGCTGCGACGTCCGCGCCGACACCGGTTCCGTCCGCGCCGGCTGCTCCGTCGACCCACCCTGACCCGGGCACTGCTCCCGATGCGGTAGTGGATGCCGCCGTCCCGGCCCGGCCCAGCCCGTACCGGCGCACCACCTCGGAGGCTTCCTCCCGGCCCTGAGCGATCAGCGCTGGGGTGCCGGAGAAGTCGTCGAAGTCCCGGGGCTCGTCCTCGCTCCCGCTCATCACGATGACCTCCACCCCCGCCGGCAACTGGGTCATGTCCCGGGCGAACCGGGCGTGGATGGAGATGAACAGGGCGTTGAGGATCGACTCGACCGGCCGCTTGGACGACGCCGGCGTGTAGATGGGAGCGCTGCACAACAGGACGACGATGCGGGTGGCCCCGGCATCGATGGCCCGGCGGATGGGCACGTTGTCGACCACCCCGCCATCGATGAAGCGCTCGCCGTCTATCTCGACGGGCGGGAAGACGGCGGGGATGGCCGCGGAGGCCAGAACCGCGTCGACCGCAGGACCATAGGTGAACCACCGCTCTCGGCCGTCCCTCAGCGAGGTGGCCACCACCTCGATGGGGATCACCGCATCCTCGAGCCGTTCGAAGGCGACGCCCTCTTCGATGATGGCCCGGAGTCCGGAATTGGCAAAGACCGAGTCCCGCTGCCGGAAATAGAGCCACGGCCCGTGCAGGCGGCCCTGGGGGTAGACGAGCTCCCGGGTGAGTCCGGTCCAGGTCTCGGTCATCCGTTCGACCCCGCGCCGGGTGGGGTCGCCGGCGAAGGCGGCGCCGTTGAGGGCGCCGACCGATGACCCATAGATCCGATCGGGCACGAACCCGTGCTCGGTGAGCACCTGTAGCATCCCGATCTGGACCGCCCCCCGGACGCCTCCTCCGGCCAGTACCAGTGCGGTGATCGGTCCTGGATCCTCCTCCTCCTCCTCGTCCTCCAACTCCGCCTGTTCGGCCAGCCAGCGCGACCGGGCGACGGCGGCGCGTTGGAGGGTGAAGCGGATGACCAGCACGATGAGCACCACCGTGACCACGACGAACAGGGTGAAGACGACCAGGAACGACGTGCCGGCGGCGGCGAACAACATCTCGTCAAGAGGCTACCGGCGGGGGACCGGCCCGCCGCGATCCCACGCCGGTCCTCCCGGTAGCCTGCCGGGGTGAGACACCCTTCGGGCACACTGAGGGCATGCTCGCCATGGTGACCGACCGCGCAGAGGAGGGTCCTGCGGTCGAGCGGCGAAGACAGGTGGTCACGGCGGGTGGCGCCCGATCCGTTCCCGGCCCGATGAAGGTCGTCCGACGCCCCCCGCGTGCATCACATGACTGGCACCCCCTGGCCGGGCAGGCGATCCTCGAGCGCCTGCGGGTCACCGGCCGTCCCCGCCTGAAGTCGGATCCCGACCTCCAGGTTCGGCTCCGGGGAAGCCTCGAACGCGGTCTCCTGGGCCACGACCGAGACGCCGGTCACGACGCACCGGTGGCGGGCTCGGGCGCAGCCCCCCCGTCGCCGTCCTCGCCGGTGGTGGTGGTGACCAAGGACCGCTTGACCGGTGTCCTGGCCTGCGAGGCCCATCACGTCGCCGGCGAATTCGGCGACCGGCCCCCGACTCCCGCCATGGCCTGCGGGGCCCTGGTCGACGTGCTCTTCCGCCAACTGATCGCCGTAGGCTCCATCGACGACCCAATGGCCGACGGGATGGCCGCTCTCGGCGTCGACGACCGCCAACAGGACCTGGTCTCGTGGATCGTGGGGATGGCCCCTGCCGAGCGGGAGGCGCTCCGCGCCGAGGTCGAGCGGCAGGCCGGCGCCCTCATTCGCCATTGGCCGGCACTCGAGCCGGCATGGCTTCCCCGCACACAGGAGTCGATGCGGGTCGGGTTGGCCCGCGGGGCGGTCGAGCTGTCGGCGCGGGTCGATCTGGCCATCGGCCGGCCGGCGGAGGACGAGGCCTCGGTCGCCCTGGTGGAGATCAAGGCGGGTGCACGGCGGGTGGAGCACCGGGCCGACCTCCATTTCTATGCGCTGGTGGAGACACTCCGGAGCCCGGCGCCTCCCTTCGTGGTGGCCACGTACTACACGCGGACCGGAGAACTGGACGTGGATCCGGTGACCGAGGAATTGCTGGTCGGTGCGGTGCGGCGCACCATCGTCGGCACCCGCTCATTGTGGAGTCTGGCCCACGGGTCCATTCCCCGACGCACCCCGAACAGCCTGTGCGGCCGGTGCACCCTGCTTCCGGAGTGCGAGCCCGGCCAGGCGAGGGTGGAGCGGTCGGAGGCGGCGTGGGCTCGGGGGCCGGAGGACGGCGGATGAGGCCCGGCCAGCTCACCCGCGCCCTCTCGGCTCCCCCGACGTGCTCTGTCGACGATGCATGTCGCGCCCACCTCCGCGACCGACTCTCGTCTGGGCTCGCCCCGCTGGTCGAACGGCTTCCGCGCCGCCAGAGGCTGGTGGTCAACCTTTCGGACCTCCGCCGGGCCAGGGAGCGACCCGATTCACCGAGCCGCCAACAGGAGCCGTTTGCGTGGAAGCCGGTCTTCGTCCGACGATCGCTGGGACTGGCGGTAGTGGACGCCTGCGCCGTCGGGCGCTTCCGGTCGCCGGCCGAGGCCGTCGGGCCGGTGGCGTCCGAGGCCGTGGCGGAATGGGAGCGGACCGGCTGGCGTGCCTTCCACTGGGAGCCCTGGTTTGCCGGTCTCCACCGGGGGGCCCGGGCCCTGGTCCTGTCCGAGGCGGTGACCTGGGCAACGAGCCTGTGGGCCTCGTTCGACTGGGCCGCGTTCAACGAGCGTCCCCGGGTTGGCGGCGGTGACGACCAGTGGGTCTGCCCGGACGCCGGCGCCCTGATCCTCAAGGGCCGGTCCGAGCTGCGCGTCCCGCTGGCGGCCACCGGGCCGGACGGGGCCGCGGGGCCGGTGGCGCTGGCATGCGTGGCCGGAGGGCGCCCATCCGATGAGTGGGCCGCCGAGCTTGCCTATCCCGCCCTGGTGGCGGCGTTGCGTTCACCCACCCGTCCGGTGCCCGCGAGGGTGGCGGGTCTGTGGCCGGACGCCGGCATCCACCTCGTCGTGGACATCGACGGCGAGGTCCTGGCCTCGGCCGTCGACCGGGTCGTGGCCAAGGTGCACGTCATGGTCGAGGCCCGCCGGTTGCTGGCCCAGCCGGCCTGAGTCCGGTCTCAGGCGGCCATGACGTCAGAGGGGAACCACCCTCAGGACATCCCGTTCAGAAGAGCGCTCTGGCCGCCTTGGCGTCGGGCTTGCCCGCCGCGGTAAGGGGTATCTCGTCCACGACCAGCATCTGGCGCGGGAGCTTGTAGCCGGCGATGAAGGATCGACAGTGCTCTTGGAGGCCTTCGAGAGTCGGGGCGCCGTGGCCGCGCTTCGGATGCACGACCGCCGCCACCCGCTCCCCGAAACGGTCGTCGGGTATGCCCACCACGATGGCGTCGAAGACGTCCGGGTGGGTCTTTACCGCTGCCTCCACCTCCTCGGGAAAGACCTTCTCGCCCCCCGAGTTGATCGAAGCCGATCCGCGGCCGTGGACGGTGATGGTGCCGTCGGGCTCGACCGAGGCCAGATCGCCGGGCAACGACCACCGCACGCCGTCGGCGTCCACCGGGAAGGTGGCATCGGTCTTGGCCTGGTCCTTGTGGTACCCGAGTGGAATGCGCCCGGTCCGGGCCAGACGGCCGATCCTCCCGTCCCCGGGGCTCAGGGGGTGCAGCTCATCGTCGAGCACCGTGGTGTCGGCGCCCATCACGAACCTCGGGCCGGCGGCCCCGTCCTCGACCGCTCCTTGGGCACCGCTCTCGCTCGACCCGAATCGGTCCATGATGATCACATCGGGCAGCTGCTTCCTCAACTCGTCCTTGACCGTCGCCGACAGCATGGCGCCACCGGATCCGACCACGAGCAGCGAGGAGGTGTCGTAGGTCCCCGCAGGCGCCTCCGCCAGCGCGTCGGCCAGTGGCCGGGCCATGGCGTCGCCGACCAGTCCCACCGAGACGACGCGCTCATCGCCGATGAGGCGCCACAGCCGGTCGGGGTCGTAGAAGTGCTCGGTGTAGAGCACTGCGGTCCCGCCCATCATGAATGCGTTCCACATCACCCACTGGGCGTTGCCATGCATGAGGGGGCCGACGACCAGCATCACCGCCCGGGTCGTGTCATCCGTGTTCAGCCGGCCGGCCAGCTGTTCCGGCCGGGTGATGGGCTCTGCGCCCCAGCCCCCACCACCCATGGCGGCGAAGAAGATGTCCTCCTGGCGCCAGAGCACGCCCTTGGGCATGCCGGTGGTCCCCCCGGTGTAGAGGGCGTAGATGTCATCCGGCGACCGGGGCCCGAAGTCGCGGGCCGGCGGAGAGCTGGCCAGCGCCTCCTCGTAGGGACGGGCGTGGCCGGCGTCCGCGTCGGAGCCGTCCTCGACCACCAGCAGATGGAGGGGTGTCGGCAACTCGAGACCCTCGAGCGACCCGGTTGCGAGGGGCGAGAGGGCCCGCTCGAAGACCAGCGCCTCCAGATCGGCGTTCTCGACGACGTAGCGGAGCTCGGGTACCACGTAGCGGTAGTTCAGATTGATCGGGACGGCCCGGGCCTTGTAGCACCCGACCATGGCCTCCACCCATTCGGCTCGGTTGAAGGCCAGGATCCCGACGTGTGCGCCGTGGCCGATCCCATTGCGGGCGAGATCGTGGGCGAACCGGTTGGACCGGTCGTCGAGCTGCCCATAGCTCAGCCGGACGGCTCCGGCGACCAGGGCAAGGCGGTCCGGCACCGTTTCGACCACGATCTCGAACAGGTCGGCCAGGTTGAATTGCCTGGTGCCCATCGCACCTCTCCTCGTCTGATCAACGCAGTGGCCCGGTCCGATCGGATGGGGGGCCCTAGGATGCAGCCGTCGCTCGGACACTCTGTAGCACGTCCCGCCGGGGAGCCGGGCAACATGGCCGCCGGTCGGACCCGGGGGGGACCTTGGGACGGACCGCCAGGGGGACGAACCGAGAATTGACCAGGAGGAGTGGCGCATTGGGCAGTGAGACCGGCCGTGGCAGCGGTATCGCCGGGTGGTCGGCGCTGGTCACCGGCGGCGGCAGCGGCATCGGGCTGGGAGCCGCCTCCCGACTGGTGCGCGACGGTGCCCACGTGACCATCTGCGGGCGGACCGAGGAGAGACTACGGGCCGCGGTGGCCTCGCTGGAGGCGGCGGCCGAGGCGCCCGGCCCGGCCGGCGCGTCCGGAGGGACCGCCGCCTACGTTGTGGCGGACGTGACCGTCGAGGACCAGATCGCCGCGGCGATCACTACGGCGGCCGCAGCGCGGGGCCGGCTGGACATCCTGTTCGCCAATGCCGGAGGGGCGGCACACATGGGCCCGATCGCCGGGGCCGACCTCGACCAGGTGCGGGCCACGGTCGACCTCAATCTCGTCGGGACCTTCCTCTGCATAAAGCACGCCGCCCCCCTCATGGCCGCCGGGGTGGGCAGCGCTGCCGACGACGGCGAGCCCGCGGGAGGCTCGATCATCGGGATGTCCTCGGGGGCGGGGCACTTTCCGCACCGCTACCTGTGGGCGTACGGGGCGGCCAAGGCGGGGATCGACATGCTCTGCCGGTACGCCGCCGAGGAGCTGGGCCGGTCGGGCATCCGGGTCAACACCGTGCAGCCGGGGATCGTCGACGACGAGTTGATGGCCCCGATCACCGCAGGAGGGCCGCTGCTCGACGACTACCTGGCCGAGATGCCCATCAGCCGTCTGGGGACGGTCGAGGACATCGCCTCGTTGGTCAGGTTCCTGGCCGGCCCGGAGTCGGCGTGGATCACCGGCGAGAGCTTCGCGGTGGACGGCGGGCACCACCTTCGTCGAGGGGCCAACTACGGGCTGTTGTTCGGCGAGTAGGGCGCGGCGGGCCTTCGAGCATGCCCACCGGCACCGCCCACACGGCCACCCAGAACGTGGTGATCGTGCCCCCCGGGCGACCAGCGGTCCCATCACCATCCGGACCGCGGCCGGGACCGGCACCAGCGCCTCGTCCTTCTCGGTGACCGGAGGGTGCTCCGAGGCCTGCGGGCCTGCAAATCCCGGGCCAGCCCCCGGTAAGGTGACGAGCGTGGATCCACCCGAATCGGCTGAGGTGGCCCCGGTTCGGACAGGGGTCCGGCTGACCGGCACCGAAGCGGTCAAGCTGCACGTGACCCTGGCCACCGGGCTCGCACTGTGTGCCGCGGCCTTCGCCTTCGAGTTGGAGCGGGCTCTGGGCGGCAACTCGTTGAGTTGGGCCTACGTGTTCGAGTGGCCGCTGTTCGCGGTCTTCGCCGTCTACATGTGGTGGAGCACCCTCCACCAGAGCCGACCCGGGCGGCGTCCGGACCGGAGGCCGACGGTCGCGCCCGAGCACGTGCAGATGCTCAAGGCCTGGCAGGAACATCGGAGGCAGATGGCGGAGCACGAGGCGGAGCACGGGTCCCGGCCGGCCGGCACCGAGCCCCGATCCGGGCGCTGAGCCGCGCTGCTCGAGAGCTGCCGGATCGGTGGGAGAAGTGGAAGGCGAGGACGACATGCCGGGAGCAGACCACGGGCCGCAGACCGATGAAGGGCGGTCGGTGACCGAAGGCCGACCGTGACCTACGTGACCGCCCACTGGTCGTTCGATCCCTTTCTGGTCGTCGTCGCCGCCATCGTCGCGGTCCACGAGGTGGGACTCTCCCGCCTTCGCCGGCGCTCCACCCGCGCCCACAACCGTCGCCGTCGGCTGCGCTCGCTCGCCTTCTACGCCGGCCTGGGCCTCCTGTTGCTCTCGGTCGAGTCGCCGATCGACTTCTGGGCCGGCGACTACTTCTTCGTGCACATGGTCGAGCACCTGCTCATCGCCTTCTACACCCCGATCCTGATCGTGGCGGGCGCCCCGTGGATCCCGTTGCTCTTCGCCCTGCCGGTCGGAGCCAGACGGAGGGCCGGGCGTTTCGTCCTTCTCGGACCGTGGTCCAGGACCCTGCGGGCGGTCGGCCGGTTCGTCGCCAGCCCCTGGTTCGCGGTCATCTCCTTCAACGCGGTGATGGTGTTCTGGCACGTCCCCGCGCCGTTCGACCTGTCCGAGCGGAACCTGACCGTGCACGTCTGGCTGGCGCACGGGAGCTTCCTGGTCACCGGCGTCCTCTTCTGGCTCCAGATCATCCCCTCCCATCCGTTCAAGTTGAAGGCCAGTCCGCTCTGGCAGGCGGGAGCGATCATCGGGACCAACATCGTCATGTTCGTGCTGGCCATGTCGCTCAGCATCTTCAGCGCCACGGGCTGGTACTCGGTCTACGCCCATGTGCCGGGGGTGACCCTCTCGCCGTTCGCCGACCAGCAGATCGGTGCCGCCATCTTGTGGGTGTGCGGGGACTTCTGGGCCGTCCCGGCCCTCATCGTGGTGCTGAAGCGCGCCATCGAGTCCGAGGGCTCCCTCTCCAACGTGCTCGAACGGCTCTCGCACCGCGCCTCGGCACCTGGCCTTCCCCCAGCTGCGGCGGCGCCCACAGGGGCCGGCGACCAGTCATAGGGCCCGCCGCACATGGGTCCTGGCCGACCGACCGACCGACTGACCGACCGGTACTTGACCTGCCCCGACAGTCGGCCTACTGTCACCAACAAGGTCCGGATTCTTCGTGAATTCTTAATCAGGAGCGAGAGCCCTGACCGCAACGAAGGGGAGCGTCGGTCGCCGTGGAGTGACCGGATCCCCTGCAGTGAGGAGTACGGCATGTCTTTCGGGGGAAGGATTGCGGCGGCGCTCGGGCTCTTGGTCATCGCCGCCGGCCTGGCCGTATGGGCCGTGGTGGGCTTCATGCTCCCGACCCCGCCCACCGTCGACTTCACCTCCGCCCAGCCCGCCGGGGCACCGGTGGACCTGACCATCCAGACCGTCGGCTCCATCGGCTTCGGTGAGCACCCCACCTGGGTGTCCTATCTGGTCAAGAACCCGAGCGGGCAGTGGATCCACTCCACCATCTGGAAGGTGCCGGCCCACACCCGCATCAACTTGACCATCCAGCAGTTCGACTCGGGCAGCCCGCTCCGCAACCAGCAGTGGGGAATGGTCGCCGGCACCACCGGCGGCATCGCCACGCTCAACGGGAAGCCGTTTCACGTCTACGACTCCAACAGCGGCAACGGCGTCGGCCACACTTTCTCCATCCCCACACTGGGGATCTCCATCCCGCTGGTCGCCAACCCCTCCTCCGCTTCGAACATCTGCAGTCAGGCCCCGTGTTCCGCCCCCAGCTCGGTCGTCAACATCATCAAGGCCTCCTTCATCACCCCCGGGGCGGGTGAATATCCCTGGCAGTGCTTCGTCCCCTGCGGCCTCGGGTGGCTTTACGGGAACGGGGGCCCGATGAGCACCCTCGGCTACATGGGCGGATTCCTGGACGTCGTAGCATGACCAACGCCGAGGTCGACCCAGGGGAGCAGTCCTTCGTCGTGCCGGAGGCCAAGGAGCCCCGCCACCTGTGGCGGATGGTGGGCATCTGGTTCGTCCTCTCCGCCGTGCTGGTACCGCTCTACTACTTCCTGGTCGGGCCCCACGTGCCGCCGGGGACGATGACCTCGGCCGCCGAGTCCAATCAATTCGACTTCAACATCCTCTTCATGATCGCCCTGCCGGTCCTGCTGGCCGTGTGGATCTACCTCGGCTACTCCGTCGTCGTCTGGCGGGCATCCCGTCCGGGCGCGGCCGACCCGGTCGGGGGGCCCAAGGCCCGTGGCCACCTCGGGATGCAGGTCGGCTGGATCGTCACCACCACGGTGATCGTGCTGGGCCTGTTCGTGTTCGGTACGGTCGAATTGGTGACCAACGCCGGCTCGGGCGGGGGCCAGGGCCCCAACCCGATCTGGACACCGACCTCCCACACGATCCTGCCGGTGCAGGTCATCGGCCAGCAGTGGAAGTTCACCTACCGCTACCCGACCTTCGGCGGATTCGAGAGCCAGCAGCTGGTGGTTCCGAACGACACCACCATCGCCTTCCACGTGACCTCGCTGGACGTCATCCACAGCTTCTGGGCCTATCAGCTGAGCATCAAGGCCGACGCCAACCCCCAACAGGACAACGTGGCCTTCACCACCACCAAGGAGCTGGGCAGCGTCACCGTCCGCTGCAGCGAGTTGTGCGGGCTGTGGCACGGGGCGATGTTCAACTACGGAAAGGTCGTGTCCAAGGCCAGCTTCGTCGCCTGGGCGAAGGCCACCGAGGCGCTCACCGCGGCCAACACCAAGCTGCTGCCGCCGTTCGCCTACACCTACGTACCGGACGCCAACGGCGCCGACGGCGGCTACTACCCCGACAACATCGATCCCTACAGCAACGCAGAGGTCTACGGGGCCACCCCCGGGAAGTCCTAGGTGAAACAGTGATGGCTGAACGATGACCCTGACGACCGAACGAGACACCGAAGTCGTCTATCCGGACCCGACCCCCCCCGTGCTCGGCGGTTTCCAGGGGTTGCCGTCGAGGCCGGGGTGGTTCAGCCAGCACCTGGGGACAGCGGCCGTCGGCGCCGTGCTCGGGTACCTGCTCGGCCACTGGCTCGGGAACGTCGTGGCCAGCGGGTACACCAATGTGGCCAACAGCGGGGTCAACGCGGTGGCCATCACCGGCGGCCTGCTGCTCGGCGTCCTCGGCTGGCTCCTCGGCATCGGGGCGCTCAACTACCCGCTGGCCAAGATGGCCGGCCTCGAGCCGCGTCCCGACTACGAGTCGACCAGCTGGACCAGGTACCTGCGCTACACCGCCGACCACAAGGTCGTCGGCCTGCAGTACGTGATCGGCGTGCTTGCCTTCTTCTTCACCGGCGGGCTCCTGGCCATGGCCATCCGCACCGAACTGCTGTCGCCTTCCAGCCACGTCTTCGGGCCCGGCACCTACATCGCCATCGTGAGCGAGCACGGCACCATCATGATGATGATGGCCTCTTCGGTGGTGGTAGGCCCGCTCGGCAACTGGCTGGTACCGCTGATGATCGGGTCCCGACGGACCGCCTTCCCCCGGGTGGAGGCGTTCAGCTTCTGGATCTTCACGGCCGGTTACCTGGTCATCCTCTCCGCCCTCTTCTACGGCGGCTTCCCCACCGGGTGGACGGGGTACGCGCCGCTGCAGACCCAGGCCGGGGGCGGGATGATGTCCTACCTGGTCGGCTTCGGGGTGATCGGAGTGGGGATGATGGCCGCCGGCTTCAACCTGGCGGTCACGATCATCAACTACCGGGCGCCGGGCATGACCTGGAGCCGGGTCCCCATCTTCGTGTGGAGCATCCTGGCCACCTCCGCCCTGCTCACCCTGGCCACCCCGACGCTGGTCGCCGCCGGGCTGTTCGGGATCCTCGACCACACCGCCCAGACTGCCTTCTACGTCTCCGAGCACGGGGGAAGCTCGTTCCTCTGGCAGAACCTGTTCTGGTTCTTCGGCCATCCCGAGGTGTACATCATGGCCCTGCCCGGCTTCGGCATCGTGGCGGAGATCCTGCCCGTCTTCACCAGAAAGCCCCTCTTCGGCTACAAGGTGGCCGCCGCCGGGATGCTCGGGGTCGCGCTCTTGTCCTTCTTCGTCTGGCAGCACCACCTGTTCCAGAGCGGGATCAACCCCGACATGCGCCCGCTGTTCATGCTGACCACCGAGTTGATCTCCATCCCGACCGGGTTCATCTTCCTGGTCGGCCTCGGAACCCTCTACCGGGCGAAGATCAGGTTCGAGGTCCCCATGCTGTTCACCTTGGCCGTGTTCTTCAACTTCCTCATCGGCGGGGTCACCGGGGTCTTCCTGTCCGACGTCCCGGTCAACGTGACCGTCCACGGAGGCTTCTTCGTCCTCTCCCACTTCCACTACACGATCATGGGTGGGCTGATCTTCGCCTTCTTCGCCGGCCTCTACTTCTGGCTCCCCAAGATGACCGGCAAGACCATGAACAAGAAGCTCGGACTGATCCACTTCTGGCTCATGTTCATCTTCTTCAACCTGACCTTCTTCCCGATGTTCCTCATCGGCCTCCTCGGCCAGCCCCGGCGGGTGTTCGAATATGCGCAGAACCTTCAGGCACTCAATGACTTCTCCTCGATGAGCGCCTTCGTGCTCGGCGCCTCCTTCCTCGTCTTCGCCGCCAACTTCGTGTGGTCGATCTTCATCAAGCCGGTACCGGCCCCGGCCAACCCCTGGGACTCGCTCGGGCTCGAATGGCAGACCCCGACTCCGGTTCCCTACTACAACTTCGAGCGCATCCCCGTGGTGCTGACCGATCCCTATCACTACGGCGAGGGGAGCCCTCCCGCCGTCGCCGACCTCGGGCAGGGAGGGCTGGTGGCGGCCGCAGCCTCCTCGCCGGCCAGCGTCGCCGAGGACCCCCGACCGCCGGCCCAATGAGTGGAGACAACTGGTGACCGATATCGCCGACAAGCCCCCGCTGTACACCGAGACCCCCGAGGAGAGGGAGTTCGAGTTGCGCGCCGCGGTCGGCGCCTACTGGTCGGGAGGACGCCTGCTGATCGGCATGTACACCTTCCTCTTCGCCTCCCTGGCCTTTGCCTACTTCTACCTGCGGTCGAACAACTCGGGCCAGCTGTGGCGGCCCGGCGGGGTCACCGCCCCGACCGGGACCGGCTGGGCAATCGCCGCCATCGTGGTGGCGTCCGCGATGCTCACCGTCTACGGCCAGTGGCGACTGCGCTCGGCGTCGATCCTGGACTGGGAGGTGGCGGGCTGGACGGCGGTCCTCGGCGGACTGGTGGCCTTCGGCCTGCAGATATGGCAGTTCACCAAGCTCCCCTTCTTCCCCGGGTCCAGCGGGTATGCGTCGTGCTTCATCGGTTGGGCAGTGATGAACCTCTTCCTCATCATCAGCGGGGTGTACTGGCTCGAGACCAACCTGGCCATGAGCCTCCGCCTCCGCCGCCTCGACGCCGAGGACGGGACGCCCGCCACCTCGATGGGCCCTTCCGCCCAGCTCTTCCGGGCCAACGTCGAGTCCTGCACCTACTTCTGGGGATTCATGGCCGTGGTGAGCGTCCTCTTCTGGGTGCTCTTCTACCTGATCTGACGGGACGATTGATGGTTTGCACGCGCCTCCGGTATCGTTGTGAGCACGGAGCCAGAGTGAGGTGGATCGGCCAGTGACGTTGGACACAGACACCTTCATCGGCGGTCAGGTACTGACCATCGCAATACCACTCGGCACGCTCTTCGTGGTTTGCATCTGGGGATTCTTCCAGCGCCGCTCACACCGATGAGGGCTGGGGCCGCGTCGGACCGGTCCCCTGAGCCATCCGCAGCGAAACTGCTCGAAACGGGCAGGCTGGTGCTGTGCGCCATTGCCGTCGGTTTGCTGATCGCCTGCCTGGTCCCGCCGCTGGCCACCTCGGCCGGGCGCTACGAATTCGCCGAGGCGCTCCAGTTCTCGCTGCTGGCCGTCGTGGTGCCCGCGCTCCTCGTCATCGGCATGCCGTGGCGCCTCGTCGGTCTGGCCGCACCCCGTCCCCCCGACGACGAGGGCATCATGGCGGCGCCGGCCAGCTCGCTGCTCCCCATCGACAGGCTCGCCCTCGGCCGGCGACACCACCCCGAAGCCCTGCGGAGCGTGGCCTTCGCCGCCCTCTTTTTGGCCGGGGCGATTGGCTGGAGGATCCCGCCCACCGTCGACGCCCTGGCCCGGCACCCGTGGCTGGCCGGTGTCGAGGCGGCCACGCTGTTGGCCGTCGGGTCCGGGCTCTGGCTCGAGTTGGTGGAGTCGCCGCCCCTCGTCCCGAGGCTGTCACGTCCCCACCGGGTGGCGCTGGCCGCGGTGTGCATGTGGACCATCTGGGTGCTCGCCTATCTCGTGGGGCTGTCCCATGTCTCGTGGTACCACGCCTACGGGCACCACCCCGGGGCGGGACTGAGCCTCTCCGCCGACCAGCAGCTGACCACGTGGACCATGTGGTTCATCTCCGGATGCGCATTCATACCGGTGATCTTCTGGAACCTGATCCGCTGGCTGCAGTCGGAGGAGGACCCCGATGAGGAGCTGCACCGACTGGTGCGCCAGGTGCGGTCCCGGGAACGCCCGCTCGACCACGGGCAGGCCGGCCCGTAGCAGCAGGGAGCGGTCAGGGTGAGGTCCGGCCCGGCGGCCGCCCCCAGCCGGTCCGCAGGTGCAGCCGGTCTCAGGTGCCGATGAGGTGGGGGAGGTCCGGGAGCGCGGGCATGGGCAGCTTGGCGTTCAGCGTCTTGTCGGCCGTCTCCACGTAGCTGTTGGCCAGCGCCCGGTCCCTGGCCAACAGCGCCTCCTGCTTGGAGAGGTCGGCGACCGTGGAGGCGCTGGGGGGGCCGGCGTCCAGGGCCTGGATGTCCTCGATGGCAGCGAGCGCGTCAGACGTCGCCCACAGCGTGCCCACGCTGACCACCTGTTGGATGCTCTTCCCCCCTGGTGATCCCGGCACCTCGACAGTGGAGAGGTTGAAGATCGAGTTGCTGGTGAACGAACAGGCGGTCTGGTCGTCCAGGAGCAATTTGGGCACGCGGGACCGGTCGGACGCGGTGAGGCCGCCCGTCCTCGAGTCCTGGTAGATAATGAAGGTCTCCCGGACCGCGTAGGCACAGCCGCTGAGGTCGCCGTTGATCTCGTTCATGAGGCTGGTCTGGGCGGCGGCGTCCTGGGCGACGGTCGTCTTCCCCGGCAGGTCGACGACGACCGATGCGGCCACGATCACCGCCACGGCCACCGCTGTCAGCACCCACGGTCGCCGGTACCAGACAGGCCGTCCGCGCGCTTGGACGACCACGCCGTCGATTCCGTACGGGTCGACCGGGCGGCCGCCCCCCCCTTCGACGATCATCGGGCCGGCCCGGGCGCGATCACGAGGTCTGTCCGAGCAGGCCCGCCGCGGAGTCGGCGATTCCCTGGGCGAACCGGTGGATGCCGTCCGGGGCCAGGCTGTAGACGCCGAGCTGGTTCTCGTCGGCGAACGGAGTGGCGCGCAGCTCCATCGATCCATTCGGGCCGATGAAGTCCATGAGGTCGGTGTGGGTGACCACCTGGGTCGACCGCTGGACCGCCACGGTGACGCCGTAACTGGTCCAGAGGCGGTTGAGGGCGGACAGCGACCCGTCGAGGAAGACGACGTGCGCCCGGTTCAAGAGCCCGGTCTGCATCAGGGCGGGCGGAACCGGCGCGGGGGAAGTAGAGCGGGGGTCGGAGTTCACGATCACGAACTCGACGTCCGCGCCCCTGGCGCCGAGCATGCCGACGGCCTGTTCGATCTCACTGGACAGGACGGGGCAGATGTCGTTGCACTCCGAGTTGAAGAAGGTCAGTACGACGACCTTCCCACGGGCACCGGCCATGGTCCATGGCGCCCCGTTCTGGTCCTGCAGGGCGAGTGCCGGCGCCTGGTTGCCGGCGAGCCGGGTCAGTCCGATGAAGGCGTTCAGGGAGGAGGTGATGGGTGGGGACCCGGGCGGTACGGGCGTAGGCGGGGCGACAGCAGGCGGGGCGACAGCAGGCGGGGCGGCAGCCTGCGGCGTGGCACCTCCGGTACCGGCCAGGGTCGTCGTCGAGGCCGTCGGCGCTCCCACCCCGGCATTGCCGACGAAGTGCTCGGCGACCACTCCCCCCAACCCGAGGACGGCGAAGCCGACGATGAGCCAGTGGATGAACCGGCGGGGGACGGGCACGGTGCCGGCGCGTAGCGCGGCGGACCGGTCGATGGGCACCCGTCCCGTGGTCAGGGCCTCGGCGCGGTCGGTGGCGGAAAGAGGGGGCCGACGGCCGGTCCCGGGGCCGCCGCCGGCCGCCTCTCCGGGTGCCGGATCCGGAGTCGGCCCGCCGACGGGGACCGCGGCCGCACTGTCGGAAGGCCCCTCGTGGGCCACAGCGGTGCCGGTGCGCTCGTTGCGAAGATGGCCCACCGCCAGGAGATTAGCCGCCGGCCTCCGAAGGGGTGGTTCACCGGGCCCGGTCCCGAAGGGGTCCCGGCGCCCGGCGCGTGCGGACCGGGCGGCATACGCTGATGCCGCCACGATCGACGGGAGGCGGGATGCCAGAGGAGGGCCGGGATGGGCGGTGTCCGTCCGACCGCGGTCGGCGGCGTCGGCCACCGGGCGAACGGCGTCGGTGCCGGTGATACTGGCGGCGCCGGACAAATTCAGAGGCACGGCGACCGCCCATCAGGCGTCCGAGGCGATCGCCAGGGCCGCCTGGTCCCGAGGACGGCAGGCAAGGCAGATGCCCCTGTCGGACGGGGGGGAGGGCTTCATCGAGGTGCTCGAGGTGCTCGGCGGTCAGCGGGAGCACGTCGAGGTGACCGGGCCCTTGCGGTCACCGGTCGAGGCGTCTTATCTCCGGCTCGGGAATGTGGCCGTCATCGAGATGGCTCAGGCGTCAGGCCTCGCCCTGGTCGGCGGCCCCGGGGGCAATGATGCCCTCGCCGCCACGACCAGGGGCACCGGCGAGCTGATCGTGTCCGCCGCCCGGGCCCTGGCCCGTCCCGCTCCCGGCCCCGCAGCCGCCGGACCCGGCGCGGCGCGGCCTGCCACCGGGAACCGCGGGCAGCGGACCGTCGTGGTCGGGCTCGGCGGGTCGGCCACCACCGACGGGGGTCTCGGGGCGTTGCGGTGGATCGAGCAACAAGGTGGCCTCGGCGACACGGAGTTGGTGGGAGCCTGCGATGTCACCGTCCGGTTCGTCGAGGCCGCCGAGGGGTTCTCCCGCCAGAAGGGCGCCGACGAGATGCAGGTGGTCCAGCTCGAGGCGCGCCTGCGGCGATTGGCGGAGCGCTACGAGGCCGAGTACGGCATCGACGTGGGCACGGTGCCGGGCTCGGGTGCTGCCGGTGGGCTCGGCGGTGCACTGGTCGCCCTCGGGGGACGCCTGCGATCGGGATTCGAGGTGGTCGCCGAGATGGTCGGATTCCACGAAGCGGTGGCTCGGAGTTCACTGGTGGTCACCGGAGAGGGAGCCCTCGACGCGTCGTCGCTCGCCGGCAAGGTGGTGGGGTCCGCGGTCCGGGAGGCGTCGGCCTCAGGTGTGCCGTCTCTGGTGATTGCCGGTCGGGTCTCGCCGGAGGCGTCAGCGGCGGTGGAGGCGCTCGGCGCCCGGGTGGTGTCCCTGGGTGGGCGTTTCGGCGAGGACCGTGCTCTGTCGGACGTCTGCGGGTGCATCGAGACGGCGGTAGCCGAGCATCTCGATGCCACGGGTGGCGGGTAGCCGCGTCCCAGGCCCGCTCCGGAGGGGTGTCGCCACACCGGGTACGACTCGCCCGGGGTCAGTGGCCCGGTGCCAGCCGCCCGGGGTCAGTGGCCCCGAGTCAGTCGCCGGACCAGCAACCCAGGATGACGATGGCCACGGTCACCGCGACGTCGCCGGGAGTGGTCGGCGGGTTGCCGAACTGCGGTGGCAGGCCGGTCGGGTCCACCAGCAGCACTTTGTAGTCCTTGCGGACGACGACCGAGCCGTCGGTCGTCTGGAACGCGCCCTGGCCCAGGTTGGGGAGCGATCGTGCCATTCCGAGCCGGGTCCCGAGGGAGTTGAAGTAGGCGGTGGTCTCCGCCACGCTGGACAGCTCCTTGACCGAAAGGTCCACCGACGCGCCGGGGTAGTCGTAACGACAGCTGTAGAGGTGGTCCACCCAGGTCGGGGTGGTGACGGTCGCCTTCTCGCCGAGGGCGAGTCCGACTTGGCGGGCGGCCTCGCTGACGCAGACCATCTTCGACACCTTCGATGGATAGCGTCCGGCAGGCAGGGGAACAGTGGCCGCCGTCGAGGTGCCGGCCGTGGTGCCGCACCCGGCGGCCAGGGTGACGACCATCCCCAGGGCGGCCATCCCCGGGAGGAGTCCGATCCGTCGCGCCGGCCGGGTCACCATTGGACAGCCCTGTTGCCGACAGGCCTGCGGCTCGCGCCCTTCCGGCGTGTCCCCGAGGTCCACCCCGACGCGGTCCTCCGAGACGGCCACGCAGCCGACGGGCGAGCCAGGAGCCGGCTAGCCGGGGAGTGGATGGGCTGGTTCAATGGGTTCCCTGCGCCGCGCCGCCATCGACCCTGCATGGGTGATGCGGGCTCTTCCTGAGGACTGGACGAGGATAACCCACCGCGGCGCGCCGGGAGCCGCGGGCCGGCTCGTCTGCCAGCGTTCGGATCGTGCTCGGCAGGGGTTGGCCCTGTGGCCGTGGAGGCGGCCTCAGGGGTGGGTTCCGAGGCGGCGGATCACCCGGGCGGGATTGCCGACGGCGACCACGTTCGGGGGAATGTCCCTCGTCACCACGGCTCCAGCGCCGATCACCGCGTCCTCACCGATGGTCACCCCGGCCAGGACGATGGCGCCGCCGCCCAGCCAGGCGTTGTCACCGATGCTGATCGGCCGGCCGGACTCCCACTTGGCCCGCCGGTCCCCGGCGTCGAGCGGGTGGGTCGGAGTCAGGAGCTGGACGTTCGGACCCATCTGTACATCGTCGCCGATGACGATGGGGGCCACGTCGAGAGCCACCAGGCCGAAATTGGCAAAGGTCCCGGATCCGACCCGGAGGTTGTAGCCGTAGTCGCAGTAGAGCGGTGGCCGCAGGTGGGTGTCGGCCCCGATGGCCCCGAGCAGCTCGCCCAGGATCCGCGCCTGTTCGGCGGGCCCCATGGCCGGACTGTGGTTGTAGGCGTCGAGCAGCTCCATGGCGTGCCGGTGCCCGGCCACGAGCTCCGGGTCGTCGGACAGGTAGTGGTCACCGGCCAGCATCCGCTCCCGCTGAGTCCTGTCGTCCCTGCCGTCCGGCCCGGTCACCCGGCCAGTCTGCCCGATGGAGGGGGATTGACATGGACCTCGGGCCGGTTTGTACGGGCGGGCGAGCATGCGGTTCGCCGGCCACCGGTCGCCGATCGTGTGGCCCGGTAGAGTTGCCGCCGCAGGTGATCAGCACGAGGGACGCAGAGGAGTGGCAGCTCGTGGGAGACAGTGAATTGCCTGCCGGCACGGTTCCGGCGGTCACCCTCAATGACGGCCATACGATCCCGCAACTCGGATTCGGGGTGTTCCAGATCGCGCCCCGGGACACGGCCGCCGCCACGCTCGAGGCCCTGGAGATCGGCTACCGGCACATCGACACCGCCGAGATGTACGGCAACGAGAAGGAGGTGGGCCAGGGCGTGGCCCGAAGCGGCTGTGGCCGGTCGGAGGTGTTCGTGACCAGCAAGTTGAACAACGGCTTCCACCGACCGGACGATGCCCGCAGGGCTTTCGCCAGGACGCTCGACGACCTCGCCTTCGACTATGTCGACCTCTTCCTGATCCACTGGCCACTGCCGACGCTGTACGGCGGGGACTATGTCTCCACGTGGAATACCCTCATCGAGTTCCAACGGGACGGTCGGGCCCGATCGATCGGGGTGTCGAACTTCCAGCCGCATCACCTCGACCGTCTCCGGGAAGAGACCGAGGTGGTCCCGGCGGTCAACCAGGTCGAGGTCCACCCCTTCCTCATCCAGGAGACCGTCCGCTCCTACGGCGCAACCCATCAGATCGCCACCGAAGCCTGGTCGCCGATCGCCCAGGGCCTGGTCCTGGGCGATCCGACCGTCGCCGCCCTCGCCGCCAAGGTTGGCCGGACGCCGGCCCAGGTCGTGCTCCGATGGCACCTCCAGCGGGGCGACATCGTCTTCCCCAAATCGGTTGCGCCCTCCCGGATGCGGGAGAACTTCGAGATCTTCGACTTCGCGCTCGATGGCGATGACATGGCCCGTATCACTTCGCTGAACCGCGACCAGCGCATCGGGCCCGACCCGGACACCTTCGACTACGTCCCTGCCTGACCGGCGGCTCACGCCATCGGGACCGGGTGGACGGGGCTGCCCGGGAGCCCTACGCGTACTCGAAGGCGCCGGGATCGGGTGCTGCCATCACCTCGCGGAACCGGACGAACGACCATGGCCACACGGCCGGGAGCCCGCGGTCGTCGAGATACCAGCTGCGACAGCCGGTCACCCATATCGTGTTCTGCGCCGCCTGCTCGCGGGCCCGCTCGAATTCGGCCAGGGCCTCGTGCCGGGCGGAGATCTCAGTGCACTCCCCGGCCCGGATCCGCTCGATGAGCTGCAGGATGTACCGGACCTGGAGCTCGGCCACCTCGATCAGCGAGAAGTTCCCGACGGGGCCGTTCGGGCCGTTCACCATGAAGAAGTTCGGAAAGTCGGGTATCGAGATCGAGAGGTAGGCCTCCGGGCGGGGGTTCCAGGCCTCCTCGAGCGTGGCCCCGTTGCGCCCGGCGATGTCCATCGGCCGCATGAAGGCATCGGCTTTGAAGCCGGTAGCCAGAACCAGGACGTCGAGCTCTTGGAGGGAACCGTCGGCGGTCCGCACGCCTCCCGGCTCGACACGTTCGATGGCCTCGCTTACCAGCTCGGCGTTCGGGCTCTGGATGGCGTCATAGAAGTCAGGGGAGATGATCAGGCGCTTGCACGCTGCCCGGTATGTGGGGCGCAGCCGCTCGCGCAGGTCGGGATCGCGCACGTTGTCCTCGAGGTTCGCCGCGCAGGCCTGCTCGATCATCTTGATCTGAGGGGATTCGGCGTCCACGACGGCGTTGGAGAAGTGGTCGAACAGGTCCGACAGCTCCCGTCGCATCTCCGACAGCCTCTCGGGATGGAGGCGGAGCTCCTGGCGTCTCTCCTCCGGGTAGGCGGGATTCTCCTGCGGCATGATCCATTGGGCGGTGCGCTGGAACAGGGACAACGAGGCCACCTGATCGACCAGCGCCGACACCATCTGCACGGCGGTCGATCCGGTCCCGATGATGCCGACCCGGGCGTCGTCCAGCTCGATCCGGTGGTCCCAACGCGAGCTGTGGAACATCGGGCCCTCGAACGTGTCGAGCCCGGCGATCTCCGGATACCTGGGGTGATGCAGCACGCCGGTGGCGGCGATGACGACGTCGGCCTCGTCTCTGTGCCCCGAAGCGGTGGTCAGGTGCCAGCGGCCGTCGGAGAATTTGCAGCGGGTAACCGGGTCGCCGGAGCGGACACGGGGCAGGACGCCGTACTCGCGGGCGACGCGCTCGAAATAGGCGCGGATCTCCGGGCCGGGGGAGAAGGGATGACTCCACTCCG